>Ga0302348_1000713_pt1 | contig 13645 bp, 16 predicted proteins | sample PhySR1_FD_202177 | JGI IMG/M metagenome (GOLD analysis project Ga0302348, IMG submission 202177) | Leaf surface microbial communities from sunflower plants in UC Gill Tract Community Farm, Albany, California, United States - DLSL S.R1... | ecosystem: Host-associated > Plants > Phyllosphere >...
TTGAGTATCAGCTCAACTGGCATAAAGCCGGGCTGACTCACCGCATCCGCAATATCCTGAAGTCGCGCCAGATTGGCGCAACGTTCTACTTTGCCCGCGAGGCGCTGATCGATGCGCTGACCACCGGGCGCAACCAGATTTTTCTTTCGGCCAGTAAGGCGCAGGCACACGTCTTTAAAAACTACATCCTCGACTTCGCCCGCCAGGCTGACGTTGACCTGAAAGGCGATCCGATTGTGCTGCCTAACGGCGCGCGCCTGATATTCCTCGGCACGAACGTGCGTACCGCGCAGAGCTACACCGGCAACCTCTATCTGGATGAATATTTCTGGATCCCGAAATTTCAGGAGTTGCGCAAAGTCGCCAGCGGCATGTCACTGCACAAGAAATGGCGCACCACCTACTTTTCCACGCCGTCGGCCCTGTCGCACAGCGCTTATCCGTTCTGGTCAGGCGAGCTGTTTAACAAGGGACGGCGCAGCAGAGATGATCGCATCGAGATAGACCTGTCGCATTCTCACCTGGCAAAAGGCGCGCTGTGCGGTGACGGGCAGTGGCGGCAGATTGTGACTGTTGAGGATGCGCTGACCGGCGGCTGCAACCTGTTCGACATTGACCAGCTGCAGCTTGAATACAGCCCGGCGGAATATCAGAACCTGCTGATGTGTGAGTTTGTCGACGACGCCGCGAGCGTGTTCCCGTTTGCCGAGCTGCAGAGCTGCATGATCGACAGCCTGGAAGAGTGGGAAGATTTTAACCCGTACCTGCCGCGCCCGTTTGCATACCGGCCGGTCTGGATCGGCTATGACCCGTCGCACACCGGCGACAGCGCAGGCTGTGCGGTTATCGCGCCGCCGCTCGTTGCGGGCGGAAAGTTCCGCGTACTGGAGCGTCACCAGTGGCGGGGCATGGACTTTGCCGCGCAGGCGAAATCTATCGAGGACTTAACCAAAAAATACACCGTCGAATATATCGGCGTGGACGCAACCGGCATCGGTCAGGGTGTTTTCCAGCTGGTACGCCAGTTTTACCCGGCCGCACGGGAAATCAAATACTCACCGGAAGTGAAAACCGCAATGGTGCTGAAGGCAAAAGACACCATTAGCAGCGGGCGGCTTGAATATGACGCCGGGGCGACGGATATCACGCAGTCGTTTATGGCTATCCGTAAAACCATGACGGCCAGCGGCAACCGCTCAACCTATGAGGCGAGCCGCAGCGAAGAGGCCAGCCATGCTGACGTCGCCTGGGCCATCATGCACGCACTGTTAAACGAACCGCTTACCGCAGCCAGCGGCGGCGCTAACCCCTCAATTCTGGAATTTTACTGATGAGCAAACGCAGAGGCCGCAAGGCTCACTCCGCCACCGCGCAGCCTGTACAGGCAACCGCACCGCAGCAGCACGCCGAGGCGTTTACCTTTGGCGACCCGACGCCTGTCATGGATAAGCGCGACATTCTGGATTACGCCGAGTGTATCGGTAACGGGCGCTGGTTTGAGCCGCCGGTCAGCTTTAGCGGGCTGGCTAAGAGCCTGCGCTCGGCCGTTCACCACAGTTCGCCGATTTACGTAAAGCGCAACATTCTGGCTTCGACCTTTATCCCTCACCCGATGATGAGCCAGCAGGAGTTCAGCAAGTTTGCGCTGGATTATCTGGTTTTTGGTAATGCCTTTGCCGAGCTGCGCCGCAATGGCCTGGGTAAGCCGCTGCGCCTTGAAACCACTCCGGCCAAATTCACCCGCAGGGGCGTGAAGGATGGGGTTTACTGGTTTGTGAATGACTGGAAAGAGCCGCACGAATTTTCGGCCGGCAGCGTGTTTCACCTGCTGGAGCCGGATATTAATCAGGAGCTTTACGGCCTGCCGGAATACCTCAGCGCGCTTAATTCTGCCTGGCTGAATGAGGCGGCGACGCTGTTCCGCCGCAAGTATTACCAGAACGGCGCGCACGCCGGTTACATCCTGTATATGACCGACGCGGCGCAGAGCAGCAGCGACGTTGACCGCATGCGCCAGGCGATGCGCGACACGAAAGGGCTGGGTAACTTCCGTAACCTATTCATGTACGCGCCGAACGGAAAGCCGGACGGCATCAAGATCCTGCCACTCAGTGAAGTGGCGACGAAAGATGATTTCTTTAACATCAAGAAGGCCAGCCGCGACGACCTGCTCAGCGCGCACCGCGTACCGCCGCAGATGATGGGGATTATCCCGGACAACTCCGGCGGATTCGGCGATGCGGTGAAAGCATCTCAGGTGTTTGTAAGGAATGAGTTAACGCCATTACAGGAGAGAATGAAAGAAATGAATTACTGGCTGAAAGAGGAAGTAATCCAATTTCAGCCTTATATACTTACATAATCGGTTAAATACTATTAACTATTGACCATTCTAATATAACTGGGCATGCGCGGATCAGTAATTCTATATACCCCCCGCGCTGCTTTTGTTAGTATTTTTCCTTTATCTTCTCTAGTAAATCGACCTATATAGTTACTCATACCATTATTATTGTATTGTATACCTGTATCATCTTTAATCTGAGCAATCCACTCTTGGATAGTAAATCTATTGTCAGCAAATTTAGCAGCAGCAAATAGGATATAAGGATAAACATCTGTTCGTGACGATGTTACAGCTTCTTCATAGGCCCTTTTTAATAGTCCTTCTGTATTAACAACTGCTTTCTGCAAAGCCTTTGTTAATACCTCTTGATCTATCGGATTTTTGGAGTCCGATAGTGATATTTCTGCCGACTCTTTACCAATTAGATGTGTGAAGTAAGGGAAGCCATTGCTTATCTCCACTATCTTATCCTTAACATCATCATTAAAGGTAATGTTTAAGCCAGTTTCACCAGTAGTTATTATCTCGTAGAGGTACTTATCCTCTATTCTGGGTAATTTAATTTCATGCAAACACCGGTTAACCGATTGATGGCCAGCGATTAACGAACCACCATCACTAGCTATCCCTACTAAAAGAATCTTTAGTTTGCTATTACTATCGCTTAATTGCTTAATTAATTCCGCAACTTCATGCTTAACATCATCCCCAACAACGTCGAACTCATCTATTAACAGTATTCCTTCCATATCTTCAAAAGCTTGACTAACTTTACTTGCTGTCAGATCTTCTTTTTCAATTGTTTTTTTAATTTCGACAGCCACATCAGCACGGAATAGCTTCAATAGGTTCAAACCTATGCCGGTTTTTGTTGTTGTTTCTTTCTTTTGGGCGGCATAATCTTCATCAAGATAAACAGCTGGCTGCTGAATTATATCTTTGAATTTTGTTTTTTTATCGCATCTTTTTATAAAAAAGGGCTGTGAAAAGATACCGGTTTCTCTGCCACCTTCAAGGGTTGATAAGGCAAGAGAGCTTTTACCTATACCTCGTTCGCCATAAATCATGCAGTGCTGACCAGCGGTAGTTAATGTACTTAGGATATGTTTTACTTCGTCATCTCTTCCTTTTAGATGCGTGTATGCTTCGATAGGTTTTGATGGCGTAAAAAAGAGATCTACGTCAACAATTTTTGCCTTTTGCGCTTTAAACTGTGCGAAAACACCATTCCCAGTATTCATGACATTCCTTCGCTTAATAGTAAAATGAGACTTTTCTTATTAAATATAATTCTAGGTTTGTAGGCAAGCGAAAGTTTTCATAGGCAGATTTTTACTCAGCTAAATTCTATTGAAAGCATGCTTAATCGTCTGACAGACCTACTTTTATCATTTTAACGCATCTTATTGTTTGATTGCTAAAACTGTATACATGTTTGCACCCCTCGCGCGCAATGCTATCCCCGCCACGCCTGCCCGCTTTGTGCATCGCTTTTAATGCAGTTGCATGTACCTCGCAAAACACCGCCATTACTGGCGCTGCAGGGTGTTTCAGTGCTTCAGAAATTAATGCGAATCCATGCACGTTATGTATGCATGGCTCATTTACGGATTACAGCGCCTGAAAATTCTGAGGAAGCAGCGCTTCCATAGCTCAACTGCTGCAGATAAATGATGCCTTCACGAAGTGAAACAGGGCGCGGTAACTCGAACATAAAAACAAAATCGTAAGCCCTTCCGAGCCAGAATCCTCCGCCAGCCTCTTTTGGACGCTGAAAGAACACCCAGCCGCCGGAATGGAAATACTCAAGGTAATCCCCACGATAAACGATCTGATAATTAGTGTCTTTTCCGGCCATTTGCTAACGCCTCGCAATGCTCGTTGTTCAACCGTGCCACTGCCAAAATCAAGATTTTGGCATCAGCCCGGTTATCAATGCAGCCAGCTGTCATCTTCCCAGACGTTCTGAAGTAAATCATTCAGCCTGCGCCGATCTTCATCAACTTTTACACCAGGCATTTCTATTCTGGTGTAACTACCCTGCCGCACCTGTACCACTGCATCAGGAAACAGCGCAGTTACACGTTTGCTCACCTCTTCCCGGAAAGCTTCAACTACCGACTGACTGATTTTCTGATTCTTATCGAGCATGATTTCAATACGCATATTAATCCCTAATCGGCAGCGTAAAAGATTTCCTCGCCAGCGTCCTGGTGAGTCTCTGAGTTTGCCAATTCGGCAATAATGGTGAGTGCCAGTTTCAGCTCAGACGGCTTACAGTTAGCAATGAGTGAAACCTCCGCTATAAACTGCATGCACGCCATTTTTTTATGCATCTGGCTTGATTCCTGAGCCGTCATTTTCCCTCCCCCATTTTTACTGTGTATTTATACAGTAGCACAGCATTTATAAGTTGAGGAAGAAAAATGTCTGAGTCAGATAATATTTTTATCTGGCTGATACGAAACAACTTTCCTTGCGTGCCTAAGCTATGCGCAGAAAACCGCAGCACATTACACTTAGACTATCAGTCGCACTAATATCGTTAACTTTCACCCATCAATGTTTGCTTTTGAACGCTGCTTTTCAGCTAAACGGTTAAATCGTTCTAATACAAAAGTCCTTTTCGGCTCCAGTATTGGGCGGGCCAGTTCTCCATTAGGTAGGCTGCGGAACATTTGACCGGCGATTTTAGTCTGCGTGCCGCCAATCAGACGCACGGCCAGCCCGCGACTGATGGTTTCACCGCTTAAATCTCTCACCTGGCCGATCAGGTTGTCGCACGCAGCTTCGATTTTGTCCGACCGCCTCAGTTTCAGATGCCGCTTTTCTGGCCTTTCCGCCCTTATCCGGCTCAAAAGCTGCCGCCTTTGCTTTCTGCTCATGCCGTCCAGGTCGATTTTTTCGAAACTTTCCGGCTGGCTCGAATCCTCAGATCTCAAACCTCCCGTACAGTTATTGACAGAACTCCGAGAGGACGCGGACGCGTCCTTAAATTCAAAAGCCAAATCAACGGCACGTTTCGGGACAATCTTCCATTGCATCAGACGGGTTAAAATTGGCGTATCGTCGCCAACTTCGGTTGCGTAAACACCCTTAATGCGCACGGTTTCCTCGCCGTACTCATTCACGTCTTCGCTTGCCTGATACCAGGTGCGCACGGCCAGATCGTCGCGGCGTACGAACGGCCCGCCCTGCGCGTTAACGTATCCGGCCCAGTCTCCTGCGTCGGCGGCGTCATGCGCGGCCGCAAACTCAACGCTCAGGCCGTGCGCGGTTTCGCTGTCTGCCATGCGGCGCAGCTCGCGGTAAACCGTGACCGGCGCACCGCCCACAAACTGAAACTGTCGGATGTGCCAGCGTGCCGCCCAGGCAGAAACGGCCGAGGCGGTTTCTTTCAGATCTTTTCCGCTCTCGTCGTCTGTCTCACCATCCAGCGCATAACCATCGATATTTTTGGAAATGTATTTAGCAACGTAACCCGTTGCGCTGCCTTTCTCTGGATCGATAGCCTCGGCGTGAAAACGGGCCTTACGGGCCTTGTCTGTCGTCAGCTCGCTGCCATCTTCCTGCCAGGCGTAATCGCGCATAATTTCGCGCACGCGCTCAGCCTGCTCAGGGCGCATAAACATAAGCATGTGCCAGTGTGGAGTCGCATCATGATGAGGCTCAGCAACGCGGATCCCGAAGATGCGGATTTCTTCGCGGTGCAGCTTGGCGCGGATTTTCTGCCAGACGCTGCAGAGATAACGCTGCGTATCGGCCGGGCTGGCACCGTTCCATTTGCGGTTACGATGCCCGGTTTTGATTGTGGCGTGATAGCGAGCCGGAGCTGTCAGCGTGTAGAACTCGCCTATAAAGCCCATTTCATTGCAGATGTTTTCGAAGCCACGAATGCGGGTCATCAGCTCGCAGCGGCGGATCGCCGGGTTGGCCACACTGCCGTCGTATTTCTCGATCAGGCTGATGCGGTTGCCTTCCTCGTCTTCCAGCTCCATTCCCTTCAAAAATTCACGGGTGCGTCGCTTCTGCTCGCGCCACTCTGAAACGGTCATGCTGCTGGCGTAGGGGGTATGCTTCTTGCTGACGTTAGCCAGGGCGATTTGAAGATGTTCACGCCATGATGCAGCCACGCGGCGCAGTCGGCCCTTCCACCATTTTTCCGTCTGCATACGCATGATCGCTGGGGTAACTTCCTCCGGGTCAAAAAGGCGCGACGTGACCTTTTCCCACAGTGGAGGCGTCTGGCTCAGCTCACGGGTGATGGTGGCGGCGGTCATGTAAACGCGGTGCGTGTATTTGTAATCTGACTCATCGCTAGCCTGCTCGTGTGCCTGTACCAGCTCGGCGAGGATGAAATTAGCCGCATCCCCAGCCAGCAAATCGACGTCGGCGCGAGCCATATCCGGCAGGCGGTTAAAGCGGCGCATCAGCTCCCAAAGTGTGCCGGCCGCGCTAGCCGCGCCAGCCTGTTTAGTGGCATTGCCTGCCAGCAGGTTAAACGTGCCGCTGCTCATTTCACTGAGGCGATATTGAGCGTTAACGGTATCAACGCGTGGCAATGTGCGCTCAACGAAAGTTTTCGTTAAGTACGCATTGGCACGATCAATACCCTGTGTTTTTTCCAGCTCACTGACCCGGCGCTTTACATCGATCTGAATCAACGACGGCTGCTTTTCGAGTAGCTCCTGCGCACGCACTAAAGCCGCAATCATCTGAGTGCGGCTGTGCATTTCCTCATAAGTGGGATAAGGGCTGGCGATGGCTTCCCGTGGAGCGTTCCACGGGTAGGCGTATTCCTGCATCATAGAGCTGCTTCACCCGTCGCAGACATAAATGCCGTAATGAATTCTGCAGCCACCTGCGGAACTATGGCATTTCCATAACCGCGAAGACGTCCCACTCTTCCGGGAAACCCATTAACCAGCGGGAATGTGCCGGACTCAACTGGCCGGAACTTCCCATCCCTGCACAACAGCCAGTCAGCACCAGACCAGAATCCAGCAGTCTGATGGGCTGCAGCACCCCCTGCTCTGTCGCATAATCCAGCCTGTCGAACATCCTGTTCTTTCCGTCCTTGCGGATCACAGTCGGCCCGCTGCCCTTGTGATCGTTTGCTGTCGAGGTCGGCCAGGCTGCAGCCTGAGCCACTGTCTGCAGGTTTTCGCCCCCCTGACGCCCTTGATTCCCCGGCCCCTTTGCATTGTTCGCTGTCGCAGTAGGCCACGCCGCAATGCCGGCCACATCCTGCAGCCTCTGCTGACGTTTCGTTCCATCCTCGCGCTTCCAGCCCGCCAATACGTGCTCCGGGCATGGCGCTCTGTCGTTGCTGCATCCAGCTGTCGGCCATCCGGCTGTTTTTACAAGCTGCGATAGGCTGCTGCCTGTCATGCCCGGCGTTATGCCCGTCCCCCCACGACTCCCGTCCGAAGCTGCTGGAGTGTTCCAGTAATGCGGCGCCAAAAAAAAGTCGATCGCGTTTGTGCGGAGCGCCGACGCTACACGCTGGCAATACTGCCGCCCCGCAGGCGTACGTTTCTGCTTCCAGCTCAGTGAATAAATCATCGAGCCAGTGCTTTGCAATTGCTGGCGCAACCTGTTCTCCAAAGATGACTGCAGGGCGACACTCAGCGACGAGACGAATAAAGGTTGGGGCGAGGTGTCGCGAGTCGAGCTGTCCAAGTTGTTTTCCTGCTGCACTGAATGGCTGGCATGGCGGTGAGCCAGTCCAGCAGTTGAATGTATCTGGCACGCCTGCGAGACGCAGGGCAAGACTCCATCCGCCGATTCCAGCAAAGAAGTGGCACTGAGCGAATCCCTTAAGGTCAGAGGCTGAAACATCGGTAATGCTCCTGTCGTCAACGATGCCCGGCGCAATCAGTTTTGCGTCGATAAGATTACGCAGCCATTGCGCTGCAAATGGGTCAAACTCGTTGTAATAAGCAGTCATGGCGCCACCTGCACTTCAGCAGACCAGTCAGCACCTGCCGCCGGGTCGAAGCCAGCCCAAAGATGCTTGGCCGCAGGATGGCGCACGGCGATGATTTCCGATGCGCGCTTGCTTTTACCTGCAGCGACACCAACCGAGCGGGCTACGCTGATGCTGGTGATATTGAAATCGCGAAGAATGCTGCGGGTGTAGAGGGTGTCGCTGTTTGAAACCACAACCGGGCAACGCTCCGAGACGTCGAGCAACATGCTGACCAGATTGTGATGCTCATCCTTATTGAAACCAGCCGAGTGATAGTCCGAAAACGTGCCGTCATACGGTGGATCGCAGTACACCACATCGCCAGCTTTGGTCAGGCGCAGCGTTTCGCGGAAGTCGGCGCAGATGAATGTTGCGCGCTGCGCCTTCTTTGCAAAAGCTTCGATTTCAGCCAGTGGAAAAAGTGGCTCTGCGTAATTACCAAACGGGATGTTAAATTCACCGCGCTTGTTGTAGCGGCAAAGGCCGCGATAGCCATTGCGGTTCAGGTACAGGAAATGAGCGGCGCGCTCCAGAAGAGGCAGCGACGGATCATGATTAAATGCTTCACGCACAGCGTAATAACTTTCGCCAGTTCTGTTCTGGATAAAGAGGCTGGCCGCAATAATGATAAACGGGCGGGTGTGATCTTTTATCTGGCGATAGAGGTTGATGAGGTCAGGGTTTATATCCGCAACCAGATAGGCCGGGTAATCGGTGTTCATCATTACTGCGCAGGAACCGGCGAAGGGTTCAACCAGGCGATCACCTTCTGGCAGGTGCGCCAGCAGCTCCGGCATAACGCGGGACTTGTTGCCCGCCCATTTCAGAATCGTGCTCATACCGCACCGCCTTTTGATACTTTGGTGCGAAGTTCGGCCAGGTCCTGACAGCCGACGCAGCGAGTTACACCACGCACGACGCGGCGGCGTTGCTCCGGGATTGGCGCGTCGCAGTCTTCACAGAACGAAGCTGCCACGCTGACCGGGCGGTTAACGACGCTGGCGATATTGCGTGCCAGCAGTTCATCGGCGCGCTGCTGCGCCATGTCGATTGAGTCGGCCATCAGTGCAACTCCTGCGCCTGGTTCTCAAAGCGCTCGGCCTCTTTGTCCAACAGTTCGATAATGTCTACTGCAGACATTTCTTTTTGGCGGGCATAAATTGCCAGTGCGGCCAGGCGGATTGAAACTGACAGCGCATCATCAGAACGCTGTTCGGTTTTGGCCTTACTCAGCATGGCGCTTAGCGCATCGTCATCAGCTTTAAAATTACGGGTCTCAATATTTCGCATTTCACTTTCTCCTGAATTTGGGCAAAAGAATGCCCGGCGGGTATTCGCCATTTATTTGCATCGGATTAATTAATTAGAAAGGGTCATTCGCTTTGGAAATAAACTCACGACTGCTTTTAAATGATTCATTGCACAAATAAGCGCCTTTCTTTCATCAGTAGTCAGTTCACTAAATTCAGCGTCGTGCCTGTCTTTACCGATGTTAGCCAGGAAAAGAATTGCGCTCAGTGCGCGCTTGTTATCCCGGTAATTACTGTCTGTCACATCGCGCATTTCAGAGAAAAAACGAGCCATATCTTTTTCACAGTTGCCGCCCATCAGCTGCGCGCGAAGTAAGGCAACGTGATTCAGCGCCGAAACCCTCTGCCCGGCAGAAAGCTCAACCAGCATTGAATCGCCCTCAATAGCCATGATTTACCTCTTTGCTTTTTTGCCTGTACCTGCTGACTTAATACCGGATGCCAGCGCCTGCCGTTCTCTCCCATAATCCAGCCATTGCCGTATGACATTGACGGACTCTGGCGCTTGAGGTGTGCCGCAAATGAAATCATCGTGCGCCCTCAGCTAATGCCAATCGAAGCACCCAGCCCGCTGATAGCGTCAACGGTTGAGGCTAATGTCGGGTTAGAGTGAACGCGTGTCTGTACGGCCAGTGCGGCCAGCATCATGCAGCGAATGCCGGTATTTGCGGCTTCCATAATACTGCGGCGGCACGTTGCAGTTATCCGCTCCGGGTTTGCAGCGCTGGCGGCCATGCTTCCGACTTCAGCGGTAGCCTTCAGCACGTAGGACGGAAACTTATCTTTTGCCAGCTCATTAACCGGTACGCATGGCAGGCACTGCAGCTGCGCTAACATCCCATCCATCAGCGTGGCATCTTCGGTCAGGTCGGTAAGTAACAGTACTTCTGGAGCGGTCAGTTGATGCACCTGATCCGGATTGAGCTTGTTACGCAAAGTTTGAACTTTCATGCCTGCACGCTGCGCCAGTTCAGCCATGTTGTGCGTAAGTGCGAACTTGCGGCAGGCGTCGTCATAGTGGTTATGGGTGGAAGTCTTAAAATCAAACATGGCTATTCCCTTGCTCAACTTAAATAATCGAACTCAGTTAAGAGATTGCGAGGTGCGGGCATCGATATAACGACAGTCCACAGCCTGCTGGGTGAGTTTGTCGCGCCAGGCTTTGACATTAACGAGGGCTTTGCTGCGTTTTTCGGCCTTTTCTTTATTGGAAAAATCTTTAGTCGGAGCTTTTAAAAGTACGCCCTCATCAAGCCACTGCCACACAAGGCGCTCGCTGACGCCTCGCATTGCAGCAAAGTCAGGAACGCTCATTGTTTCAGCCATTGCGGATCCAATCATCCTCTGCAGGCTTGGCAGTAAGGCTGAGACGATAGCGTTGATTTGAGAGTCGGTGAATGCCCCAACTTGGTTTTGTGAGTTCTCTAACTCATGCGTCAAAGTTGCTTTTGCATCTTTCATATCGCATTATCTCCGGTTGTGTGAAATATGGTGCAGTGATGTGCATCTTGGTCGATGAGCGTCACTATAGATCGTTAAAAATTACCTGTAAATAACTTTATAGATACTGGTGGTGCTTTCTTATGTCCGATGAACAGGGCGGTAGCTGGAAGATTGATGCGTCTGGCGGGGTTTTGGAGCGCATCATGTCTGCATACGGCGTGAAAATGCAGAAGGATTTGGCTGATGTATTGGGCATTGCTAAGCACAGCGTTAGCGGATGGGTGCAGCGTGACACCATACCTGGCACGATCGTTGTTCGCTGCTGCGTAGAAACTGGCGCGGATATCAATTGGCTGATTACTGGTAATCTTGCAAATGCAAACTTGCGTGATTCTAAGCCTCAACTTAAAGGTAAGGACGCCTACGAAGAAGTTATGGCTAACGGTGGCAAGCATGTCTTACGCCGCCTATTAGATGCCTACGGCTTTACCCTGCAAAAGGAGCTGGGCGATTTACTTGATATCTCTTCTGGCACAATCAGCACATGGATACGCAGGGAATATTTCCCCGGTGATGTAGTTGTTGCATGCGCGTTGGATACAGGCGTTTCCCTGAGATGGTTAGCAACTGGTAAGGGTGAGATGTTCGAGAGTCAGCCTGAAGTTGTCACATCATCAATAAGTATTCCGAAGAAAAAATTAGAGTCGGGCGTTCTGAATGACGCAGGTAGTTGGCTTATGGATCCTGCCCTTTCTGCAGCTGACAAAGAATGCTTAGTGTTTATTGATGGTGTAGGTCACTCATGGCTGGTTAATACTGAGGCCAAGAACATCGCTAATGGTCGCTGGTTCGTTAATATTGATGACTCTTATGATGTATATGATATTTCTCGGCTACCCGGCGGGAAAATTAAGCTAACCAATCCAAAAGTCTCGTTTGAGTGTGGGGCATCCGATGTTACCCCTTTTGGGGCTGTATTATTTACTCTGGAAAAACACGTATAAGGAATGGAATGAAAAGGTTATTTCTTGCCATAGCATGTCTTATTGGTGCATCAGCGTCTTATGCTGCCGAAAAATCAGTTGATATAGATTCATCAAAATTAGGTGAAGACTGGCCCCTTACTTTCAATAAAGCTAAGGTTTCCTGCATTAATAAACGTTTCATCTTCGTTTATAACACTGATACTGATGACCGATATCCTGTAAATGGCAACGCAAAAACTGCAGTCCAGTCCGGGAAAATGGAGGGATACGACATAGATGCTGTATGGGCTGACGACCCAAACTATAAAGGGGTTAAGAAAAGCATTAGTCCAATTCTTGATGCTGGCAATAACCTTTGTGAACAATAAGTAAACTACCTCGGCTCTCACTATGACTGTTACTAAACAAAAAAATGGCAAATGGCTTGCGCAGGTATTCCCTAACGGCAGGGATGGAAAGCGCATCCGTAAGCAATTTAACACTAAAGGTGAGGCCGAGGCTTATGAGGATTATGAAAGAAAAAAGACTGAAGATAAGCCCTGGCTCGGTGAAAAAGAGGATCGCCGGAAGCTAAGTGAACTGATCCAGCTTTGGCACAACCTACACGGGCAGTCACTGACAGCAAGCAAACTGCGTCTTGCAAAGTTGAATATTGTTTGCAGGGGTATGGGTGATCCGATTGCTTCAAGGATAACAACTAAAGATTGGGCGCATTATCGCGACCAGCGGTTGAGCGGGAAAATCGATAATGGTTATCATGCCAATCCTCAGAAATGGATAGCGCAACCCATTACCGTAAACCGCGAACAGTACTACCTCGAAGCTGTATTCAACGAGTTGCGCCGACTCGGAGAGTGGAAGCTACCAAACCCTCTTGATGGAGTTCGGCCTTTCAAGGAAAAAGAAAAAGAGATGTCCTGGCTAACTGACGGACAGATCAAAACCCTGCTTGAGGCCTGTGATTCATTTGGCAACATCAACCTTACACTAATCGTTAAAATCTGCCTGGCAACAGGTGCGCGATGGCGCGAAGCCGAGAACCTAACCCGTTCCCAGTTGTCACCTTATAAGCTCACGTTTATAAAAACCAAAGGCGGCAAAAACCGAACCGTACCTATACCACGGTGGCTTTATGATGAGCTTTCACCCCTGAAAGATAAAATGTTTCAGCCTTGCTATAAGGCTTTCAGTGAAATGCTTAACATTGCCAATATCCAGTTAGCTGCTGGTCAAAATACGCATGTGCTCCGGCACACATTCGCGAGCCATTTTATGATGAATGGAGGCAATATCTTGGTACTGCAGCGGATACTTGGTCATGCAAACATTCGTGAAACTATGAGGTATGCACACTTCGCACCAGACCATCTTGAAGAGGCTGCACAGCTCAACCCTATCGCGGGTTATGGTGGCAGCAATGTGGCAGCAGAGGATTCATAACACTGCATTTCCCTGCACTTAAAATTAACTTAACTAACTGTTTTTATTGCCAAGTTACTGTTGTTAAATGATGTTTTTTAAAACAGGCTAAACTTGGCGTCACATCTTGCGGAATGCAAAAGGAAAAGAAGATCATGCGCACCGTTTT
>Ga0302348_1000755_pt1 | contig 13092 bp, 6 predicted proteins | sample PhySR1_FD_202177 | JGI IMG/M metagenome (GOLD analysis project Ga0302348, IMG submission 202177) | Leaf surface microbial communities from sunflower plants in UC Gill Tract Community Farm, Albany, California, United States - DLSL S.R1... | ecosystem: Host-associated > Plants > Phyllosphere >...
CATGAGTAATTGCTTCATTTTCAACCTGAGGCTCGACTTTCTCTACAAGCATTTCTGCTTTGCTGTCTTCTAAAAGCAAGGGGTGTGCATCTGAGATCAATTGACTAAATTTTTCATAAGCATCTAATACATCAATTTTTTCATCAGAATGCTGTAGCAGATATTGCCTTGCGCCAGAAAATACGATTTGAGCTCTATCGGTTGCATCATCGACCAGTTTCCAGCTATATGCAGCGCTGATGCCCATCGTGGCTAAGGGGGTGAGTCGTGTCAACAGGCTAAAATGTGGAAGATTATTCATCCATGGCAACTTAAATGTGCCATCCTCATTTGCCACCCATTTTTTTAACAGCTCTATATCATTGCTTGAACCTAATAGCTGTTGCAATTGGCTCACATTGTGAGTTTGCAACACCCCTGCAAAAGTTCGTATTGCCGCCATCAATGCGTGTTTTTCAGCAACAGTGCCTAGATCAATTTGTTTAAAAATGTATTCAACAACAGCATGATCTTTTGCATTCAACTCAAAACCATGCGCTCGCCCAGTGTGATAAACACTTCGGAGTGCCAAAGCCAGTGAACTAGGTACATCAAGAATTGCGCCTAAGCCGCCAAACGCACCTGTCACTGTACCTTGAATTGCAGCAATAATTTTATTCTGATTCGCCAGCGCTGTACTGATCCGTTGTGAACGTTCAGGATCCTTAGCCAATTCTGCCAAGCTTTTTGCACCCACTTCTTTTAGAACAGCTTCTACAGAAGTCAGTTCTGAAACAAACTCATTCAGCTTATCAAAAATAAAATCAGACAATTTATCGTTTAAATCTGGTGAAATAAACGAAGCGACATTATTGATTTTTTTATAATGTTTCCCCAAAAGCTGCCCAGTTACATTAGGTAGATGTTCCCGTAGCATTTGTTGAGGATTTTCATATTGTTTACGTTCAAAAGCACTTTTTTCTTGAGCAGTACCTTGTACAACGGATTCATCTTTAGGACTGTGGCTCAATTTACTCACCGTACCAGGAGCAACATGATTGATCACACTTAAGCCTGTTTCGCTTAACTTTTTGGCCACGCCAAAAGCATTTGAAATAAATCCGCCTGATTGTTTTTTATTAGAATTTGCCATGTGCACCCTCGTAACTGTGGTTTTTCAAACACTAAAGCTTGTATTAAATAGTTTCTCAACGCTTACATTAATGTACTGATTTACGAATCAATACAATCACTATTTCACAAAATTTCAATACAGATCATCATACTATACAATTATAAACAATCTAACCCTAGTTCACTTGCAATTACAGCACTCAATTTACTTAAAAATACTTTTTATAACAATCAGATGTCACAATTTGTCGCGAACAACTTATGTACCAGTGGTCATCTCAGCCTTTGCCAGTTATGATAGATTCATTGGATAAAATATATATAGAATCATTATGAAGCAAAATTTTCAAAATCAAATTAAGCACAGTTCAGAACAAAAATACCAAGCGGAACTAGAACGCTTAAAAGAACAAGATCAACATAGAAAGCCAGCAGGTTGGCAACTTTCTGCTTACGCTGTTCGCTCATTTATCTTGGGTGATGCCAAACTGAATATTCAAAAAAAGTTTTATGGTGATGATGCCTTAGTTGACCGTGCCTTGGTTACGTTGATGGGCAATCAGGGTTTGATGTTGGTGGGTGAACCAGGCACAGCAAAATCGATGCTTTCAGAGCTATTTAGTGCTGCCATTTCAGCCAACTCTCAGCTCACGATTCAAGGGACAGCAGGGACAACCGAAGACCATATTAAATACTCTTGGAACTACGCACTCCTTTTATCGGAAGGACCAACAGATAAATCACTGATTCCCTCCCCACTCTTCTATGCCATGAAAAATGGACAAATTGCCCGCTTTGAAGAAATCACCCGTTGTCCACCTGAAATTCAGGATGTGTTGGTGTCTTTACTGTCTGAGAAGCAAATGATGATTCCTGAAATGGGACAAGATTTTAGTTTGCAAGCAACACAAGGATTTAACATCATTGCAACAGCAAACTTGCGTGATCGTGGCGTACATGAAATGTCAGCAGCATTAAAGCGCCGCTTTAACTTTGAAACAGTAAAACCAATTCGTGATCAAAAATTTGAAATCGAACTGGTGGGATTACAACTTAAGAACCAGCTTGCTGATTTATACAGTGAAATCCAAGTTCGCCCAGAAGTCATCGAACTCTTGGTGACCATTTTCAATGAGCTCAGAACAGGGCAAAGTCTGCAAGGCGCAACACTTAAAACGCCTGATGCTGTTATGTCTACTGCTGAAGCGGTCAATATTGCCCATGCAGCAGGTCTACAAGCCATTTATCTCAGTGATGGAAAATTAAAAGCAGAACACCTCGCACAACAATTGATTGGGGTTGTGTTTAAAGATAATCCAGATGACGCTAAACGCCTACGTTACTATCTGGATACTGTGGTGAAAGAGCGTGCACGTAAAGATGCCGACTGGAAAAGTTTCTATGACGCCAGCCGAGAGTTTTAATCATGCAGCTGTTGGATCAAAATAGAGCGAGAGGTGAAATGCCTGAACGCTTAAAACAGGCATTTCAACTGAAACAGCAAATGGCAGAGCAAAACGTTTTTTTTGCACCAATCCGCCATCATAGCCCCGCTTGTGCATACGCGTTAAAACAATATATCGATGAACTGAAGCCCACACACATTTTAATCGAAGCACCAACAAGTTTTGAGTTCTTAATCGAAAGCTTACAGAACCAAGCCACTCAACCTCCTGTGGCTATATTTGCACAAGCACAACGCTCTTCAAATAAAACCTCACCCAAAAAAGGCGCTGCAAATAAAGAGAGTGCTGGCGAAGAACATGAAAGTGATGACGAGGTTCAACCAGAAATCTTTTCTGCCTACTTCCCTTTTTGTGAATACTCACCTGAATGGGTCGCCATCCAACAGGCAAAACTCATTCAAGCAGACGTTAAATTTATTGACTTGGATTGGGCAAAACAAAGTGCCTTAAAAACACAACAGTCCGATTTGGACTGGCAACAAAAAAGTTTGCTGTCTGAACGTTATTTTGCACATAGCCAATATATCCAAAAACTTGCTGAAACCATGCATTGCCGAAATCACGATGAACTTTGGGATCATTTATTCGAGCTGCAAAGTGTTGAACAACTGCAACATGCTCAAACTTTTTTTGATGATGTTTTTGCTTGGTGTTCATTGGCACGTCTGGATTATGAGCATGAGGTACTCTTACAAGATGCTTCATTACATCGTGAAGATGTGATGTGGAATTGCATCCAAGACAGTATTGATCCCAAACATAAACTTTTAGTGATCACGGGTGGCTTTCATAGTCTTGCCTTAATTGAAAATCTAGCAGCCCCACAGCAAGCAGAACGTTTTATTGTCCAAGATCAAAAGCAAAACTGGCAAGAGCAAGCTTGGCTGATTCGCTATAGTTTCGATCGTTTAGATGCTTTAAATGGCTATGCTTCAGGTATGCCCTCACCTGCATATTATCAACAACATTGGCAAAATTTAAAATCTGCAAACACCCCAACGGTTGAACAGACGCAACTACAATTTTTTCTATATTTAAATAAGTTATGCCATTTTTTAAACCAAGAAAATGCACTGGATGTAACGCCTTATATCGCACTAAAAAATACCGCTGAACTTGCTTGGCAATTGGCTTGCCTTCGAGGGCATTATCAACCGAGCCGTTATGATTTACTCGATGCCTTACAATCCGCCTTAATCAAAGGGGAAATGGATGATGGGCAACAACATTTATTTACCCTGATTTTTCAGTTTTTAAGTGGGCAACAGCTTGGTAAGGTTGCTCAAAATCAGCACAGCCCTGCATTATTACAAAATACCTATCAACAGATTAAAGCTTATCGTTTCAATTTAAATGACACCATCTTACGCAATCGAAAACTCGATATTTATCGTAAACCTTTACATCAGGACATTAGCCAATATTTGCATTTACTGGAATTTGTCGGCTGTAATTTTGCTCAACGTATTTCAGGTCCAGATTTTGTACAAGGTGCCAGTCTGGATTTGCTGTTTGAGGAATGGCGTTATGCATGGACACCTAGTATTGAAGCACGTTTGATTGAACTGGCTGAAATGGGCAATCAACTCGAACAAATTGCACTGCTTAAAATTATTAAACTACAGCAAGAAAATGAAGCAAAAGGTGTCGGGCAATCTGCCTTTGAAACTGCCAAATTGCTGACTTTGGCGTGTCGCTTAGGATTAAAGCAACATTTAGAATTGCTTAGTCAACAACTCGATACTTTTTTAGAAAGCGATCAAAACCTTGCCTCGGTGATTGGTGCAGCACAGCAATTGTATTATTTGTGGCATGGTCACAAGCTGTTAAATTTACCCGAAAACATCGTGATACAAAGTTTAAGTTTTGCCGTCTATCAGGCCTGTTTTTTACTTGATCAAATTTACGATACCCATGAAGAAAAAATTCAACAAAATCTTAGCAACTTAAAAACCTTGCATGAGCTGATTTTAAATATCAAGCAACGAAATCTTTCACTACAGCATGCAGTTGTAAATGCGCAAGATGTAGATTTACTGGAACTGATGTATAGCCAAATTGATCTGGCAAAAATTGATGAATTTCATCTTAGCTCACTCAAAGGCGCGCTGCATACTTTGCAGTTTTTAGATCATCAAATTGAGCAAAATCAACTTCAACAACAATTACAACTGGCTTTTGCGGTGGGAAGTGATCCTGAAGACGCTGTGCAGTACCTACATGGCATGTTTTTTATTGCGCCTGAAATCTTTGTGCAATCCAAGATTGCAATTGATGCGCTTCACCAATTGGTCAGTCATTGGACGGAAGACACCTTTATTCGAATTTTACCTGATTTACGCTATATCTTTAGTCAGCTCACCCCAAAGCAAAGCACCAAAGTATCGAAGATTATCGCAAAAACCACAGGACTTGGCGAGGATGTCATTCTCGATCAGGTGCTCAGTCATATTGGGGAACAGGATGTATTCCAAGGCATACAACTTAACCAGCAACTGCAAAAAATATTTGAATATGATCACTTAGATCGCTGGGCAAGCAGTCATTCAAAACAACTCAACCCAGAACAACAGCTTGAACCGCAATCAGAACAACAAGGAGTGAATAAATGAGCCAATTACCTCCTGAACCAAATCTTGATAAAAACTCAGATACCCCCGCTTCTCTTGATGCAATGGATCAAGCACGCCGTTGGCGCTTGATGCTCGGTCGTTATGCCGACCAGAATTTATCAGCAGCGGCATTGTCAGGCGATCAACTGAAACTTGAGCGCAATCTCGATTATCTCTACCAAAATGAATATAAGCGTCGTGGCATCCAACAAGGGAAAAATCGCCATGGCGGTTTAGAAGCCTCGCAGCTTAACGCGATTAACTGGCTCAACCAAAGTCGAAAACTGTTCCCAAAATCGACCTTTGAACGTATGCAAAAACAAGCCATAGAACGCTATGAGTTAACTGAGTTATTTAAAAATCCAGAGCATGTAAGACAACTTGAACCCAACCCTGCAGTGGCTAAAGCTTTGCTGAGTATGCGTGGTCGTTTAAGCAATGAAATGAAAGATGCGATTCGAGAATTAATTCAAAAAGTCGTGGAAGAACTCTTACAAAAAATCCGCACACAATTTTTAAAAGCGCTACAAGGTCGTCGTAATCGTTTTAAGCGTTCACATCTTAAACAGGCACAAAACTTTGATTGGAAACGGACCATTCAAGCCAATCTGAAAAATTATCAGCCTGATTTACAAAAACTGATTATCCAAACCCCTTATTTTAATGCCCGTGTACAGAAACATTTGCCATGGGAAATTGTACTGTGTGTCGACCAAAGTGGCTCGATGATGGATTCGATCATGTATGCAGCAGTATGTGCCAGTATTTTGGCAGCTCTGCGGTCAATATGAGTCTGGTCCTGTTTGACACCCAAATTGTTGATTTAAGCCATTTGGCACATGACCCAGTTGAAGTCTTACTGACCATTCAACTCGGTGGCGGAACCAACATTGGTCAAGCTTTGCAATACTGTCAAAAGAAAATTAAACAACCCAATCGCAGTATTTTAGTCTTGATCAGTGACTTTGAAGAAGGTGCCTCCGTTCAACAAATGCTCAACACCACCAGCCAACTCAATCAACAAGGCTGCAAATTACTTGGACTCGCTGCGCTGGATCAAGCAGCCAATCCTGTTTATGACATCAATATGGCACAAAAACTCCAAGAACGCGGTATGCAAATCGCAGCAATGACCCCTGAACATTTGGCAACATGGTTTGCAGAGGTGATGCAATGAGTTGGCATATTTATACCCAATACGATGAAGACAGCCTAACCATGCACAGTAATGCTGGTCTTTTACGTCGTGCCCGTAAATCCTTAGATGCTGTTGAACTACTGCAACAAGAGCACGATCAACTGGTATTTAAAGTCGAAGAATGTGAAGTTAAACTGCCCCTTGAAGGTATCACCAAAGCACTGTGTAATTGTTCAGCACAAGGCTGTTGTAAACATATTCTCAGCAGTATTTTATGGGTTCAGGAACATGAAACACTACTAACTACTGCAAATAGCCCTAACAATAATTTAGAAAATGCAGTACCACTAACTCAACAGGAAACATCTCAACACGGTAAGATATCTGAGCAAGCAACAACATCAACCCTTGAAACTGTTTTAGAATTTGATCCAAGCAAAATCCAAAAACAAGCAGGCAAAGCCAATATTCGTTTGGCCTATGAATTTGTACAAAATTGGTTGCTGCAACCTGAATCCTGTCAAATTGATATTCAAGAACATAAAATCACTTTTCAAACCGATTTAAGTCCCAATCCAGTTGTTCTCTACCCTGCAACAGGGTTTGAAGGCATATTGTCAGAAATTGCAGACAAACAAAAAATTGCTGGGCATTTGGCATGTATTGCTTATTTATTTCTGAAAAATGCCCCTGGAAAATGGCAATGGTCAATTGATACAACAGCGCAACAACACCATCCTACACAGCAACTTTCACCTGATGATCAGGTATTGATCCAAGAACTTAAACTCATTTGTCAAAACTTTATTCAGCAAGGTTTGTCACATCTGGCCAAAGAAATGGTCATGTCACTGCATATTTTAAATATGCAAGCACGCGCACAAAACTTACCACGTTTAGGGAGCTTATTACGTGCCTTACATGGCTCAATGAAGCAGTTTTTAGAAGCAGATGTACAGGTTGATGAGCAGCTGATTTTTAATCAATTGGCACATTTATATGCCTATTTGGCTGCACTGTCAGAAATCGAGCATTTAGGTCCAGATGTTCAAGCCGAAGCATTGCGACAACTTCGTGGTGCTGTACAACGCGACTATCAACAAGAAAGCATAGCACATCTGATCCCGCTTGGTTGTGAATGGTGGAATACAGAGAGTGGTGCACATGGTCTAACAGTATGCTTCTGGGATGTAAAAGAGCAACAACTCAAAGAAGTGACTCAGGCACGTGCCAATCATTTAGATCGTACCTTTGATATGCACAGTGTAGCCAATACTGGAATTTGGGGAAGTTCTCTCAGCTTTTTACTCCAGCATCAACTTGAATTAACCCATGCAAAATCCAGTTCAGAGACACAACTCAGTGCCAGCACAGATACTCGTTTTTTACCAAAGGGCTTGTTGAATGCACTCAGCCAATCCGATTTAGAACAGATGAATATTGGCATTTCATCATGGCAATCTTTACAGGAAATGCTTGTTCCGCATTCAAGCCTAGAACAGCTTAAATCACGTTATGTACTACTTCGCCATAATAAAAGTATCACAGCACCTGAACTCAACGAACTAGAGCAATATTTTGAATACCGTATCACTGACGATGAAAATAGAGCACTCAAACTGGTCATTCCAATAGAACCCGAATACCGTGCACGAATTAAACATCTCACCCAACTGATTCATAATGAAAAAATTATCGCAACATTGGTGCGTATCGAAGCAACACAGCAACAGATTCAATTCATTCCATGTAGTGTGTTTTTAACAACGCCAAAAGGTTTAAAAATATTCAGTCTGGATTATGATCGTCCTATACAGAAGAAAAGTAGCTTGGTTGAGCTAATTACTGGTCGAATTGAAAAATTGCTCGAACAAAAAAAGCAATGGAAACATCAGCAACATTTATCTGCATTAGACCTTTTGATCTTGGAATCACAAGCCTTGTTTGAATTCTATGCAAATACAGGTCGTTCAAAATTGGATACGGATGATCTGGTTAAACTAGATGATTTTGCTGAAAAGTTTGCAGATTTGGGGTTAAGCTTTATTCAAAACTCACTTAAATCAGATTCCACACAGCACAATTTAGCCAGTCAGCTTTTAAAATGGCGACATGTTTTATTACAACTACAACGCCTAAATCATAGAATCGCTTTAGAAGGACAAGTTACGTCGTGATAAATTAAGCTTGCTATTTAAATTGATGATATTTTTCTATAATTTTAGTGAACTACCAAGCACAGTATTAAAGCCTAAAGTATTAGCGCCTATAGAAAAGCAACAGCGAGTTGCTCAAAAGGAATACAGATGTTAAATAAACTTTTTTCAAAAATTGAGTCGATGTTTTTAAAGCCTGAGGATAAGGCAGTGAAAACGCAACAAGTAAACTCAACCGCTGATCATGACCACATTCAAAAACATAATGAAGATTTAAAAAATAAAGTTGAAAAACTCTACCATATTTTCCAGCCTTTGGCCGTCATTGAAGACCAACTTGATCAAAATGTAGTTTTGTTTATTTTGGATGGAGAAAATCCAGAAATATTACTTAAATTACAGCAATACCCGAATGAAAAAGCACTGCTTTTACTGGGAAAGCCAGGTACCTATAGCTGGTATTGGCCTCAAAATAATCAATCACTGGATAAAAAAGAAAATAAGCTTGCTGAAGCAGCACTAAAACTACGCCGACGTTATTATGGTGAGATCTTTGAAGAATTAGAATTTGAACAAATCATTCGTTTTGCCAAAGTGCTTGAAGCGGCAACACAACAGAAAAATTTTACCAATATTTATGAAAAAGTGCCCGCTTGGTTTATTTATCTCACGGTAGATACATTTATTACCGCTTTTGACAGCCAGCATTTTAGCGAAGCAGATCCGAATAAGTTGTTAAAGCAAAATTGGACCCAACAGAAACTATTTGATTTGCTTGAAAGTGATCAACAGGGCTTAGGCGATGAACTACTGCCTTATTTATTTGAACGCCAAAATATCGACAGTTATCATTCTAGTAAATTAGATAAAATATTATTACTCAAGGACACCCAAGACTTCATTTCAGCCCGATTAGATCAACTCAGAAAACTTATTCCAACACTGAGCATCATTGGACAAGAAAACTTTTTAGACTATATCGCCAAACAAACGGCATTGATCAAACAAATCCCCGACTTGATTGTAAAACTTTCTGTAGGTAAATCTAAAACCATCCGCACTAAAGCCACCAGTTTATTGACGAATTTAAATCCAGAAGATAGCCAAAAATATTTAAATCAAAATCTATTGGAAGGTTCAAGTCAGGAACGTGGCTTTTCTGCAGATCTATTGGCACGTTTAGGTGCTGACAATCTGACTGTACTAGAACAAGCTTTTGCACAAGAAAAACAAAAATCTGTACAACAAATATTACAAATGGCAATTCAGCGCTTAAGATCTGTTGATACTGCACAATTACAGCAAGATTTTGAAGCACCAACCTTTCAACCATTTGTTGAACAAAAAATTCCAGCAAGTTTTACCCAGGTTATTTTAGAAAATTATCAAGAAATTTTGGCTAAAGCTGAACAGAATGCTGCCGATGAAATTGAAGAGAATAAAACAGCAAGTTATAAAAGAACTTGGGCTCAAGATCATTTAAAGCAGCTTAAAAAAATCAATCATCAAACCTTAACGTCGATTGTTGACCAATTGAACGGTGATGCATCTTTTAAAAATGTCCACCAAGTTGAAAATATTATTACCCATAAAAATAAATATAAAAAATATCCTGAGTTTTCCATTAATCATGCCATGAGAATCATTGCGATACGCAATCGGAATTGGATTTATTGGCCTAATTTATTTGAAATGCTTAAACCTGAAGAATATGCCAATTATGAACTTCGCCATATCGTTCAGGCCTTAGATGCGGCTAAATTTAATGATCCAAAACGTAGAGTCGCACAAGGGATTCTAGCGGGATCATCCTATTATCAAAGTTTACAAGATCATATTTATGAAAAAGATAAAATTTGGCCATTTTTTGCGGAAAATCAAGAATATTTAACTGAAGCGCTGGGGCTTTCTCCATCTTTAGAAAAAAATGAATATCAAAGCTTTAACCCATCCGATGCCATCTTTGTACTTAAATGTTTCCCATCCTTACCAGTACAGTTTATTCCGCGCTTACTCGAATTTGCATTGGGTGAAAATAAGCGTTTGCGTTATGAAGCGCAAGAAACCTTACAGCACCTTCCTGACATTCATCAACGTGCCATCGAAGCCCTAGATTCGGGTAAACAAGACATCCGAATCACTGCAATTGAATGGCTAGCACGTCTACAAAATCAAGATGCAGTAAAACCGCTGAATGCTTTACTTAAAAAAGAGAAGAAAGAAATCGTTCGAGCTGCTCTTCTAACAGCATTAGAAAAGCTTGGACAGGATATTAGTGCCTATCTCAAACCAGAAGTGCTACTAAAAGAAGCAGAAGACGGTTTAAAAGGCAAACTTTCAAGCAGTTTTACATGGTTTGATTTTGACACATTGCCAAAAGTGAAATGGCAGAATGGCAAAGAGGTTGACCCTAGAATTGTCAAATGGTGGGTGATATTGGCGGAAAAACTAAAAGAGCCTAGAGCCAATGCCTTATTACAACGCTATAGTGACTTACTCGATCAAAAAGATCAGGTACAACTTGCCAATCATTTATTACACAGTTTTATTCATCAAGATACCTTACAAACACCATTGGATGAAGCAACGCAATATGCAACTACAGAAGCGTCTGGCCGTCTAAGTTCTTATCGGGATTCATACAAACGTTATGGTGAAAAATACCCTGAATATTATGCCAAATATGGCACCATCACCTTAGAAGAAGTGATTGAAGAGATTAAACGCGAACGTTTAGGACTTTATCTGGGTTCCGCGATCAAAAGTAAAGGTATGCTTTCACTGACCGCCAATGCACAAGGAAGTTTTGCAGTAAAACAATTGCAGAACTATATGAAGCAACACTACCCTCGTCGCTCACAAATTGAAGCCATGATTAGTGCATTATCGATCAGTAATGACCCATTAATCATCCAACTGTTGCTTTCACTTTCACGTCGTTATCGGACTGCTTCAGTGCAAACACTTGCAAACACATTAGTTGCTGAAATTGCTGAACGTAATCAATGGACAAGTGATGAGCTGGCTGACCGCACTATTCCAACAGCAGGCTTAGATGAAAATGGTGTGTTACAGCTACAATATGGCTCACGTAACTTTAGTGCCATTGTTGATGATAAAGACAAATTCATTCTTAAAAATGAAGAAGGTAAAGAAGTTAAAGCATTACCTGCTGCCCGCCAAAATGATGATGAAAGCCTGATCAAAGAAGCCAAAGCACTATTTAGCACCAGTAAAAAAGAGTTTAAACAAGTCGTGGATATGCAAACAGGTCGTTTGTATGAGGCGATGTGTAGCGAACGTCAGTGGAATGTTGCTGAGTGGCAAGAGTATATCTTTGCCCATCCAATCATGAGACGCTTAATCCAAAAACTGATTTGGCTTGAAATCAAAACCAATGGTGAAAAAATCAGTTTTAGACCAAGTGATGATGGTGCATTACTGAATTTAGATGATGATGAAATCGAACTCAGTGCAGACAGTAAAATTCAAATTTCTCATGCGGTTTTGGTTGGTGAAAAGGAAGCCAAAGATTGGATTGCACACTTTAAAGACTACAAAGTGAAATTCTTATTTGAACAGATGACCCATCACCTACCGAAGCTTGAAGATGATAATGTCACTGAAATTAAGGATCATAATGGCTGGCTTACAGACACCTTTACCCTCCGTGGTGTAGTAACCAAATTAGGCTACCAACGTGCCAGTATCGAAGATGGTGGTTCATTTGACCGCTATACCAAGCCGTATAAACAGTTGGGTATTGATGTAGAAATTACATTTAGCGGAAGTTATGTACCAGAGGAAAATATTCCAGCTGTCCTTTATGAACTGACCTTTAGCAAAAAAGCCAGCCGTTCTTGGAACAACAATGAACTTCCACTTAAACAGATTCCACCAATTTTATTGGCTGAGAGTTATGCAGATTATTTAAAAGTTGCTGCATCGACATCAGGTTTTGATCCAGAGTGGGAAAAGAAAACGCCTTGGTAATTCATAAAGACAAAGAAATTTTGTTGAGGCTTGCTACAAGCTATAACAGTTGTATTGCAACCGATATGATTGGTCTTGATGGTCATCATATCGGTTATATGGATAATTCAACTCAGCAGGTAAAGAGAAGACTTGTTCTACAATAGGGATAAAACACCATGCTCATTCCAGCAATTTAAAATTTATTTCAAAAATTAGTGCTTCAAACCATCTCTAGTTAGCCCTGCTTATGGATGGTTTTGCCTAATTGATGTAAATATCCATCATGAATTCATATTATTATAAAAATAATAAATATATTTATTTTCAGTTATTTAATTAACTTTTAAGCATACAATATATTGTTTTAAATGATGCACAAGAATCAATATCTTTCGCCATTGAACTAAAAAAGTAAACGCGTTTAAATGTAAACATTCATTCTGTATTCTAAAATAAAGGACTTTGCATGAACCGTCGTGTTGTCATCACTGGTATGGGCATTAACTCATGTATCGGTAATACATTGGAAGCTGTTAAGCACTCTTTGGAAAATGGTATTTCAGGGACACGTCATAATTCAACTTACGAAGAACTTAATTTTAAAAGTCATGTCAGTGCCGCAGCAGAACAAG
>Ga0302348_1000759_pt1 | contig 13019 bp, 9 predicted proteins | sample PhySR1_FD_202177 | JGI IMG/M metagenome (GOLD analysis project Ga0302348, IMG submission 202177) | Leaf surface microbial communities from sunflower plants in UC Gill Tract Community Farm, Albany, California, United States - DLSL S.R1... | ecosystem: Host-associated > Plants > Phyllosphere >...
TTCGGACGCGGGTTCAACTCCCGCCAGCTCCACCAAAATTCTTGGTTGATGGTTACCAGAACCATCATCGAAGTCCTGAGAGCCCGCAAGGTGAAAACCTTGCGGGCTTTTTTGTGTTTGTGATCTTCCGGGATGATCCGCCTGAATCTGGTGATAATTGGTACACGTTTAGGTACACGCTGTAATGTGGGCCTAATGTGTGTATCAATTATGGCCGGAAATCAGTTATAGAGCGGCTTACACGCCCCCTCACAAATAACGAAATCCTCAAAGCTAAGCCACAAGAGAAAGACTTCACACTGCATGATGGTGACGGGCATTTCCTGCTCGTCCAAACATCAGGTAAAAAGCTGTGGCGTTTTCGCTACCAGGGGCCAAATAGCAGCAGTCGCACAAATCTCAGCCTTGGCTCTTACCCTGCCCTAACGCTTGCAGTCGCACGCCAGATGCGTGACCAATATCTGTCTCTGCTTGCGCAGGGGATTGACCCGCAGAAGCAACAAGAGGAAGTATCAGAGCAACGGCAAATTGAACTTGATAGTATTTTTTCAGTTGTTGCCGGAAAGTGGTTTCAGCTTAAGAGCAAAAGCGTTACCGAGGATTATGCGAAGGATATTTGGCGATCGCTGGAGAAGGACATCTTCCCGACTATTGGTGAGATTCCTGTTCAAGCGCTCAAGGCCAGAACGATCGTTGAAGCACTGGAGCCGATTAAAGCTCGCGGGGCGCTTGAGACAGTTCGCCGTTTGGTTCAGCGCATTAACGAGATCATGATTTTTGCGGTTAACACCGGTTTGATCGATGCAAACCCAGCTTCTGGTGTTGGTATGGCTTTTGAAAAGCCTAAAAAGCAAAACATGCCCACGTTACGGCCTGAAGAATTACCAAACCTGATGCGTTCTTTAGTCATGTCGAATCTTTCTGTTCCGACACGCTGTCTTATTGAGTGGCAGCTCCTGACTCTTGTGCGCCCTTCTGAGGCTTCAGGTGCTCGGTGGGCAGAGATCGATCTTGAGGCAAAATTATGGACGATTCCGCCTGAGCGGATGAAAGCTAAACGCCAACACATTGTTCCTCTCTCGCCTCAGGCTATAGAGATTTTGGAAGTGATGAAGCCCATTAGCTCTAATCGAGAACATGTTTTCCCAAGTAGGAACGATCCGAAACAACCGATGAATAGCCAAACTGCAAATGCTGCTTTGAAACGAATTGGATACGGTGGGAAACTAGTTGCACATGGGTTGCGTTCTATAGCAAGCACAGCTCTAAATGAGGAAGGCTTTAATGCTGATGTAATTGAAGCGGCCTTAGCTCATTCAGATAAAAATGAAGTAAGAAGAGCTTATAATCGTTCAACATACTTGAGCGACAGAGTAGAATTGATGGATTGGTGGGGAGTTAAGGTTAAAAAATAATAAATTAGCAAATAAGGAGAAAACTCCTTACTTGCCCAATCGTTCCTTACAAAACAAGACCATTGATAACACTGAATATTTCAAACTTAACCAATTCAGGGAGATCATCAAGCATATTTTTGTTATTTTCAATCCAACTAGCACATTCTATTTCATCCAAGCTGTCTGAACTTATATATTCTGATATCATAACAGCGGATGTACGTGAAAAACCCAATCCAATCAAAGAGATTTGAGTTTTCATGCTTACGCCTAGTTCAAGATAAACACCTATGTCGTCTATCTTTTCTACAAGATCAGCCCTATTGCTATTAATATAAAAACTTTTGAGAAGATCGTTATAGCAAGTTAGTAGTCTAGGTGCGTGATATCTCGCTATTTTCTCAACATCTTCCATCACATTACGTATTATAGTAGGCTCTTTATATTCTTTTTTACTCTTCCTAAGATAACCAATCCGTTCTGATATTAGCCTTGCAAGTGGATAACCTCGCATCCAATTCAGGACTAACAGCGCAACAACGAATGCACCTTTAGAATTATGTCCAAGCTCAAGACTCATTGTTAGGGATATTCGAGTAAATGCAGAAACGTATGATGATAAAGCATCCTTGCTAGCGGGGTCAGCAAGTAGTAGTTTGTGCATCGAGTCGTTATCATAAGAATGAAATTTCTCCCACAACGACTGCATCAATATAGGACTTATTCCGGGATTACGCGAAACTATCGATAGAGGAAAATCCAATCCATCTAATACTTCGCTAATCTTTTCGTCTAAATATTCAACATTATCTAAATTATATTTCTCTATGTATGGGTTATTTTCTAACCCCTCATGCAAGTATGAGGATATGCACAAATAACTCAATAAACTTTGAAGCTGTGGGTTACGCTTAGTCATTCCATAATGATGTGGTGAATCAATATAATCAACAATATTGTCAACTTCTGCCTTCAAACTATCTGTAGCTCTCGTTATTTTTATGTTTTTTTTATTTATAGGCGGAGTTCCATTCCAAAGCTTATCAAGATTTGTATCAATGCATATAACATTCCCTTGGAACTCTTTCCCCCACCTACCAGCCCGGCCAGCCAGATTCCAAAAATCGTCATCCTTCATCGGTTTACCACTACCTTTCTTGGGGCCTCTTATAAAGATGTTTTTACATGCCATATTTACACCCTCAACCAGTGTTGAGGTGCAGACTAAGTATTTCAACATCCCGAGGGAAAACAATCTTTCAATTTCACTTTTAATAATTAATGGCATATTACCATAATGAAAAGCCACTCCTTTAGTTAAGGTAACATTGAGTGCATAGCGCTCATGAATCACTTTTTTACTGAGTTCAATAAGATCCTCTACTTCTTTACTTATTTCAGAACTCACTATGCCATCAGCTATCTGCTTTGCTGTTTTTTCAGCATCAGCAGCTCCATTCACATAGACAACGTTACCTGATGTATGTCCACCTAACGCCAATGCTATAAAAGGTAAACGTTTACTGTCTGGAGATGGTTTATTATCAAGATGGAAATCACCTATGTGGTGTTTTTGGCCTCGTATAAATAAATACATAGACCAGTCTTTAGCTGATCCTGGCCCTTGCTCAATCCATATTAAATTCTGGTTTACAGTGACATAACTGCTTTTAACAATATCTTTTTTTCTACCGTAAGGTGCATCAATTAATAGAATTTCTGGATTTGAAGTAAATGGACTCGCAAAAACCACCTTAATACTTTGATTTCGAGAACAACTCATTTCAAGAACATATTGTAAGAAAACTCCCCGATGAGAGTCACCAATCTTATGAGCCTCATCTATGACAAGTAAATCTATTTTAAATTCATCACTTAAGGAATTGTTAAATATATTCAACCTTTCCTGAGTGAACACAAAAAGATTAACTCTGTCTGTTTTAAAAGAACTTTTCAACGGCAGTGTTTGAATATTAATGGCACCATTTCTATTCGGATCTAAGCGATTAATTAATGAATTATAAACCTCAGTAATTAGAGCCCTCGTAGGAACGATGTATACTACAGTGCAGAATCGGTTTTTTTCAATATATTCCTCAACCCAAGATTCTAGGATATAAGATTTCCCGACAGATGTTGGAGCCGATACACTTACCCATTCATTATCTGTAACAGCATCCCAAAACTCAGCTTGAAACTTATTCGCACAAATATACTTATCCGCACCAACCTCAATTGTATGCTCGATCCTTCTTTTTGTTGACTCAAGTTGTCCTGCTAAAGGAAGTCTTTTTTCGAAATCACTTCTTAGTAGCCCTTTATTCAATGCTAGCTGTAAAGTGGCATTATTGGACAATGCATCCAAGATTAACGCAGCACAATCTTTTCTTTGGTCACTCACATCGTTCTGAAGACAATATTGAGCGATTCTTAACGCTGCATCTTGACATATATCGTCATCAGAGTGAGAAAGTATACTGCCACAAGTCAACAAGTAGCTTATATTTATATTGCCATTTACTCCTTCACTGCAGGGCACAATCACCGGAAACTGGTCTTTAACAGACTTCTTGCTAAGTTGCTCAAACTCAGCAAGAAAACCTGAATTATTAACTAACCATTTTGGTAATCCTTTCATTGAATCAATCCCCACTAAATGACTTTAATAAAGTTTTCCTAAACTCCTCAACAGAGGGGAACGGAAGTAAAAAAACATGCATTGAAAAATCATTCAGCTTTTCTTCTATTAATCTCTTGTGGATGCTTTTTTGCCAACCTGCAAGCTTGCTATTGAATCCATCAACCAGTGTATTAAGGGACATTTTGTTGGGATCTGATGGATAATCATCTATATCAAAACCTACTAAACAAACCCCTCTATACTCTAACTTATTGAAACAAGGATCGTCTGGGTTTAGATATTTTTTCAGTGCACATTCTAAATCTTCATCATCAACATTCATAAAGTCACTAAGTAATTGAATATCTCTTTCTTCGGCACTGCCAGCCCCCATATTTCCAGTAATTATCGGGGTGATGCTTTTCATACACTGATAGATGGCTTGTGTTAAATCAGAATAAAGTTTAGATTCTCCCCAATACAAACATAACTTTTCTGTTTCTTTGTCCACCCCAATATGTACTGCATCTGCACCATGAAAATGCATCTGAGAACTGGTTTTGAGATTCATCTTGCATATAATCTGGGGTAACTTCAAAAACTTTTCTGCAAATAAGAAAAGTATCAACTCCCCTCCCTCTCCGCTATTCGAAAGACGTGTAAATAACCCCATAGCTTGAGAAAACAACTTAGCTATTTTCAATGTTGAGTTTGTTTCTTGTTGATATTTTATTGCTTCATTAATTTTCTTCCTGGGGATTGCATAATCGATGATATTACTAACTAAATACTGAACTAGAGCATCAACTTTAGGTCTGCCATTTCCATCAAGATTGATGCAATGAAAATGGCATGATGCTGAGGTCCCCTCAATCAAGCAATGTGTCTTAACTTCGTGAAAATAGCTATTTATCGTATCCCCATCATTCCTAACTAATTTTTCCAATGCGGAATGTAGCGCATTCATAAAACGTCCCTTTAATCGTTAGATTTTGAGATAGTTCTAATCGATTTTAAGGAAAACCTCCAGCGCGCAATGCTATCCCCGCCACGCCTGCCCGCTTTTTGCATCGCTTTTCATGCAGGTGCATGATGCTGCAGAGCCGCGGCCGTTATGGCCTGAATGGGAGAAAGCGGTACATGATTTTGCATGCAGATACATGCACGCTATGCATGCACTGCTCTTTACAGAGCGGCTGGCCAGAAAAAGGGCATCAGAAAGACAAAGCATAGACACAAAAAAGCCGCTGGTTGGGCAGCGGCTGTGCGGCATTAATGAACCTGGCGGAATGCTGAGCCATAACGGCCCAGCGTCTGGCGTTCTCTCGCTGGTGCCGGTGATGGTACGGTATTTTTTCCGGCTGTGGCGGTGCGGTGATCACTTTTGTGATGCTCTCATTCGTCTTGAAAGTACAGGAGCAGTCGAGGTTAGTGCACTGGTGATAACGCTCTTTTACCTGCTCTGACATATAGCGGCTCGATTTGGTATGCGCCGCGCTTTTGCAGTACGGGCAGTGCATCATTTCTGGCTGCCCCCCTGAAGTTTGGCACGCTGTGCCCGGATTGATTCAGCCAGTTTCTGACGGCGCAGAGGACGTGTATATAGATCCATATCAATACCCGTCAGGGCCGGGCGGTGCAGGCCGATATTTTCCAGTAGCGGTGCCTCTTTCAGCACGCTGTTCGGCAGGGCCGCAGCCGCCTGAGTAAGCGCTTCACCAACCAGATAAGCTACGTCCTTAATCCGGTCGCGGTCTTCACCGGCAAACGTCGGGGAAAGTTCTTCACGGTAGATACGCAGCTTAATGGCCCATAACAGCGATGGACTCACGTTACGCAGGGCTGACTGCCAGTGCGAATCCGCAAACCCCGTAAACGACTCGCGGTGTGATTCAACGTACTCTTTCCCACTGCCGCAGCATTTCAGCATCGCCTCCTGCTTATCCAGCGCCAGCTCTTTGAGCAGCCCGCTAAACTCCTCGGCCAGTTCCCGGCTGGCGATGCGCTGAGAATGTTCGGCGCGCAGCTCGTCGGTGAGATTGCCTCGCAGGTTGCGAAAGCTCGTGCGCCAGTTGCTCTCGGCTTCTTTCCCTGCCTCGATGGCTGCATGCTGTTCTTTTTCGCAGCGGGCGATATCGGCGCAGATGCCGTTATAGGCTTTCATCCTTTCGGTATGTTCAGCGCGGGCTTTCTCGAAGCGTTCCAGTGATGCAGGTTTCTGTTCCGGGGTGGTCATGATTGTCTCTCATCGTCTGTAAAGGATGATCTGAAAGCCATGAGCGCCAGTCAGAAAGCCGAGCTGCTGGTTGCCCATTACGGGGAGGCGCTGGCCGTGCCGCCGGTGGGAGAGGAAATCTGCCGCTATGAAAACGGCGCATGGCAGGTGATAGAGGCGAAGACGCTGCGCCGGGAAATCGCCGCGCTGTTTCAGAAAGTGCGTGCCCCGTTCTCCGCTGCCGGTATCGGCAGCGTGCTGGACACGCTCAAGCTGATGGTGCCGCAGATGGGTGAACCGTTCCGCCGCCTGATTGGTTTCCGTAACGGCGTGTATGACACCACGACAGGCACCTTCAGCCCTCACCGCTGCGAGCACTGGCTGCGCACCGTTAACAGCGTGGACTACACTGCCCCACGTCCGGGTGAAAACCTTGCAGACCACGCCCCGGCCTTCTGGCGCTGGTTAACGCGGGCCGCCAGGCATAATCACGACAAGCAGGAGCGCATTCTCGCGGCGTTATTTATGGTGCTGGCAAACCGCTACGACTGGCAGATGTTTCTTGAGGTCACCGGCCCCGGCGGCAGCGGTAAAAGCGTGATGGCCTCAATAGCCACTCTACTGGCCGGAAAAGACAATACCACGTCAGCCACCATCGACACGCTGGAATCCTCACGCGAGCGCGCCAGCGTGGTGGGTTTCTCGCTCATTATCCTGCCTGACCAGGAGAAATGGAGCGGCGACGGCGCGGGCATCAAGGCGAAAAACGGCGGCAATGCGGTGGCAATCGACCCGAAGTATCGCGATGCCTACTCCACACACATCCCGGCGGTGATTCTGGCAGTAAACAACAACCCAATGCGCTTCAGCGATCGCAGCGGTGGCGTGTCGCGCCGTCAGGTAATAATCACCTTCCCGGAAGTGATACCGGCTAATGAGCGTGACCCGCAGTTGCTGGATAAAATCAGCAACGAGCTGGCTGTCATTGTTCGTCATCAGATGCAGCGCTTCGCGTCACCAGATGAAGCGCGCGAGCTGTTGCAGGCGCAGCAGTCATCCGGCGAAGCGCTAGAGATAAAGCGCCAGGCTGATCCGCTGGTTGATTTCTGTGGTTATCTGATGCCGCTAAGCACGCCGAACGGACTGTTTATCGGCAACGCCAACATTCGCCCTATCAACCCGAAACGCTATCTCTATCATGCGTATTTGTCATTCATGGAATCGCGCGGGCATCAGCACCCGCTGAGCCTGACCGCATTCGGTCAGGCAGTGCCGCAGACGCTTAAAGAATATGAGCGCGTGTTGCTTAAGCGCCGAACAAATAATGGTGTTCAGACCAATCTCATCCGGCATGAAGATAGTGAGGCTGATTGGTTGCCCGGGTGCAGTCAGTAAATCCTGCAGTAAACGAACCGGCTAAGGCCGGTTTTTTACATCTAAGTTCAGACTGTTCACTTCATATGTAAACCTGTGTACACTCGGATGTTAACATCCCACATCTAAATGACTGATTAAAGACACTTGAAAAAGTGAACATTATGAAAATTCTTAACTAAAACCTTTTTCCCATTCTGGTAAATCATTCATACTCAAAGATAAACAAGCTATGGGGATATTATTGTAAAGAAGCACAAACTAAGGATAATCGTTTAACATGGATCATGTATGACAGCTGGTGTCTTTGTTTATATTTAAGGTGAATACACATGGATATTGAAAATGAACTAAACCAATTATTTATAAACAGAGCTTCGGGGCCATTCCTGTTTCTAGGATCAGGCTTTTCCAGAAGGTATATGGGGCTTGAGGATTGGCAAGGTTTACTCAATAAATTTTGTGTTATGGGTAAGCCGTATGAATACTATAAAAGCAGCGCGAACGGCGATATAGCACGTTCTGCATTATTGATTGCAGAAGATTTCCATGATCTATGGTGGACTAGCGAAAATTATAAAGAAAGCAGAGAAAAGTATTCAAATGTCGTCAAAGATAAATCATCTCCATTAAGAATAGAGATAAGCAGATATTTAATTGATAAAACAGAAAGTCGAAAAAAAGATCTTGAGCTTAACGATGAGCTTGAAATACTAAAATCCTGTGATGTTGACGGGATAATCACTACAAATTGGGATATTTTGATTGAACATTTATTCCCTGACTATACAACATACATTGGTCAAGAGGAACTGCTTTTTTCAAACACCTACAGCATTGGTGAAATATATAAAATACATGGATGTGGTTCAAAGCCTGAGTCAATGATTCTTACTGATGCTGACTATAGTGATTATAATAGTAAAAATGCTTATCTGGCCTCTAAGTTAATAACGATTTTTGTTGAGCACCCAGTTGTATTCATTGGATATTCAATAACAGATGAAAATATTCGCGCTTTACTAAAATCAATATCATTATGCATTGGCACAGAAAAGTTAGAAAAATTAAGGAGTAATTTAATATTCATTGATAAAGATGAACCAACTACAGGTGCAATAATCGAGACATCATACCTTCATTTTAACGACGTTCAGGTTCCAGTAAAAATAGTTAAGACAAAGGATTTCTCATTACTTTATCAAGCCATACATAATTTTGAACGAAAGTTACCGGCGCGTGTTCTTAGATTTTGTAAAGAACAAGTGTACGAAATAGTCCAAAGTCAAGACCCACAGAATAAGATAGCTGTAGTTGACTACGATAACATAAAAGATAAAAAGGATATTGAGATCGTCTTCGGGATAGGAGTTATTGGAAAGTTAGGAGATACAGGTTATAGAGCTATAACCGTACAGGATTTATTCGAGGATGTGGCGTTAAATAATAAAGACTTCTCACCTGAGAAAATTCTAACAATCACTGTAAAACAATATAATTACAAGTTCATCCCAGTCTTTAAATATCTATCTAAAATGAAAATTGGAACCTTCGAGGATTATAAGGAATCCGGTTTCAATCTAGACCAATATATCCAGAGAGATTTTCCAGAAGTCTTCGCGAGCAGAAAGCCCAGAGACTTCGTTAAGTATCAGGATATGACATTTAGTGATTTTTACGATGCAGCAAGTGAATCTGCATTTTTATCATTGGCACCATTACATCCTAATCCTGATGCCGAGTTTATTTCGAAATTCATCCGAGAAAATTATGATAGACTTATCTATTCTAATAATAAATATTTCTTCAGAAAATTAATCTCTTTTTATGACTGGCTCAAGTATGGCTTAATTTGACATTAAGAAATAATTAGGGGTGTTAGCAAGCCCTAACACCCAGACAACAGACAACACATGCATATAAAAACGTGTAAAAAATTCTTAAAAAACACTTTGATTGCAAACCTAAATTGACTCTTATGGCAGGCCATTATGAAAATATTTTTAGTGCACAATGTCTGAATTTATTTCGGTTACATAGCATAACTATGCCACATAATTAACTTCTCGCAGACTTATACGTAGCGACGCTTTCAAGATCTAAGTATGATTAAAACACATTAAAATGCAGGCATATATCCGCTATGTGCGTGTAGCACGCAAAATAAAGAATATTATTTTACAAGCGATCATCGGTGAAATTATCATGATTTTTAAGAGCACCATATGTATTTTACTTCATCTCACTGAAATATCGCAGTTATCTTTTATAGAAGGATTTAGCTTAGCTCAAGTTTAATTTAAACTATAATAGCACTATCATTAAGTGAATCTGTGTCGTTAAAAATTTCAATTGCTATGTATTTCAGAAGCCAATAAAATATTACATACGTTAAGTGGCGGTGATCTTATGCCATTCCTGTTTTAAGTAAGTTGTGAACCCGGTTTGTATTAAGAAATACTCAAAATTAAATTATAAGTAAAAAACACCACATGAATGTTAATGGTATTTTCACGTTTAAGGATTTAACAATGCTTCAAGGAGTTATTAGCAATTTAATGGACACATCCCTCACTATCTACAACTTCATTAAAACCTATGATAATATTTTCAAATCGTTGATTGTCATCACTCTTTCTTTAGGGTTAAGTAGATATTTAACCAGTTATACAAAAAAAAGCCTCTCTAAAAAAATAAAGTTCCCCATCCGATATATAGACTCATATCGTCGTTTTTGGAGTACATCAGCAAGCACTAGAAAAAACTTAATAACTTTGTTCATTTTTGCATTATGTTATTTGATTTTCCTCCAGTCACTTGGTTTTACTGTTATAGAGAACGTGAGTTACTCTATTGTCGCGGCATTCATTTTTGATGCATTCCTTAACTACCATCAAGAAAATGAAAAGAAAAAAAATACATGCACAAAATGGGGATTTAAATTAGACCAACAATCAATATTGTGGAATGATTTCTTACGTTTTAAAAAAGAACTAAAATTTCAAGGCACAGACGGTGAATTAATTTTTGAGATTATTTTTAACAATTTCAACCCTGTCAAATCACTTCCAATAAAAGATGTAATTCATGGTTTCAATGATATTTACACCATTAAATCTACGATTTCTAACCAAAATGAAATTAAAAATTACGCAAAGGACATCATATGTAACGATGTGGTTTTCATATCAAATTTATATAAAGATTCAGACATCTTTTTTGCATTTCCAAATATAAAAATACCAGCTTTTACATACCATCAGTACTGTCATATCATTCATATGTCAATAACTGGATCTTTAAACAACCAAGACTTGAAAAATACAATTAAAACATTCTTTGATGCCAAGAATAAATTCCACACTTCGATCACAGAAAATATTAACCTTTATCGTTGATAATAGATTACTAATAACCATTTATAGAGAGAGTAATTTTGAATAATTTCTTTAGCATTAATTTCTTAGAGGATACTGAGCGTGAGTTTGAAGCGGCATTAACATGGCTCGCTAGCTTAGGGATAAAAAATGACGCTAGTAGGCTTATGCAAGCATTCAAGAAAATAATAAAATCTCAAAAAAACACACTCACCCCAGATGACATTTGGGCATCATTAGAATTATATGAGGTCCATGAGTTATATAAAACATTTTCTTCTCTTCCCGAACTACATGAAAACATCATAAAAAATCTCAAAAAAATAATAAAAGGTCAAGTTTTCTTGAAAGATGAAGTAATATCCGGCACAGCTAATAATGGTCGTGACTATATGTTCGAGCTATCGATGATTGAGTTTTTCATAAAAAATGGCGTTCATATTTCTTTTGACTCTAAAGCCGACTTTAATATTACCACTCCAGTGGGAGATGTATTTTTTGAGTGTAAAAGGCCTGCTCTAGGATCAACGTTACTGACTAACACTTTACGTGCCTTTAACCAAATTAATACGAGAGGAACACCATCTGATTCAGGTGTGGCATGCATATCCCTAAGTCGAATTATTTGGGAAAAAATGAAAACTGGCGTTTTACATTCTAACTTAAACGATTTGTCAAATTATATATTAAGTTTAGTGCATGAGGAGCTAGATAGTATAAAAAAGGCTTGGGATTTCAATAAGCATTCTAAAACTATATTAATCATCTCTGATATAAAGATTCCATTTGTTAATATTGAAACAGACGAACTATTTTTCTTTCAACATAAAAACTTTAATTTTAGATATTGGGAAATCCATCTCGCAGCGCCTTGGAACTGGGACGTCATCACTAGAGCAATTATATCCAAATCAATGATTAACCAGTTTGAAAACAATAATGAATGACGTTAAATAGTAATTTATATTCTTATATCACAAAGCGACGTTTAGTTTAGGGCGTCAGGGTTTAAAAGGTGATCACTCTCAGTGCACACTAGTGTACATCCCACCTCCCCCTTAACTACCTAACACATTGAATTTAATTAATAAAAAACAAAGGTGAACAGTGTGAATACTTTTCCCTAAAATCATTTTATTTTGGACTTAGCGCCGAGCATTCGGTATCTTAGCACAGCCGTTCCGGGGTATGAGAACCAATAATTGGTACACGTTTAGGTACACGAAACAAAGTTTAATTAAGTAAAAACCTATAAATACATGACTTTGCGAGATTAGATCAGATTCCGCCAGCCCACCAAATTCTTGGTTGATGGTTACCAGAACCATCATCGAAGTCCTGAGAGCCCGCAAGTTGAAAGCCTTGCGGGCTTTTAATGCTTTTATTCCCCCTCTCCCCAAATAGCTAACAATGAAGTGTTAGCGCTTTTCAATGTCATATAGATTTGTCATGTAAACCAATAAGTTGCCTAAATCATTAGAAGTATTTAGAATATCCTGCACGATTGATTAAAGTATCTATGGAAGAAACAGGCTTAAATTTTTAACTAAGCCGCTGTTTCAGTGGAGGAAATCACATGTCGCGCAATCTGGCACCCGCTTACTGTGTAGTTCAACAACCTGGCAACCTCGGATTCCAGGCAAGAATGCTTTTCAATGACAGTAACTCTGAAGCAGCACGTCTCTTTATGCAGACCAATGCCGACACTCCCTGGTTGAGTCCGGGTCAGATAGTCATAGTGGCTGACCCTGCTTCTTTACAAACTTCGCAAATGTTGAGCACACTAAGGCAGGCTAAACAGAAAACCAATATGGCGTTTGTTGGAGTAACTCCTGACGAAGCGAGTTTCATGCAGCAGCATTACGGTTTGATCGCTGCACTGACTACTGCGGGAGATAAAGTCTTTGGCACTATTGGTGACGTTGGTGAGAGATACTTTTCAGAGATCGAGAATACCCTCAAAAAAATAGAAGTCAGTTACCAAAACCAGTTCCGTACTCAGGGAACACTGATTAGTCAGCAATTCTACGCAGAGC
>Ga0302348_1000764_pt1 | contig 12966 bp, 9 predicted proteins | sample PhySR1_FD_202177 | JGI IMG/M metagenome (GOLD analysis project Ga0302348, IMG submission 202177) | Leaf surface microbial communities from sunflower plants in UC Gill Tract Community Farm, Albany, California, United States - DLSL S.R1... | ecosystem: Host-associated > Plants > Phyllosphere >...
AATAATGTAATGCTATATGAAAAAATAAGAACCATTTTACTGCACGATTGGGATCCAATCGGTGTTAGTGATTTACCAGACGCTCAGGATGAATATGACTCATATGTACACCCAATCTCTGAGATGCTTAATCAAGGAAAAAGTGTTAACGAAATCTATACTTACCTTCGGTGGGTTGTTAATGATTACATGTGTTTGGATGGTAATGAAGATGTGGAACATGCTATTGCTGAGAAGTTAGTAAATATATTAATAACCCATTAAATACAACAAGATCCCGGCCTAGTCGCCGGGATCTTGTTATCTATCATTCAGCCGCAGCACATCGTTGCGTACCCCGCTGGCCTCCGGAAAAGGTGAAGTTTGAGTCACTTAGTAATTAAGCTAAGCCGTTAATCCAGACGCTCTTTAAAAACCTGGCATCAGAATCTTCGCCGACATCAACGCTGCCGCGGGCAACAACCTGAACATCAATGCCGGTAACGATCTGAACATCAGGGGCGCACAGGTTTCCGGTGAGCAGATCACCGCTGAGATTGGCCGCAACCTGACGGTCGAAAGCCTGCAGGACACCGAACATTACGATTCGAAACAGCAGAGCGCCGCAGCGGGCGGCAGCTTTACCTGGGGCGGCGGTGGCGGCAGCGGGTACATCAGCCTGACGCAGGACAAAATGAACGCCGACTATGCCAGCGTCACCGACCAGAGCGGCATATTCGCGGGCAACGGCGGCTTCGACATCACCGTCGGCAACCACACCCAGCTTAACGGCGGCGTGATTGCCTCCGGTGCCACGTCGGACAAAAACCGCCTCGATACCGGCACGCTGGGCTGGAACGACATCCGCAACAAAGCCGATTACAGCGTCGAGAGCAGCAGCGCCAGCATGAGCTCCAGCGGTAACACCGCCTCACAGTTCATGGGCAATATGGCTAACGGCATGCTCGCCGGGCTGAACAATGACGGCAGCGCCGCCAGCTCCACCGGTTCCGCTGTCGCGGACGGCACGATCGTTATCCGCGATAAAGAGAAACAGACGCAGGATGTCGCTGAGTTAAGCCGCGACACCGACAACGCCCACAGCACGCTGGCGCCGATCTTCGATGCTGCCAAAGAACAGCAGCGCATCGACGAGAACCGCGCCATCGCGCAGATTGGCTCGCAGGTCGCGGACATCGTGCGCACCTCCACCAATGAATTAACGAGGATAGTCGATTGAAAATAATAGATAAAAATGATGAGTTGCTTATGGTTGAAATTACACATAGGGAATTTAATCTCATCAGAGAACTAGAGTCAGCCGTACTGATATCATGCAGTAAAGATGAGATACCCACTTTAACGGGCTGGACTAGAGAAGAGCTTTTAGCATTCGGTGCTTTGCTAAGTGATATTGCGGAAGCTAATAAGATTAAACTTTAATAAGAAACCCCGCCCTCGTTGGCGGGATCTTACTTTATACGTCAGCTAATTACCCTTCGGTCGCCAGCCGGATGATCAGCTATCCCCGCGCCGCTTTAATCATCCCGTCCAGCCATTCCTGATGACCGTTGATCATCGGATTAGGTCGCGTTACTGCCAGTTCGCGTGCGGGGTTTCCATTTTGGGTTTCCTGCGTCAGGATACGTACGCGGCCGCCGGACAGTTCTTCGATAAGCCACGCGTGATGCACGTCGAGACGGGTGTCGGCATCGCCTTCTGCCCAGCCGTGCCACGCCATACGCGCTGGCTGGCCTTTGACCGGCGGGACATATTCATTAACCTGCGCTTCCACCGGAAAACCGAAGGTGCTGAAACGAAAACGTGCGCCGTCGCTCAGGCCCGGTCCGCTGCCGTCGTGGAAGTCAATATCAGAAGCATTACTGTAGTAAACCGGCCAGGCGGCAGTGTTATCAAGTTGTGCCCAGAGGTCTTCCACGGTCACGCCGGTGATGATCATTTCGTTAGACGCGAAGTTGTCGGTTTCGCCGGGAATATAGCCCTGTGGCCAGTTAATCGCATTCATGTGTGTTTCCTTTTTATCTGTGGAACAGCTCGCTGGCTGGTGTTCACAAAGAATACGCATCGCTGAGATATTAAGGAAATCACCGCTCGTGATGATAAATATTCATTATTTTTATATCTAAGCGCCGGACAAAAAAACAGGCAGAAGAAAGCTTCTGCCTGTGGGTTAATGCGCTGATGTAAAACGAATATCAGCTGATGCTGTAACGCTCAAGCCAGTGTGCATAAGGCGCAGGCAGAACCCATGAAGGGTTGTCCTCGCCCAGCTCTTTCGCCAGCGCATACGGATAATGCGGGTTGGCGAGCATCGCACGACCAATCATCACCAGATCCATATCTTGTTCGCTGATGCAGCGCTCGGCGATTTCAGCGGAAGCCACACCCCATGAACTTGCCACCGGTAAACCGGCTTCGGCACGTACGCGGCGCGACACCGGCGCCAGGAAACCAGCCCCCCATGGGATCTGTGCTTCCCAGGTCGAGAAACCGACGCTGACGTTAAGCATATCCAGCCCTTTCTCACGCAGAATACGGGTCAGTTCGATAGATTCCGCCAGGGTTTCTTCATCACGGCCATCGTATTCGATCACGCCAAAACGCGCGGTGATCGGCAGGTTTTTCGGCCAGACGGCATTCACGGCATCGAAAGTTTCAATCAGGAAACGGCTGCGACCGGCGAAATCACCGCCGTATTCGTCGGTGCGGGTGTTGGAATGCACGGAGAAGAAGCTTTGCGCCAGATAGCCGTGGGCGAAATGCAGTTCCAGCCATTCAAAACCGGCATCGCGTGCGCGTTTTGCGGCAGCGACAAAATCGGCCATCACGCGCTGGATATCAGCTTTGGTCATTTCTTTCGGCACTTTTGGCAGATGTTTGCCGAATGCTACCGCGGATGGCGCGATGGTCGCCCAGCCACGCGGATCGCCTTCAGCAATATGGTCGTCCCCTTCCCACGGCAGATTGGCGCTGGCTTTGCGGCCTGCGTGACCGATCTGGATCCCCGGTACTGCGCCTGCAGCTTTGATGGATTTGGCGATCTTCGCCAGTTCAGCGGCCTGTTCATCGTTCCAGATCCCCAGACATCCCGGGGTGATACGGCCTTCCGGTGAAACCGCCGTCGCTTCGACAATCACCAGGCTCGCGCCGCCGCGTGCCAGCGTGGCGTAATGCACCTGATGCCAGTCATTCGGCACGCCATCAGTGGCGGAATACTGGCACATAGGCGGAACCGCAATGCGGTTTTTTAAGGTGACGTCTTTCAGCGTAAACGGCGTAAATAGTGCAGACATAATATTTCCTCGGTGGATTGGCACATTCAGCACACAGAGTGCTGCCAAAGAGCTATAAGCAGAAGTGTAGAAATATTATAGTGCGTATCAAATTTCGTTATAACTCAATCGGTGCCCTGCCCATGCGCAATCTGAAAAGTCTCGACCTCAACCTGCTAAAGACTTTCGATGCATTGCTCGACGAACTCAACGTGACCCGCGCCGCAGAGCGTCTTTCCCTGACGCAACCCGCCGTGAGCAGCATGCTGACGCGCCTGCGGGAAAGTTTTGACGACCCGTTATTTGTGCGGGCGCGCTACGGCATCGTACCGACCGAACGCGCGCTGGCGCTGGCTAAACCGGTGAAGCGGGTGATGGCGGAAATCGAGGCACTGTTGCAGCCGGAAGTCTTTGTGCCTGCTGACTGCGAGATGACGTTTACCCTCGCCGCTACCGATTACGCGCTGAGCGTGATTATCGTGCCGTTCTTTTCCCTGTTACAGAAGCTGGCGCCCGGCATTCATCTGTCAGTCCAGCGGGTTGAGGATTCGACCATTCAGGGGCGGCTGGAGCGCGGTGAAATCGACCTCGCGCTGCTGACGCCGGAGACTACCCCGCCCGATCTGCATATCCGCCATTTATACGATGAGTGCTATGTTTGTACGCTGCGCAAGGGCCATCCGGCGCTGGAACAGGGGACGATTTCACTCGATACCTTTTGTCAGTACGATCATGCGCTGGTGTCGCTCAGCGGAGAGAATTTTACCGGCGTGACGGATACCGCGCTTCAGGCGCTGGGTAAAAAGCGCAATGTGGTGCTGTCGGTAAACAGTTTTCTGGTGCTGCCGCCGGTCTTACAGACCACGGATTTGATCGCCGTGGTACCGGAACGGCTGGTGCGCGACGTCACAGGGCTGGAAGTCATGCCGCCCCCGCTGGACATTCCCGGCTTTACTAAAGTCGCCGCGTGGCACGAACGCTCGCATCTTTCTGCTGCGCATCAGTGGCTTAGACAACAACTGGCGCAGGTCTGTAGCGGACACTAATATCTGCTTTCTAAAACGTCGATAAAATCTTCCAAAAAGGGTCAGCACCATGGAAAAACTGCCTGCCATTACCATCACTTATTGTTCCCAGTGCAACTGGATGCTTCGCGCCGCATGGATGGCGCAGGAACTGCTGAATTCGTTCAGTACCGATCTGGCGTCCGTGACGCTGATCCCCGGCACCGGTGGCATTTACGAAATCAAAGTCGATGACGAAATTATCTGGGAACGCAAACGCGACGGCGGTTTTCCGGATGCTGCGCCGCTCAAACAACGCGTGCGCGATATCAGTTTCCCTGACAGATCGCTGGGGCATGTGGATAAGAAGAAGATTGTTGAAGAGTAAGTCCTGAGGCTGCCCTTCATAAAAATGAAGGGCAATAATTTTTTTGCTGATTATGATTAATCAGAGTCAGATGTAAATTAAGTTTTATAAATATGTAATAGCACGCAAAGACCCTGGTAGTATTTCCTGATGCGGTCTCATCATAAACTATCTGATTCCTTGCATTATTACCTGCATGATTTATCTGAACTGCGTCTATAAAGTGATGAATAGCCTTTTAAAAAAAGTGGTTATCATGGTAATTTTCATTACACTTTAAAAACTTTAGGCTCATCATGGCTGAAATAATTCCAACTATTAATAGTTTCCCTGGTAAATCAACTTTCGGGGAAAAACGGCTTGCGAGAAAAATTGAAGCAACTCTAAATGATAACTGCTTATGCTGGTATGACATTCCAGTTGGAAAATCGCGACGTTATCCTGATTTCATCATTCTCAATCCGGAGCGCGGATTATTGTTTCTGGAAGTGAAGGATTGGTCAATTCAAAATATCCTGCACATCGACAAATGCAGCGTTAAGTTTCAAGGTAATGATGGCATCAAAATAAAATCTAATCCTTTTGAACAGGTCCGTCAGTCCGGTTACTCTGCAATTAATCAGTTAGAACGCGACATAAAATTACAGCAGGATAATGAACGATATAAAGGGAAATTATGTGTTCCCTATAGCTGGGGGGTTGTTTTCAGCAATATCACCCGAAGACAGCTAAACTCGGCCATCCCCCTTGAAATACAAGAAGAGATACTCCCTCCTCACCAGGTTATTTGCAGTGATGAAATGACTGAATCTGTCAGTAAACAAGATTTTTCTGACCGAGTGTGGAAGATGTTTCGTTATGATTTTAAAAAACCATTAGAACCCTCACAAATTGATCGTATACGCTGGCATTTATTCCCTGAAATCAGGATCAACCATACTCAACTTGATCTGTTTGGAGAAGAAACGACAAAAGAAGATGATTTCAAACATGCAATCACCCCTGAAATAATTAAAGTAATGGATATCCAGCAGGAGCTTCTCGCTCGAAGTTTGGGAGAGGGACACCGTGTGATACATGGTGTTGCCGGATCAGGGAAAACCCTCATTCTGTTATATAGATGCATTTACCTCGCCGCATCAACATCTGCCCCAATTTTGGTACTTTGCTATAACATCACGCTTGCAGCCAAATTAAAAAGCCAGTTAGCTGAACATGGTTTATCAAACAGAATCGAAATATCTCATTTCCATGGCTGGTGTAAATCTCAGACCCAAAAATTCAATCTCCTTAAATCCTCCCACGAAGAGGAAAAATGGTCAGTAAACGTAAATGCTGTGCTCCTTGCCGACGAACAAGGTAAACTTCCTTTAGGTCAATATGGCGCAATATTGATTGATGAAGGGCATGATTTCGATTCAGCATGGTTATCTCTTATAACTAAGATGGTCGATGAAAAAACAAATGCACTTCTTTTCATGTATGACGATGCACAATCAATATATAAAAAAAGAGCCGCGCTGGGCTTCTCTCTCGCCAGCGTTGGTATACAAGCTCTGGGCAGAACCTCAATTCTGAAACTGAATTATAGAAACACCAAAGAGATCTTGAATTTCTCCTATGAGTTTTCAAAACAATACTTTGACTCACATGATGAAGAGCATATGGCTTTTATGCAACCGGAAGCGGTCGGCATGAAGGGACATTATCCTGTCATTAAATCATTCCCCTCAGATGAAATCCTCCACCTTATTGCATGGATTAAAAACCAACGCGACCTTGGAATAAACTGGAAGGATATTGCCGTCCTCTGCCCATCGGGGAAAATCCGCAAGGATCTTGAAACATTATTTTCTAAACAGAATATTCCTTATAGTTTTTTATTTACTCCATATGAAAAGAAGGATTACAACCCCACCGAGGATAAAATATGTGTTATTCCATTACCGAGCAGTAAGGGTCTGGAATTTAATTCAGTTGCAGTAATAGACAGCAGCCATCTTATTGAGGTTGGTGAAGATCTTACAAATTCTGTTCGCCGGTTATATGTAGGTTTCACAAGGGCAACTCAGCATTTACTGGTTAGCTGGCACCAGAAAAATTCACTGAGCGCGATTTTAGAGAGAACATCTTCGATTAAATAAGTATCTGTTGGTGACGCTGCGGTTTTCGCCGCAGCCCATTCATGTGTTAACCGGCCTTAAGCATATCTAAAATGACTCTTGCATAGCCTTTAGCGATGGCGGGACTGGAGAGATATTGCAGCATGATTTCCTGCTGGGCGGCGTTACAGTCCATGATGGCTTCATCAACCGCTTTTGGAAAGTCTCCCAGCATCACCTGCTCAGACGTATTATTGGCAAGTTGCGTCATAACCGTCTGATTTTCAGAAATCTTGCCGCATACAGTGTGTAAGCCGCTGATCAAATCTTTATCCGTCAGATTATCGGTAATAAACAGTTCGTTTAAACGCTCCAGCACATGCGACAGAAAATCCTCTTTCTTGTCTTTGGGTTTCGCCGAGCCGACGTCATTGCCGGGTTGCAACCGGTCGTCACAACTGCTGTCGGTAAGCCGCAGACTTTGCTCGCGTATTTTCGATAAACGGTAATGGCTCATCACCACGTTATGCAAATCCACGTCGTCTTCCTGCACGTTTTGTTCCCGCAGTAACGGGCGCAGATGCCGTGCGAACAGGCTTATTTTCTCCAGATCTTTATTGTCGTAATCGACAATCTGCGAAATGAACTCGTAGAAACGGACAAAGCTGCCGAGGTCTTTTTTGAAGATTTCCAGCCGGTCTTTTTCCTTTTTGCAGTCTTTAAAGGTGTTTTCCGCATTGGCGATTAATATTGGCTCACTTGTCTTTTTAGTAATTTCGAACATCTTTTTTGCCTGCTTATAGGCTTCAATCGCAGAGGCATAGCGTTTCTCCCAGCGCACCACGGCCGGTCTGCTGATATTACTGAGCGCGGCGCTGGATTTGTTTTTGCTGAAAAAGGCGGTGCAAAACTGTTCGACTTCATTCCACTGAAAAATCCCGCTGGTGCGCAGTTTTTCAAACAGCTCGAAAACGAGCGCCGGATCGGATACGTCCATCAGCTCAGCGGTCTGATAATAAGGCTGAAAGGCAGCGAGGATTTCCTCCGGCTGGTTATAGAAATCGAGGATAAAAGTGCCGGATTCGGCTTTGACGGGATAAATACGGTTCAGGCGTGAAAGGGTCTGTACGCATTCGACGCCGCCGAGCGGTTTATCGACATACATGGCGCACAGTTTCGGCTGATCAAATCCCGTCTGGAATTTGTTTGCTACCAGCATCACCTGATAATCGTCGCTGTCAAAAGCCTTGCGCATATCGCGCCCTTTCAGGCCGGGATTCATGTTGGATTCCGTGAATTTCTGCCCCAGTTGCCCGTCACTGTTCGGGTCGTTTTCGGTGAACTCCACTTCACCGGAAAACGCCACCATGGCGCTAATTTTCTGGTAATTATTTTCAATAATGTATTTGTCGAATGCCAGTTTGTAGCGCACCGCTTCCTTACGCGAGCTGGTGACAACCATCGCTTTAGCCTGCCCGCCGAGTAAGTTCATAACGTGATTTTTGTAGTGTTCGACAATCACTTTTGCCTTTTGCGAGATATTGTGATCATGCAGCCGCACCCACTGACTCAGCCGCCTGCCGGCCTTTTTGCTATCGACTTCTTTATCGGCATCTTGCTGTTTCTGCGCCAGTTTATAAGCCACATGATAGGTGACGTAATTTTTCAGCACGTCGAGAATAAAGCCCTCTTCGATGGCCTGCCGCATGGAATAAACGTGAAACGCCTGTGGCCGGTTGGTTTTAGATGCCGGTTCATCCGGATTCGGCAGGCGGCCAAACAGTTCCAGCGTTTTGGCTTTCGGCGTGGCGGTAAAAGCGTAATAGTTGAGATTATTACTGCTGCGCCGGGCAGCCATCGTGGCGTCCATGATGTCTTCGGAAGACAGCTCAACGTCGTCGCCGGTATTTTCCAGCATCAGCACTTCTTTCAGCTGACGCGCTGTCGAACCGCTTTGTGAAGAGTGCGCCTCGTCGGCAATGATCGCGTACTGACGCTGTTTCAGGCTCACGCTGTTTTCAATCGCTTTCAGCACAAACGGGAACGTCTGGATGGTGACGATAATGATTGGCTGCGAGTTTTCCAGCGCGGCGGCGAGCTTCTCGGCTTTTGAGCCATCGCCGGTCTTATTATTGATGCGCCCGACCACACCGTCGGCATGTTCAAACTGATAGATAGTGTCCTGAAGCTGATCGTCAAGCACCGTGCGGTCAGTGACCACAATCACCGAATGAAACTGCTTTTGTCCGCCGGCGTTATACAGCGTCGAAAGCTGATGCGCTGTCCAGGCAATCGAATTGGATTTGCCGGAACCCGCGCTGTGCTGGATCAGGTATTTATGTCCGCAGCCCTCTTCCGTTGCGGCACGCACCAATTTATTCACCACATCCCACTGATGATATCGCGGGAATATCAGCGCTTCTTTTTTGTATTTCAGTCCCTGCCAGTCTTCTTTCTCATCGATTTGCAGATGCACGTAACTGCCCAAAATGGTCAGCAGGTTATCGGGCAGCAACACTTCATTCCACAAATAATCCGTCGCGTAACGGGTCTGGTCGGCGGGCATCGGATTGCCCTTTCCGCCTTCCGGCGTACCTTTGTTGAACGGCAGAAAAAAGGTCTGATCGCCCGCCAGCCGGGTGGTCATGAATACGTCGTACTGGCTGACGGCGAAATGCACCAGCGCCCCGCGCTTGAATGTCAGCAACGGCTCCGGCTTTTTGGTCGCGGGATCTTTCGGCAGGCGGGTGTCTTTGTACTGAGCAATGGCGCTTTGCACCGTCTGCTTAAACTCGGATTTCAGCTCCAGGGTGGCGACCGGCAGACCATTGACGAACAACACCAGATCGATGCGCCAGCTTTTAGCTTTCACCCCGCTTGCCGCAAAATGCTCCGGGCTGGCATACGGGCTGTACACCAGCTCCGGCACCACGCGGCAGATATTTTGCCGGTAACGCGTCAGCGTATCGGGATTCAGGTCGTGCTCGGGTTTGAACTGGCACAAGGTAAAACTGGCATTGCGGATCTTCAGGTCGTGACGCAATACGCCGAGCGTGCCGTAAGTACGCGAAAGTTTGTCCGTGGCGTTAGTGTCGGCTTTGCTTAACTGCGCTACCAGCGCATAGAGGAAATGACGTTCGGTATCCTGCGGATACACTCGCGCCAGCTTCTCCCACTCCTTCGGCTGCGTGGTGTGCACAAAGGTCAGAACGTCCTGCAGATACAGCGCCCGCTCGCGATCGTAGCCGTCCGGCTTACCGGTGATCCAGCCGTTAGCGCACAACTGCGCGATTATCTCATCCTGAAAAATCCTTTCTTTGGTCGGATCCGACATCATGCCATCACCTCGTCGGATTCGGTTTGCGTGACAGGAACCTGCCAGTCACGCACGTCTATTTTGCCGGTGACAGCGGCGGAGATCAGGGCGGTACGGCGTTCTTGTAACAAGGTAATGCTTTGGTTACATTTATCTTTTATACTTTCAAATAACTGAATTTCAAAATCGAGAAAACGTGAAATTAATTTTTGCTCAGAAGATGGCGGAATGGGAATATGCAAATCCTTTATTCTTTCGACAGCCAACCCTGGCTGTGCAGCAGAAAAAGAATATTGGTTGAAATTCATAAATCCGAATAATTCTCCTAACCATATAACTTCATTATTACCATATGGACTAACGACAACAGCATGTTCAGAAGCCCAAAATTTTCCGTTCGCATAATTTATATTTCCACACAGGGCTCCCTGCCTGCCTATTAATACATATTTCCCGTCATGAGTGTATCTTTTAGAGTACCCACGTAAGCCATTACCACCATATACAGGAAACTCATCCTCAATTTCAATTGATTCACTAGTAATAAAATCGCCGCTTTTCATAGTTGCAAACCATTTTATTTTTTGAATAATCCAATGCTCAGGCACTTCCCCCAACCACTCAACTCCCGAATCTTTCATCGGCACATCAGGATCCAGCCCTTTGGTCACGGCATGGCTGATCACCGCCTGACGTTTTTCTTTCAACAGTTCAATCAGTTGTTGCTGCTTGTCGATCAGGGTATCGATTTTAGCGGTTTCGTGATCGAGGAAGGTGGCGATTTGGGTTTGTTCTGATAGCCGGGTTAAAGGCAAACAAATTGCGCCGAATTGTTCATAGGAAATTGACTTCCCATCTCTGAGACTATCTGTTGTCGATTGTAACGCTGATATGAAAGGTGCACATTTCAGAAGATACTTATAATAGTTATGGCTTATCTTTTTAACATTATTCAAGACAGTATAAGCTGGAGAGACACATCCGGAGTATTTGCTATATTCAATACCGCCTTCAAAACTGCGAAGACTGATGACAAAATCATTTTGATCAACATGGCGAAATGAATCAGTCCCTTTTAAAGCCAGCATTACCTTTGAATCATTTAATAACATCATTAATGATTGAGGTAAGACACCATATTTTTGGCTTACAGCCAATTGAACATCATCTTTTAAAGCGGTCTTACGAATACTGGAAAAGATTCTTTTTCCCATTAAAACAGACCATTCTCTTGGTATTTCCCCCAGCCACTCAACCCCGGAATCCTTATATTCCCCATACGCCTTATACCGCCCGCTCATGAATGCACCTCCTGCAACAGCGCCATGATTTCGGCACTGATGGCATCGAGGTCGGCGTCGATCTCTTTCAGATCGCGTGGCGGCTGATAGACATAGAAGTGGCGGTTGAACGGGATCTCGTAACCGACGACGCCGATCTCGTTGTCCTTCGTATCGCGTTTGTCGGCGTTGATCCAGGCGTCACTGACGTGCGGTTTTACCTCGCGTTCGAAATAGCTTTCGATAAGCAGGCTGGTAGCGACGGAGGGATCGAGCGGGACGTTTTCGTTATCGCGTAAATCACCGTCCGGTTCGAACTCGACCACTTTGCCTTTGTAGCGGAACGCGCCATACAACGGCTGTTCACTCTCTTTCAGGACTTTCTTCACCACCGGTTCGGCTGCCGGATTTTTGGTGGTGATTGCGTCGATAAACTGCTTTCTCTCTCTGGTATCGAGCTTCACGCAAGCAACACTGAGCGCGGTTTTCAGTGAGTGATCAAACTGATTGAAATCGTTGCTGACGCTGTGTTTACCGCCGTCAGTTGCACCAAAGGCCATCTGGATCTGACGGGCTTTCTCCATCAGCGTGCGTTGCGCCAACCACATTCTGGGATCGAGCAGGTCTTTAATCTGTTTCTCTTTTAGCTCGGGGAAATCGGCTTTAATGATCGCGCGGGCTTCGGTTTCTACCTGCGAAAAATCGCCATAAATCTGCGCATTCCATGGCGCGGCGAAATCCTGATACAACCGCTCCATCGGCGCGTTAAACGGCTTCGGCGCGAAACGTAAAGTGGCAATGGCCTGATCGGTGATTTGTGCAGAAAGGCGCAGCGGACGTTCAATGGTCAGGCGACGGTAGCCGAAATCGGTGCTGTTAAAGATTTTGCTGGCGAAGGTTTTCGGCGCGTCTTTTTTACTGCTGGCGGACTGGCGGCCACGGCTGGATTTTTGTTCCGGCGCTTTCTCTAATCCCAGCTCATACAGCGGGGTCGGATTGATCACCGCAAAATCACCAAAGGTGCGGGTGATGAGTCTGATGTCATCTTCGCCCATCAGATTACGCTTCGATCCTAACGATTTGCGCATTTTACCGCACAGGTTTGAGCCGTCGATCAGCTGAACCTTGCCCTTACGCGCGCTGTCTTTGTTATTCGACAGGATCCACACATAGGTCGAAATGCCGGTGTTGTAGAACATGTCGGTCGGCAGCGCGACGATGCCTTCGAGCAGGTCGGCTTCCAGAATATAACGGCGGATTTCGCTTTCACCGCTGCCCGCCCCGCCGGTAAACAATGGCGAACCGTTAAGAATAATGCCGATGCGGCCGCCGCCATCTTTTCCGCCGTCGCGCATTTTGCTGATCAGATGCAGCAAAAACAGCAGCGAACCGTCGGAAACACGGGGCAATCCGGCACCGAAACGACCATCAAAACCTTTCAGGGTATGTTCGTCGCTGATCTCGGTTTCGATTTTCTTCCAGTCCACACCGAACGGCGGATTGGAGAGCATGTAGTCAAATTTGTCGGCGGGAAGCTGATCGTTGGAAAGCGTGTTGCCAAGTTTGATCAGGCTGACGTCCTGCCCTTTGATCAGCATGTCGCCTTTGCAAATGGCGTAGGATTC
>Ga0302348_1000768_pt1 | contig 12912 bp, 7 predicted proteins | sample PhySR1_FD_202177 | JGI IMG/M metagenome (GOLD analysis project Ga0302348, IMG submission 202177) | Leaf surface microbial communities from sunflower plants in UC Gill Tract Community Farm, Albany, California, United States - DLSL S.R1... | ecosystem: Host-associated > Plants > Phyllosphere >...
CCGTTCATGGTGTGATGCCGGCCAGCGGGCGGCACTACCGTTGATGGGATGATGCCGGCCAGCGGCCGGCACTACCCGATCGCGGGCAGCAACCCGTCAGCGCAGGATCCGGAACCGCACCTGCGTCCACGCACCATCGGCGGCCAGCGCGGTCAGCGTGTGCTCACCCACCTCGTCGAAATCGCGCTGGAACAGCCGCGCGCTTTCAGTGCGGGCGATCCAGCGGTCATCCAGCAGCCAGTCCACGGTCGTTTCATTGCCCAGTGCACGCAGTTGCAGGCGAACGCCGCGCTCGGCATTCGGCGCGCGTGCGAGGGTGGCGCGGTCGTTGAGCCCCTCGATATGCAGCGTCCCACCACTCTCTCGACCATCGTCGCTGCAGTCCGGGGACAACGCAGGCAACTGCGAGGCCTGACGCTGCGCGTGCGGCAACCACGGCGACAACAGCGCCGGCCAGCGCGCGATCTCACGCGACTCCGCCGCATGCGGTCGGCTGCACTCCGGCGACAGCCGCAGCCCCGTGCGCGCATCCACCTGGAACCGCTGCAGACCCGGCTGCCACAGCCGCGCCTCGCGCTCGGCGAAGGTCGGCGGCACCGCCCCATCGAGCACGAACGCCGGCATCCGCCGCTGGCACAGCGCGGGCGCCATCTGCTCGGCCAGACCACCGGTCGGCCAGCAGATATCGGCCTGCGCCACGCTCGCCGGCATCGGCGCCGCACGGGCATCGCCGGCCTGGCGCGGCAGACTGTCGACCACCTCGAACATCAGCGGCAACGCGGTGACCGCGCCGTACTGCCCGGGCAGCGGCGTGCCATCCGGGCGCCCCACCCACACACCTACCGTGTAATGGCGCGTCGTGCCGATCGCCCAGGCATCGCGGTAGCCGTAGCTGGTGCCGGTCTTCCAGGCCACACGCGGGCGCCCGGTGACATCGAAGGTGCCGGTGCCGTAGCCCGGGCGGGGATTGGACTCGAGCACCTCGCGGGTGATCCACGCCGCGCCGGGGGACATCAGGCGGCGCTCGATCACCGCATCCCCGGCGGTATAACGCACCCGCCCGGCGATACCGTTGCGGTTGAACGCGGCGAAGGTGCCGACCAGATCCTCCAGCCGCGCGCCGGTGCCGCCGAGAATCAGCGAGAGATTGGGCGCACTGCCGTGCGGAAAGCGCAGATTGATGCCCGCATGCGACAGGCGTGCCGCGAAGCGCGCCGAGCCGACGCGATCCAGCAGGTCCACCGCCGGCACATTGAGTGACAACCGCAGCGCCGTGGCGGCACTGACCGGCCCGTTGAAGGCCGCATCGAAGTTGCCCGGCCGATACCCGCCGAAGCTCTGCGGCGCATCCACCATCAGGCTTTCCGAATGGATCAGGCCATCATCCAGCGCCATGCCGTACAGGAACGGTTTCAGCGTTGAGCCCGGTGAGCGCCACGCCTGCACCATGTCCACATGGCCGAGCCGCTGTTTGTCGCCGAACGCCACCGAACCGACGTAGGCACGTGCCTCCAGTGTGCGGTTGTCCACCACCAGCAACGCCGCCGAGGTGCGCTCGGGCAGCTGTGAAAAGTAGGACGACACACGCTCTTCCAGCGTGCGCTGCAGGCCGATATCCAGCGTGCTCTCGATCCGCGCCGCCCGCGGCTGCGCCGAGCGCAGGCGCTGCGCCAACAACGCCGCATGCAGCGGGGGCTGCAGGGCGCGGGTGACCACCGGCTCGATGCGCGCATCGTCGACCTCCTCGCGTGACCACACACCGAGTGACACCATGCGTTCGAGCACCTTGTCACGCGCCCGCTGTGCCGCCTCCGGATGGCGGTCCGGACGCAACCGGCTGGGCGACTGCGGCAGCACCGCCAGCAACGCCGCCTCGGCATGCGACAACTGCGAGGCTGGCTTGCCCAGATAGGCCCAGCTCGCCGCCTCCACGCCTTCGATGGTGCCCCCATAGGGCGCACGTTCCAGATACAGCGCCAGGATCTGCGCCTTGCTCAGGTGCAGTTCCAGCTGCACCGCGCGCAGCAGCTGCTTGGCTTTGCCCCACGGCGTGCGCGTATGCGGATCGAGGATTCGCGCAACCTGCATGGTCAGCGTTGAACCACCGGAGACGATCCGCTGCTCGAACAGCCATTGCTTGCCCGCGCGCAGCAGGCCCCACGGGTTGATGCCGGGATGCCGCCAGAACCAGCGGTCTTCGTAGTTCAGCAGCGCCTGCAGATACAGCGGCGAGACGCTGTCGGCGGAGGCCGGGTAGCGCCACACCCCGTCCGCATCGGCGAACGCACGCAGCGGCGTGCCATCGCGCGCAACGACCAGGGTACTGGTGTCGCGTTGCCTGGGCAGCGGCGGCGGGAACGCGAGGTCCAGCACCAGCAGCAGTGTGAGCAGCGCCGCCGTTCCCCAGCGCAGGCAGGGCAGCACGTTGCGTCGCACGGATGCCCACGACCGTTTGGAAAAAAGAGACATCATGTCCATTCAGCAGGCGGGCCGTCATCGCGACGGCCCGCCCTGCGATCAGGGCTGCACCACGGTCAGCGAGGCCGGGAGGCTGCGCCCCACCCCGCGCAGGTCGGGACGGTACATGTCCTCCACCAGCGGCGGCGGCACGCGGTAGGTGCCCGGCGTGACCGCACGCACCAGATAGAACACCTTGGCAGTGCTGCCCCGCGAGAGTTTCAGCGCGGCCACATAGCGGTCATCGCGGAACTCCTCGTGCTTGATGTTGGCCGCATCGCCGCGGTCGTTGACGCTCAACCCGTCGACCACCACATCGGCCCACTGCTTGGCATCGCCCAGGTTGAAGTTCTCGATCTCCAGCCCGGCCGGGAGCAGATCGGTCAGCAGCGCATCGGGCATGTCCACGTTCGGGGTGACGCTGACCCGCACGATCAGGGCCTCGCCTTCCTTCAGCGGACGCGGCGTCCACGGCTTGCCATCAGTGGTGTACCAGCTGCGCTCCACGCCGAGCGTGCGGCTGTCCGGCTCCGGCGGGTTGCGCGGAATGCCGGCCACTTCCAGGCTGGCGAACATCGGCGGCTCCCCCTGCGGGGTGAAGCGCACGCCCTTGGCCAGCGCGGCGTAGTCGACGCTGCGGCCGAACATGCGGCGTGCCGAGATGCTCTCGCTCTCGCCCCCCACCACCAGTTCGCCCGAGACCAGCTTGGTCTGGTTGGCCGACAGCGCCTTGCCCATGCGCGCCAGCGCCACCTGCTCCTGGGTGCTCAGCCACATCCAGCCACTGTTGCGGCGGGCGTCCAGCGCGCGACCGAGATCGACCGCGCGTGCATCGTAGGCCGGCTTGGACAGCTTGCGTTCGTGCAGCAGCGCGATCATCAATGCGTCATCGCGCACCGCGCTGCCGTAATCGCCGAAGTAGGCCGGACGGTCGTCCGCGCTCTTGGCGAAGCCGGCGGCAATGGCCGCATCGCCGCGCTTGTGATCGCCCTGCAGGGACAGCGCGATGCCCAGGTGCACCAGCGACAGGCCGGTCAGCGACTTGCTGCGTTCATTGTCGTACAGCGCGCGCAGGGTACCCAGCGGCGCGCGGTTGACCCGGGCCAGCACGTAGCCCGAATACGCCTGGTTGGCGAACTTCAGGTTCTCGCGGCGGTCCTCGCCGTAGAACTGGTTGCCACCGGACAGCAGGTCTTCACTCAGGCGGTTCAGCGCTTTCTGCAGCACGTTGTCCGGTACGGCGAAGCCGGCGTCCTTGGCGTCGAGCAGGAACTCGGCGATATACGGCGTCAGCCACGGATTGATGTAGCCGTCGTCGCCCCACATCGAGAAGTTGCCGTTGGCGACCTGCATCGAGGCCAGGCGGCCGAAGGCACCTTCCATGCGCTCGCGGCGGGTCTTGGCATCCAGCCCGTCTGCACCCAGCATGGCCGAGGTCGCTTCATCCAGCATCAGCGCGGCATAGCCCTTGCTGGTGGTCTGCTCGGCGCAGCCATACGGATAGTTGAGCGCGCCATTCAAGGCACTGGCGAACGGAATCGGCGGCAGCGCGCTGACCAGCATGCGTGCGGTCACCGAGTCGTTCATCAGACCATCGGCCAGGCCGGCGTCCATCGTGACGGCGGCCAGCGGATCCAGCGTGCGGGTCTGTGCGCGCAGCACCTGCGGCCACGCCGCGCGCACCGGCAGGTCATAGCGGCGATCGACCTTGAAGCCGTTGCCGTCCACGCGCACGCGGACCTTGGCTACCGTGTAGCCCTCGCGCGCGGTCAGCGGGAAGCTCAGCGTGCTCTTGGCGTCGGCGTTGAGCTTGAGCGTGCGGCTGGCGTCGCCCAGGGTCAGCGGCCCGATGCCATCGACCTGCACCTTGAACTCGCCCGGCGTGCCGGTGAAGTTCTGCACATCCAGGGTGACCGTGCTGGTATCCCCGGGCGCCATCACGCGCGGCATGCTGGCTTCGGCCAGGATCGGCGCGCGCACCACGGTCTCCACATCGCGCTTGCCGTACTGGTCATCGGCGTACACCAGCGCCGAGACGCGCAGGGTGCCGTTGAAATCCGGCACCTTCAGCGCGATCCGCGCGATGCCCTTGGCATCGAGTTTCACCGGGCCGGAGAACAGGTCCACCGTCTGCACCCGCGCGGTCGGGCGCTTGGCCTGCGGCATCGCGGCCAGCGCCATGTCGCCACCGAACTTCAGCTTGCCGCTGCTGCCGTCGAAGCTTTCGATCACGCGGCTGTAGATGTCATACGCATCCACGCCCAGACGACGCTGCGCGAAGAAGTGCGCAGCGGCATCGGGCACCGGGAAGCGGGTGATGTTGAGGATGCCCACATCCACCGCCGAGACCGTCACATGCGCGACCTTGCCGGCCAGCTGTGGGGCACTGACGGTGACCGGCAGCGTCTGCTCCGGGCGCATCTGCTTCGGTGCCACCAGGCCGACCGCGATCTGCCGCGCCTTGCGGTCCATCGGCACATGCACCACGCCGACCGCACGGGCCGGGGTGATCTTGCTCGGGGCACTTCCGCCACGGAACACCAGCGCGGTGATGTAGACGTCGTGGCGTTCCCATTCGGCGGTGACCGGAATGTCGTAGGTGCTGCCCGGCTTGGCGTCGATATCCTGGACGTAGAGCATCTTGTCGCTCTCGACCATCAGCACGCCCTTGCCGGCATGCGGCGGGGTCACGGTGACGCGCACGGTATCGCCGGCCTTGTAGCCGGTCTTGTCCAGCGCCAGCTTGACCTTGTCCGGGCGTGCATCCAGGCCGCGGTTGTCGTCGTTCCAGCTCCAGCCGGCGTTGAACGGATAGCGGCTGGTCAGCCCGGTGGCCGGATCGAACACGTCCAGCCGGTACTCGCCCCACTCCACCGGGACATCAACGCCGACCGCCGCACTGCCGGCATCGACGGTGCGGGTGTCCTTGTTCTCGAAGCGGCGGGTGAAGTCGTAATCCCAGCGGTTGTCGTTGAAGGTCCAGTGGTAATCGCGCAGCTCGCGCACCAGCGTGACCTTCAGGCCCTTGGCCGGCTGCGGCTTGCCCGCCGCGTCCACGCGCATCAGTTCGAAGCGCGCGTTGCTGTTGGCATCCGCGCCATCCTTGGGATCAAACAACGGGCGCACACCGACCAGCGCGGCGGCCGGCCACATCACCCGCTTCAGGGTGCGGGTCACGGTGCGGCCACCGGTTTCATACACGCTGCCGGAGAGCACCACGGCGATCGGTGCGGTCGGCTTGACCTCCGCCGGCAGCTCCACGTCCTGGCGCAGTTTGCCGTCGGCCGGGAATTCGGTATCGATGACGTCACGCGCCTCGCGCGGCAGCGCGGTGGTCGGGTCGCCGAAGAAGTAGCCCGGCAGCGACTCGACCGGCGACTGCTCGGCCGCCACGGCCAACCGTGCGGTGAAGCGGTTGCCGTCGGCCGGCGCGCCGTACAGATACGCGGCATCGGCCTGCAGCTTGAGCGGCTCGCCCGGCTTGAGCGTCTTCTGCACGCTGTCCAGGTCCAGCTTCATGCGCTCGGGCAGGAACTCCTCGATCCGCAGGGTCATACCCTGGATCGCTTCCTTGCTGGCCGGGTTGGTGCGGAACTCCACCTGCCAGCGCCCGGTCGGGGCCTCGGCGGGGATCAGCTGCTCGAAGCTGAAGTAACCCTGCTCGCCCGGGGTCAGGCGGGTCTCGCGGAAGGTCTTGCCGTCCGGCTGCTTCAGGCGCAGGAAGACGGGCTGCGGCTTTACCGGCTTGCCGTCGTTGTCGCGCAGCAGTGCGGAAATGCGCACGGTCTCGCCGGGACGGTACAGGTCGCGGCCCGACCAGGTGAACACGTCGAACCAGGCGTTGTCGCGCCCGGCCACGGCGAACTCGCTCAGGTCCAGCGCGGGCTGGTTGAACGGCAGCATCGAGGTATCGCCGCCACTGCTGGCGATCAGCACATGGCTGGCATCCAACGTGTAATTGAGCAGCGCATTGCCGTTGCCGTCGGTTGCGCCCTTGAGCACCACCTCACCCTTGCCATCGAGGATGCGCAGCTCGATCTTCTTCAGCGACGCCCCGCTCTGCAGCGAGGCGGTGTGCACGAACAGCTTGTCCTTGTAGGCACGCGTATGCAGGCCGATGTCGCTGACGGTGAAGAAGGCGGTGTCGTACTCGCCTTCGAACGAACCGCTGCGCTTCATCACCGCGAAATACAGGCCGGGCTGCTGCAGCTCCTTGATGTCCTGGGTCGGCAGGTAGGTGAGCACGCGCTCGTTCTGCTTGCCGCCGATCACGAAGCGGTTGACGTACACCGGCTCGGCCAACTGCGACATCGGCGTCTTGTCGCCGTAGTCGCTGTCCAGCTCCCAGCTGCCGCGGCGCCCGCCGCGCTGGTACTGGCTGAAGAAGTTCGGCAGTTCCTTCTCGCGCACGCGCAGGAACTCCACGTCCACTTCCGGCACGTTGACCGAGACCACCGGCAGGCCGCGGCTGTCCTTGGCGGGCAGCACGCTGCCCTGCGAGGCGAACCCGGCCACCGGCTTGAGCTCGCCGGTGAAGACCTTCTGGCGCAGCTCCTTGCCGATCCGGCTGCCATCGGCGGCGAGCAGATCGGGCGAAACGATCAGCGAATATTCCTTGGCCGCCTCCACGAACGGATAGCGCAGGGTCTTGCCGTCATCGGACAGCGACCAGCTGCTGTCCTCGGTGCCGACCTTCTCGGCGAAGCGGACCAGTGCATCGAAATCCTGGGTGCCGACCAGCGGGCGCGAGAACTCCAGCGCCAGCGACAGGCCGTCGCTCTTCTGATCGGGGTAGGCCCGGACCAGGGTGAACTCGGTGACCGCCTCGGCCTTGGCCGTGATCGGCGCGCCGGACGGGGCTGGTAGCTGGCCGCTGTCGTTGCGCTTGCAACCCCCGACGCCGATGGCCAGGCCGGCGACCAGCGCCAGGCCCGCGATTCCCTTCCAGCTCCACTGCCCGAACCGACTGCGGCTAGCCATGACGTCACTCCTTGAACAAGGCGGCCAGTATACGGGCCGTCCCCGTCCGTTCGCGGGCGACCCCGGGCGATCCGGGCGTCATGGGTGACCGGCAGGGCCACCGCCAAGGGCAGCCGCCAAGAGCCATCGCTAAGGGCAGCCGACCAACGGTCGGCTCTACCCGGCGACGTAGAGGTCGACGTACTCGTGCACCGGCATCGCTTCCAGCGCGACCGGGTCCAGCGACGCCTCGATGATCCGGCGCTGCTGCACGGTCGGGAACACCCCGGCCAGGTGCCGGCGGAACTTGTCCTCCAGCAGCGGGATGCCCTCGGCCCGGCGCCGGGCGTGGCCCAGCGGGTACTCGACCACGGCCTCCATCGTGCTGCCATCGGCGAAGGTCACGTGCAGCGCGTTGGCGATGCTGCGCTTGTCCGGGTCCAGGTAGTCGGCCGTGAACTGCGGCTCTTCCACGCAGGTGATCGTCGCCCGCAGCGGATCGATGCGCGGATCGGCCGCCACGTCGTCCTCGTAGTCCTCGGCAACCAGCCGGCCGAAGATCAGGCCGATCGCCACCATGTACTGCACGCAGTGATCGCGGTCGGCCGGGTTATGCAGCGGGCCGGGTTTGTCGATGATGCGCAGGCAGGCCTGCTGGGTGCGCAGGGTGATCTGCGCGATGTCTTCGCTGCGTTTGCCGCTGGCGCGCATCTGCGCATGCACCTGCATCGCCGCTTCGACCGCCGTCTGGCCATGGAACTCGGCCGGATAGCTGATCTTGAACAGCACGTTCTCCATCACGTAGCTGCCGTACGGCCGCTGGAAGCGGAACGGCTGCCCGCCGAAGGAGACATCGTAGAAGCCCCAGGTCGGCGCGGTCAGCGCGCTGGGATAGCCCATCTCACCGGCCGCGGCCATCAGCGACAGGCGCACCGCACGGCTGGTGGCATCACCGGCCGCCCAGCTCTTGCGCGAGCCGGTGTTGGGCGCGTGCCGGTAGGTGCGCAGCGACTGCCCATCCACCCAGGCCAGCGACAGCGCATTGAGCATGCGCTCACGATCCAGACCAAGCAGGTGTGACACCACCGCGGTGGAGGCGACCTTGACCAGCACCACATGATCCAGCCCGACCCGGTTGAACGCATTCTCCAACGCCAGGCAACCCTGGATTTCATGCGCCTTGATCATCGCCTCCAGCACATCGCGCATGGTCAGTGGCGCCCGGCGCAGCGCCTCGGCATTGCGGCTGAGCCAGTCGGCGGTAGCCAGGATGCCGCCGAGGTTGTCGGAGGGATGCCCCCACTCCGCGGCCAGCCAGGTGTCGTTGAAATCCAGCCAGCGGATCATCGCGCCGATGTTGAAGGCGCCCTGCACCGGATCCAGCTCGAAGCGCGTCCCTGGCACCCGGGCGCCGTTGATCACCTGCATGCCGGGCACCAGCGGCCCGAGCAGCTTGCTGCAGGCCGGGAACGATAGCGCCGCCAACCCGCAGCCCAGCGTATCGATCAGGCAGTGCCGCGCGGTGGTGTACGCCAGCGGCGAGCTGACCGGGTAGTCGCGGACGTAATCGACGATGTCGGTCAGGACCGTGTCCCATGGCGGGCGCTGGTTGCTGTGGCTGTCATGACCGGACATCGCGATTCTCCTGTTGGGACTTACAAGGTGGTGGCAGGCACCCTTACCGCACCGTCCATCAAGACGCGGGCACTGCGGCTCATGATGGCCTTGGTGACCGTCCACTGACCGTCAACGAGCGCCGCCTGCGCGCCCACGCGCAACGTGCCGGAGGGATGACCGAAGCTCACCGATTCACGCTCACCGCCACCGGCGGCCAGGTTCACCAGCGTGCCCGGGATCGCGGCGGCAGTGCCGATGGCGACTGCGGCGGTGCCCATCATCGCGTGGTGCAGCTTGCCCATGGACAGCGCGCGCGCGTGCAGGTCGATCTCGCCCGCGGCGATCTGCTTGCCACTGGAGGACACGTAGTCCTGCGCCGGGGCGACGAAGGCGACCTTCGGTGTGTGCTGACGGGTCGCGGCCTGCTCGATGGTCTCGATCAGCCCCATGCGCACCGCGCCGTGCGCGCGGATCGCTTCGAAACGCGCCAGGGCGGCCTTGTCCTCGTTGATCGCCGGCTGCAGTTCGGTGCCGGTGTAGCCCAGATCAGCCGCGTTGAGGAAGATGGTGGGAATGCCGGCGGTGATCATCGTGGCCTGGAAGCTGCCCACGCCGGGCACGTCGAGCGTGTCGACCAGATTACCGGTCGGGAACATCGCCCCGCCCTCGCCATCATCGGAGGGATCCAGGAACTCCAGCTGGATCTCCGCGGCCGGGAAGGTCACGCCATCGAGGTCGAAATCGCCGTCCTCCTGCACCTGGCCCTCCACGATCGGCACGTGCGCCAGGATGGTCTTGCCGATGTTGGCCTGCCAGATCCGCACGGTGCACAGGCCGTTGTGCGGAATCCGCGCCGGATCGATCATTCCGTTGCTGATCGCGAACGGGCCCACCGCCGTGCTGAGGTTGCCGCAGTTGCCACTCCAGTCGACAAATGCCGTCTCGATCGCCACCTGGCCGTACAGATAATCCACGTCGTGCTCCGGCACCGACGGCGTGGAGATGATCACGCACTTGCTGGTGCTGGAGGTCGCGCCGCCCATGCCATCGGTGTGCTTGGCATACGGGTCGGGCGAGCCGATCACGCGCATCAGCAGCGCATCGCGGGCCGGGCCCGGCACCTGCGCGGCGGCAGGCAGGTCGCTCAGCTTGAAGAACACACCCTTGCTGGTGCCACCGCGCAGGTAGGTGGCGGGAATGCGGAGCTGGGGGAGATGGGTCATGAAATCATGTCCGTGCAGGATGGATGGGGACGAGCGGATGCGTCATCCGCTTGAATGGCGCTGCGTGCACCGGAGGACGGTCATGGCGTCTGATCCATCAATGCATCGAGCCCGCGCGAGGTATCCCAGACGCGAAGGATGTCAACGCGGTCCGGAAGGTCAAGGTAATAGACCAGATAGCGATCAAAGACGGGCAAGATCACGAATCGCAGTGGGACCGGCAGGTCATCGCTGACCCAAGCGTGCCGAGCGGACCCTGCCCCAGGACATGCCGCGATCCGCAGCAGTGTGGCATCCACCGTCGCGATGAACCGTTCGCCCAGCACCAACCCTCCCTGACGCGCGAACCAGAGCGCAGCGTCGGCCACGTCCTGTTCCGCGCGTGGTCGCCACTCAATCCGCTTCACGATCCAACCGCTCTGCCAGGTCACCGCGCATCCGCTCGAAAGTTGCCGAGGTGACCGGGGCACTTGGGCCAGACGCCAAGCCCTCCGCAATCAACCGGCGCAGCAGCTCTTCGGCCTTTTGCCGCTGGCGCTGGCGGATCAGGTCGCGCACGTAGTCGGACGTACTGGAGTACCCCCCCTGGCTTACTTCCTCATCGACAAACTGTTTGAGCGGATCGGTGAGCGAGATGTTCATCGTGGCCATGATCAGACCTCTTTGGCAATTTTTGCCATAAAAGTGTGCACCTACATCCCATTGATCGCAACTCCGCCTCGTTCATCCCGCCGCTCCACTATTTGGCCGCCGCACTACGACGTTCCCAGCGGAACAGCCACAGGATGATCAGCTTGGTGCTTCCGCTGACCACGGCCAGCAGCAGCAACGGCCAGCCCAGACGCAGGCGCATGGCGAAGGCGAACACGATGGTGGAGATGTCCATCAGCAGGATCAGCTGGCTCATCCGCAGCGACACCGCGCCCGTGCGGCCGCCTGTCCCGGGTATTGTGGAACCTACGCGCCGATGGCCCCATGCCAGCGACGCGCCAGGCCCGCACCTCGCGGGCGGGCCTGGCATACCGTCACATCGCCTGCGCCGATTCCAGGAAGTCCTGGGCGAACCGCTGCAGCACGCCACCGGCCTCGTAGATCGAGACCTCTTCGGCGGTATCCAGCCGGCAGGTGACCGGCACCCGCAGCTGCTCACCGTTGCGGCGATGGATGACCAGGGTGAGTTCGGCACGCGGCACGCGATCGCCGAGCACGTCGAAGGTTTCAGTGCCATCGATGCCCAGGGTCTTGCGGTTGACGCCTTCCTTGAACTCCAGCGGCAGCACGCCCATGCCGATCAGGTTGGTGCGGTGGATGCGCTCGAAGCCTTCGGCGGCGATCGCTTCCACACCGGCCAGACGCACGCCCTTGGCGGCCCAGTCACGCGAGCTGCCCTGGCCGTAATCGGCACCGGCGATGATGATCAGCGGCTGCTTGCGGCCCATGTAGGTTTCGATCGCTTCCCACATGCGGGTGACCTGGCCTTCCGGCTCCACGCGCGCCAGCGAGCCCTGCGTGACCTGGCCATCGATCACGGCCATTTCATTGATCAGCTTCGGGTTGGCGAACGTCGCGCGCTGCGCGGTGAGGTGGTCACCGCGGTGGGTCGCGTAGGAATTGAAGTCTTCCTCGGGCAGGCCCATCTTCGCCAGGTACTCGCCGGCCGCGCTGCTGGCCATGATCGCGTTCGACGGCGAAAGGTGGTCGGTGGTGATGTTGTCGCCGAGCACGGCCAGCGGGCGCATGCCGGTCAGGCTGCGGGCACCGGCAAGCGCGCCTTCCCAGTAAGGCGGGCGGCGGATGTAGGTGCTCTGCGGGCGCCAGTCGTACAGCGGGCTGATCGGGGCGCCGTGCTCCACCTTGAAGGTGAACATCGGGTCGTAGACCTTGCGGAACTGTTCCGGCTTGACGCAGGCCTTGACCACCGCGTCGATCTCGGCATCGCTCGGCCACAGATCCTTCAGCGTGATCGCGTTGCCGTCGGCATCATGGCCGAGCGCATCCTTTTCAATATCGAAGCGCACCGTGCCAGCGATCGCATAGGCCACCACCAGCGGCGGCGAGGCCAGGAAGGCCTGCTTGGCGTACGGGTGGATGCGGCCGTCGAAGTTGCGGTTGCCCGAGAGCACGGCGGTGGCATACAGGTCGCGATCGATCACTTCCTGCTGGATCTTCGGGTCCAGCGCGCCGCTCATGCCGTTGCAGGTGGTGCAGGCAAAGGCCACGATGCCAAAGCCCATCTGCTCCAGTTCGGTCAGCAGGCCGGCTTCTTCCAGATACAGCTGCACGGCCTTGGAACCGGGCGCCAGCGAGCTCTTCACCCACGGCTTGCGGGTCAGGCCGGCGCGGTTGGCGTTGCGCGCCAGCAATGCCGCGGAGATCACGTTGCGCGGGTTGCTGGTGTTGGTGCAGCTGGTGATCGCGGCGATGATCACCGCGCCATCGGGCATCAGGCCATCGGCCTGTTCCTGCCTGCCCGAGGCCAGCTTGCCTTCATCGGCGATGCCGCGCGCAGCCAGGTCGGTCGTCGCCACCCGCTTGTGCGGGTTGGACGGGCCGGCCATGTTGCGCACCACGGTGGAGAGGTCGAACTGCAGCACGCGCTCGTACTGCGCGGTGGCCAGGTCGTCGGCCCACAGGCCGGTGGCCTTGGCGTAGGTTT
>Ga0302348_1000811_pt1 | contig 12348 bp, 11 predicted proteins | sample PhySR1_FD_202177 | JGI IMG/M metagenome (GOLD analysis project Ga0302348, IMG submission 202177) | Leaf surface microbial communities from sunflower plants in UC Gill Tract Community Farm, Albany, California, United States - DLSL S.R1... | ecosystem: Host-associated > Plants > Phyllosphere >...
ACCTTATCGAAACGGGATGGACCCCAAGATCTGCCTGCATCCATTACCTGATGGGGATTGAGGCAGGTTGATTCAGGCTTTGGAAGCATAAATCCCAGACACAAAAAAAGCCGCCCTTGAGCGACTTTAATTTCCATACTTGGTGCGAAGGCCGGACCATATAAATGCATGCAATCCATTGAAAAATAGTATTTTAATTTAAATAATGTGATAAAGCGACCTCTAAATTGACCCCCATCAATTTTTCCAGTTGATAGGGGCTTATAAATCAACAATACCTAATGACGGATATAATCCATTCCACAAATTTCCACCAAGTATTTCTCAACATTTGCAAGCTTAGTATTAGAAAGTTGTTTTTTGCCACTTGATATACAGCTTCTTGTTAAAGACTGAGATACTATTATTTCGTCTTTAGCTCTCGTAAAGGCGACATATAACACACACCTTTCTTCAAAAGAACTGTCAGAATATGACCAAAAAGCATCATCTTCGAATCCTAGCAACAATACAACCTTATATTCCAAACCCTTGCACTTGTGAATGTTCATAATTTGAACAGCATCTTTCCCACAAAAAAGAGAAACGATTCCACATGCAGATTTTGAAATTGGGAAAATTTTCTTCAACTGGGTTGTTAGCTCTTTCCAGGTGAAATTAACAAAATCTTTTGATTTATATTGGGGCCATTTAGCTTTAAAAGCCTTGAAATCCATCTCTTTAATTATTTTATTTATAAACGTGATTATTTCATCAACGTTTTTAATATTGACTTTTCTTTTTTCACTTGAGAAAAAATTCACAAAATCGTGCAAGGTTGACTGATCACTGTATTTACTTAGGTCCAAATAATGTAAATCTTGATAAAATTCATTTAACTCTTCCCATGCCTTTGGTGAACGTGAAAGCAAACATTCTAATATCAGACTAAAAATAACCCCAAGCGGCTCACTCAAAGAATCCTGAAAAGCACCATAAACAACATGCTGTATTTCTTTACCTTTCAATCTATCACACAGTTTTTGAGTGTACTCCAAAGGTTTTTGTTTAGTAATCACACAGATTTCAGAAGGCAATATACCTGATGATATTTTTTCTTCGACAACCGTGGAAAAATAATCTGCCTCCTCTAAGTCATCATCAAAAACATGAAATGAACACCCTCGCGCTGTCAAAACTGGTAAATTATCAAATTTACCACTCTCGACAAAAATCACAAACTTGCTTAAGAAAGACTTTACATTCTCGCTGGCTCTAAAATTATTTACTAACATTTTTTTCTCTGGGGTGAAATCTCTTTCAAATTTGTTATAAATTTCAGGATCTGCGTTAGCCCATCTCATGATGCTTTGATTTAAATCCCCAACGCAAATCAATTTAGCTCTTTGGTTAGAAAATAATGTAGAAATAAGTTCATACTGTTCTATAGTCGTATCTTGAAACTCATCCAGGAATATATGAGTATAACTTGCAGTAAAAAGTGTAGAAATCTTCCCATTTCTCTTTACTATCTTTATAGCTAATTTTATTATATCGTTTATGTGAACTTTTTGCTTTGTTGACTCACCTTTAAATACAATATCATATCCTGTATCAGGTCTTTCATCCTCACTCAAAGAAAGTCGAAACTTATCTACAATGCTTTTTGCAAAAGCATGATAAGTTTTGGATGAAAATCTCTCTTTTGTAAGTTCACTTCTTGCAGATACTCGATCCTTCACATTTTTAGCAGCTTCTGTTTTGAAAGTAAGAAAAAGAATTTTCTTTGGCCAAGGGCAAATATTATTCTCAATGAGGAAAACAGATTTTTGCGCAAGCATTTCAGTTTTACCAGCGCCAGGGCCAGCAAGAATTGACAATGAAGAAAGTTCAAAAATTATTTCTTTAAGCTCATCGGTTTGAATAATAAAATCATCAGGGCTCCATGTTAAACCTTTAGCTTTACTCATCGCAAACCTCCCCTACTCTAATAGCAATTCTTTTCAGAACCGAGGGGATATTTGAAATAAGATTTTCAGATGAGATTTTGTTTATTAATCTAATATGCGAAGCAGGCTTGCTTTTATTACTCAAAAACCTGTAGTTATACCAAATAAATTTGGTGAGATAATTTGCATCTGTTTTATAATGCTCGTCACCAATATGTCCTTCTTTTAAAACAGCTTTGATTATCTCTTCTTTATTGCCTTCAATATCCCTCAGCCTTTGAGGCCCGATCTCACCATATTCTTTATCCGGGGAACAATAAACTTCCGGATAACCATTTATCATCAAATAGTCGATATCTAAGGGCGATGAGAAAAATATGTTTTGCCCCTCAAGCAAATCTATGATTTTTAATCTAGCGCCATCATCATATTCAATAATATAGTCAAATGGATTTTCTAAACTATCCCACCCTGGAAGTTCATCAAGTATGCTTTCGTTTATATAGTCTGTTTCTCTATACTTAATCAATTGTTTAATTGCATTTTCTATTCTACCAAAGCCACCACCATTTCGCCCAAGGTCCAAATCTAGCAGTGTTATATACGGTGTTCTGAGTGATTCGAGCAATCGCCAAAAATGATTGACATGCCTCCCTCCCAATGGAGCAACACTAATGTTTTTAGCATCTATATTATAATCATAACATTCAAACACTCTAGGTAATATTACTTGTTCACTGTCTCCCTCAACTAAAACAACAAGCTTTGAAAAGTATATTTCTGGATAGGCCTTAACAGCTTCATTGATAAATTTAAACTCTTCATCTTTATTTTCTGGCAAATGTATCCTACTAATGAAGCTAGATAATCCCTTATAAGAAAACTGTCTCACTTGGCTCGGTTCTATCCTAGACATTATTGCCGTAGAATGAGTCGACAAAATCATTTGAAATGAGCCTTTGACTGTGTAAATTGAAAAGGCTTTTAATATTCTTCCTAAATAGTTTGGTGAAAGATGATTTTCGGGCTCTTCTAGCGAAACCAAGCTAAAAATAGGCATCCTTAACTTTTTAATATCAAAGCCATGGTAGTCATTATCAAACCCTGATTCTTTTATTTTGCTTTCGATACAAAAAAGAGCATGAATTATCGCAAGGTATAGAAGAGATCTCTGCCCGTCACTCAATAGCTCAGATGATATATTTCCTCCTTGCTCATTTGGGCTAAGAAAAAGTTGAGTTAGCTTCATTAAATCCTCCACTGAGCTGAATGGAAAATTCAATTCTGCATTTGCAATAAACTTTTCTTTGTATAGATTTCCCCACCCATCATTAATTGAATTGGAAATCAAATCAAGAGACTTATTAGACTTGACAATATTTATTAACTCAGCAGCTTTCTCCCTATAATCCCCTCTTATGCCTTGCTCCCACTTGGTTGCTTTTAACAATCTACCTAAGATGGCTGTTGACGAAAAAGCCAACTGTTTTAATGGGTCCCTACTAGCAGGCACATAATGCACCTGTATCGAATTCCTTATAAGCGGACTTAATTTCACCTTACTTTCTTCTGGAGGTGAATCTTCATTACTCGTAATAATATAAATATTTTCATCAATATCCCCTACATCTGAAAACTCGTAATTTAAAGTTGCTTCAAGCCTGACTCTAAATATTACATCTTCATTATCATCAAGAGTTAACTGTTCTATTATAGTTGGAACAGAAATATTATCAGCTAAACTTTCAAAACCAAACCATATATCAATATATAAATCTTTCTCTCCTACTTTATCTTCGTCAGGATGAGAGTAGAAATCTGAGCTCTTTAAATTTCTTATAGAAGTATCAACACTAAAAACCTTATTAAGGGCATCTAATACAGCACTTTTTCCTGAACCATTACTGCCTATTAGAACAGTTTTATCAGGATCAAACTCTATTGTCTGAGGAAGTCGTGGGGAGTAACTTCTGAATCCACTAATTATCATTTTTTTCAGAAACATAAAAATCCTTTAATATGCTAGATGATTAACGCACTTGCTCGGTGTGCCTTGTGTGGAAAAAAGGTTGGGTAACTGGGACTAATCTATGCTTGACTTGCACGATGATTGTACAATCTTATTCTTTTTTTTATAAGCATTGCTTACATATTATCTGACAACGATGTTTGTTACCTCCGCGCGCAATGCTATCCCCGCCACGCCTGCCCGCTTTATGCATCGCTTTTCATGCAGGTGCATGCTATGGGCTGGGCCGCGCTCAATATGGACTGAACGGGGAAAAGTGGTACATGATTTCGCATGCAGATCCATGCACGCTATGTATGCACTGCTCTTAAGAAGGCGGCTGGCCAGAAAAAGGGCATCAGAAAGACAAAGCATAGACACAAAAAAGCCGCTGGTTGGGCAGCGGCTGTGCGGCATTAATGAACCTGATGGGCGCAATAAAGCCGCTGGTGTGGCAGCGGCTGTGCGGGATTAGTGAATCTGGCGGAATGCAGAACCATAACGGCCCAGCGTCTGGCGTTCTCTTGCTGGTTCCGGTGATGGTACCGGTATTTTTTCCGGCTGTGGCGGTGCGGTGATTACCTTTGTGATGCTCTCATTCGTCTTGAAAGTACAGGAGCAGTCGAGGTTAGTGCACTGGTGATAACGCTCTTTTACCTGCTCTGACATATAGCGGCTCGATTTGGTATGTGCCGCGCTTTTGCAGTAGGGACAGTGCATCATTTCTGGCTGCCTTCCTGAAGTTTTGCACGCTGCGCCCGGATTGATTCAGCCAGCTTCTGGCGGCGCATAGGATGGCGGTAAAGCTCCATATCAATACCCGTAAGTGGCGGGCGATACAAACCAATATTCTCCAGCAGCGGAGCCTCATTTAGTATGCTGTCTGGCAGAGCAGCAGCCGCCCGCGTCAGCGCTTCACCGACCAGATAAGCCACGTCCTTAATACTATCCCGGTCGTCTCCGGCAAACGTCGGGGAAAGCTCTTCACGACGGAGACGCAGCTTAATGGCCCAAAGCAGCGACGGACTTACGTTACGCAGGGCTGACTGCCAGTGCGCATCCGCGAACCCGGTAAAAGCCTCTAGGTGCGATTCAACATACTCTTTACCACTGCCGCAGCATTTCAGCATCGCCTCCTGCTTATCCAGCGCCAGCTCTTTAAGCAGCCCGCCGAACTCATCGGCCAGTTCACGGCTGGCGATGCGCTGAGAATGTTCGGCGCGCAGCTCGTCGGTGAGATTGCCTCGCAGGTTGCGAAAGCTCGTGCGCCAGTTACTCTCGGCCTCTTTCCCTGCCTCGATGGCTGCCTGCTGTTCTTTTTCACAGCGGGCGATATCGGCGCAGATGCCGTTATAGGCTTTCATCCTTTCGGTATGTTCAGCGTGGGCTTTCTCGAAGCGTTCCAGTGATGCAGGTTTCGGTTCCGGGGTGGTCATGATTGTCTCTCATCGTCTGTAAAGGATGAGGCCATTCTGTCGTGTACCACAGGACAGCGCATTTCATTGCTTTCCGCCTGTCGATGAACAAACAAGGGCATAACCGGTAGGGGATGCACCTTAACTGATAATATTTCTTATATAACTGTTCACTGGTATTCACTGAGATAAAAAAGATAATAAATACAGTCACTAAAGTAGTGAATACTTTTAAGTTAAGTCTTCACTGAGTATTCACAGGTGTGCACACAGTCTCAAATAAGAGCTTTTTTTCTGGCGAGCCTTTTTCAGATTTTAATTCTATTAATAAAAGCTTTTTAATCGCTGAAAGCTCTTAAAAGGCAAACGCTGGCAAACGTTGGCAAACAAAGGCAAACAGGAGGTAAGAGAAGTGCTTTTTGCTCATTTTTCAGCAATAAGGGGGTTGTTTACTTCACCAGAAATATAACCAGAATAGGGGGTTACCTGAAGACACCACCGGAACCGGACAGCACCGGCCGGACTCATAATGAGGTAACACCATGCACGCAGTTTCATCCGTACCAGCCCCTGCCATTCCTGTAGTCCGCGATGCCGTTTACCCGCGCGACCGCTTTATGCGACTGCCGGAGGTCATCAGCACCTGCGGTCTGTCACGCTCGACCATTTACGACTTAATCAGTCGGGAGCAGTTCCCCTCACAGATTTCCCTCGGCGGTAAAAACGTCGCCTGGCTGGCGTCAGAGATTGACGGCTGGATGCAGGCCCGCATCGCACAGCGCGCCGGGGGTGCAGCATGATTACGCTGAATTTCGCCACAAAAACCTTTCCGCTCACCCGCGAAGAAGCCGCCTTTGTCGCGGAGAGTCTGACGGCAGCGGTCAGCGGTAAACCCGTCACGGTACCGGCTTTTACCAGCGGAACGCACGGCCATATTTACGTGCTGAGTAAAAAAGCGAAGCCTGCCAGGCAGCGGGCGAAGAAAGAGAACGGGGAATTCCGATCAAATCCGCCGCAATCCGATCAAGTCCTGACCGGTTGCTGAGGAAATAGCCCCGATGTTTAAAAAAAGGCTTTTCTCTGGCGAGCGGCCGTTATACAGTTTTTGTGCTGCCGCAAAATCGGCAGCCGGGATTTGCAGCCCGTGTAACTCAATGGCGACACAGCACGCGCCACGCGTGTTTTTTTGTGTCATTGCTCTGGCTTACCCATTTTTCAGGCTGTGGTTCTTAGACCGCAGCCGCTGTCAAATAATGGTGGCCCGGGCGGGGCAGCCTTCGGGCTGGCCGGTATCCATTGAGGCCGGTACTGCAAACCCCGTTCGGGCCACCACCCATGAGATTTGCAGCTCCGGTGGTGGCGTTAACCGCTACTCAATGGAGATTGTCCTCATGACAACGGCCCTTACTGCCGCTTACTCTCAATTCACCTTTATTTTTGCCGCCGTGCGCCGCACTGATGCCGCCGCCCGTCCCTGCATGCTGCGCACTGTAGCAGGCGATGAGCGCAGCGCCCGCGCCAGCCTCGCCCGTGATTACGTCCTGTCCTTTGCCGGTCGTCTGCCGGTTAAGGCGGTGGCGGCATGAATACCCTTTCTCAACACCTGAATAACCATGACACCTACCCGATTCCCCACGCTGACTATCTGCGCCTGCTGCACGCGCACACGGTCGGCGTGACCGTACTCGATATGTTCGACTCGGTGAACTGCCTGAGCGCGCGCGGCTGCGTGCCGGACGGCGCGGCGCTTGCCTCGGTCGTCGCCCTGCTCACCGACCAGCTCGGTAAAGTTGTTGAAACCTGTGAATCCCGCATGTTAGCCACGGAGGCCCGCCATGATGACCGTTAATCGCTCCTGCCTGCCCGTTGAGGTACGCACCGCCGTTTACCGCCGCGCGCTGGCGCAGGGCTATCTGAATGCCTGCAAAAACCTCGGAATTACCGTGTCAGCCACGCTCGATGAGCTTCAGATGACCATCGCCCTTGAGCTGGAAGGCTTTTATGTGCACCGTCACGGCCCGAATGCGGGTATGGAGATGGCCTGCACGATGCTGGGCGATATGGTTGAGCCGGACCTGCTGACCGCACCGCCGCGCCTGACGCAGCTCGGCGTCACCATGATGGATGAACTTTTCCGCAGCCAGCTTGCGGCCGCCAGCCGCATCACGCTGCACTGAGGGAGAACATGCAGATGAAACATATCGTCTCTGACACCGTAAAGGCGGCCACCGGATTCTGGCCGCAGCTTCTGCCTGCCCTCGGTATCAGCGTGCTCGACGGAGGGAGGCACGGAGCCTGCCCGGCGTGCGGCGGCAAAGACCGCTTCCGTTTTGACAATCAGGACGGGCGCGGAACGTGGCTCTGTAACCAGTGCGGGGCCGGTGACGGCCTTAACCTGGTGGAAAAGGCGCTCAGTATCAGTGCTAAAGAGGCCGCCATGAAGGTGGCCGGAATGCTCGGCACGCTGCCGGAGTCAGCCCCGGTTATGCATGATGAAGCCGCAGACAAAAGCCGCGCGCAGGCAGACGCAGCCGCACGGGCGCAGGCACTTATAGCCGCTGCCGTCAGCCGCACGGACAACGCCTACCTTTCAGCGAAAGGGCTGCACGGCACGCAGGCGCTCACACTTGGGGAGGCGCTGCGCTGTGGTGGTGTCAGCTTTGCCGCCGGGGATGTGCTTATCCCGCTGACCGGCGAAGACGGTACCGCCATTAACGTGCAGCTCATCAGCGCCGCAGGCGACAAGCGCACCCTGCCCGGCGGACAGGTGAAAGGCACATACTGGCTGGCCGGTGAGCCGGATGGCAAAACGCTGTGGCTCACTGAAGGATACGCAACCGGCCTGACCGTGCACCGGCTGACCGGCCAGGCGGTATACGTGGCGCTGAGCGCCAATAACCTGCCCTCACTGGCAAAGCGGCTGCGTGAGTCATACCCAGGCGCGATGATGCTGATTGCCGCCGACCGCGACGACAACGGCACCGGCCAGCTAAAGGCAGAGGAAGCGGCCAGAGCCTGTAGCGGCAAAGCCGCACTGCCGCCGGTTACGGGTGACTGGAACGACGTGTGGCAGGCACAGGGCGATTTCGACACGCTGGCGCAGCTCACCGACTTCACGCAGCCGCAGCCGCTCAGCCCGTTTGAATCCGTCAGCGAGGCCGACCTGAAGGCCATGAGCGCCAGCCAGAAGGCGGAACTGCTGGTCGCCCATTACGGGGAGGCGCTGGCCGTGCCGCCGGTCGGGGAGGAAATCTGCCGCTATGAGAACGGCGCATGGCAGGTCATGGAGGCGAAGACGCTGCGCCGGGAAATCGCCGCGCTGTTTCAGAAGGTGCGCGCACCATTCTCGGCCGCCGGTATCGGCAGCGTACTGGACACGCTCAAGCTGATGGTGCCGCAGATGGGCAAACCGTCCCGCTGCCTGATCGGCTTCCGTAACGGCGTATTTGATACCGCTACCGGCACGTTCAGTCCGCACCGCCGCGAGCACTGGCTGCGCACCGTTAACAGTGTGGACTATACCGCCCCGCGTCCGGGTGAAAACCTCGCAGACCACGCCCCGTATTTCTGGCGCTGGTTAACGCGGGCCGCCGGGCATAATCACGACAAGCAGGAGCGCATTCTCGCGGCGTTATTTATGGTGCTGGCAAACCGCTATGACTGGCAGATGTTTCTTGAGGTGACCGGCCCCGGCGGCAGCGGTAAAAGCGTGATGGCCTCAATAGCCACTCTGTTGGCCGGAAAAGACAACACCACGTCCGCCACTATCGACACGCTGGAATCCTCACGCGAGCGCGCCAGCGTGGTGGGATTTTCACTGATTATCCTGCCCGATCAGGAAAAATGGAGCGGCGACGGCGCAGGCATCAAGGCGATCACTGGCGGCGATGCGGTGGCAATCGACCCGAAATACCGTGACGCCTATTCAACGCACATCCCGGCGGTCATTCTGGCGGTGAACAACAATCCGATGCGCTTCAGCGACCGCAGCGGCGGCGTGTCACGCCGCCGGGTTATCCTGACGTTCCCCGAAGTGATACCGGCAAAAGAGCGCGATCCGCAGCTACTGGACAAAATCAGTACCGAGCTGGCCGTGATTGTCCGTCATCTGATGCAGCGCTTCACGTCACCCGATGAAGCGCGCGAGCTGTTGCAGGCACAGCAGTCATCCGGCGAAGCGCTGGAAGTTAAACGCCAGGCTGATCCGCTGGTCGATTTCTGTGGCTACCTGATGCCGCTGAGCACGCCGAACGGGATGTTCATCGGCAATGCCAATATTCGCCCGATAAACCCAAAGCGCTATCTCTATCATGCGTATCTGTCGTTTATGGAATCGCGCGGCCATCAGCATCCGCTGAGCCTGACCGCGTTCGGCCAGGCAGTGCCGCAGACGCTGAAAGAGTATGAGCGAATCCTGTTAAAACGCAGGACAAATAACGGCGTCCAGACCAATCTCACGCTGCATGAGGACAGCGAGGCCGACTGGCTTCCCGCATGCAGTAAATAAACCCCCCGCAGCAAACGAACCGGCTCAGGCCGGTTTTTTTACGTCCCGGTCCGTAGTGATCACTCTATATGAATACCTGTGTACACAAAGCCCACAAACAATCACCACCTAAGCAACTGATTTTAAAAATTTATAATGCAAAATGAACAGTATGAACACTTGTCATTAAAACTTTTTATTTTGCAAAGCGCTTTGCGAACTCGTATGGAGTTACATGTGATCCACTGTTGCTATCTAGATAATCTGCCCACCATTGCACCATAAGACGGCGCTCTTCAAGGTGCTCAGCTTTATGGATATACGCAGCTCGCACACCATTTCTTTCCTGATGGCTCATTTGCCTTTCAACCGCATCGCGTGACCAAAGCCCCGACTCAACTAAAGCGCTACACGACATGGCCCGGAACCCATGGCCGCATATTTCCGTTTTAGTGTCGTAACCCATTACTCGTAAAGCATTATTAATAGTGTTTTCGCTCATGGGTTTTGTCGGACGGTGATCACCTGGAAAGATAAGGTCTCTATTGCCGCTCAACTCTTTGATTTCTTCCAATAGCGCCAGAGCTTGCTGCGAAAGCGGAACAAGATGGACGGTACGCATCTTAGAGCCTCGATGAGAGTGTTTAACCCCTTCAATAGCTTCACGCTCGGCAGGAATAGTCCAAAGTGCTTTTTTAAAATCAATTTCTCCCCACCGCGCAAACCGAAGTTCACTGGAGCGGATAAATACATACAGGCTGAGTTTCAGGGCCAATCTGGTAAGTAAGCGCCCCCTGCTGGCTTCAACACGCTGAAGAAATTCAGGCAGGCGTTCCAGTGATAAAGCAGGGCGATGAGTCGCTTTTCTGGTTGCGATTGCTCCAGCAAGGTCTTGAGCTGGGTTTCTTTCAATTAGGCCGCTCTGAACGGCATAACGCATTATACCCGTAACACGCTGCTGTAGACGCGAGGCCACATCCAACCGACCGCTTTGCTCAACTTCACGCAAAGGATGCAATAGATCCCGTGTCGTTAAGTCGGCAATGTTCCGCTTTCCGATGGCTGGAAGTATGTTGCGCTCCATATCCCGCCATACTCTCTCTGCATGGCCATCCGACCAGCGCTTGTTACTCGCATGCCAGTCGCGAGCCACCTTCTCAAAAGTGTTAAGCGCAGCCTGCTCTTGTTGTTTAATTTCTTCTTTTTTGGCATTGGGGCTGATGCCATCGGCAAGTAGAAGGCGGATTTCATCGCGTTTTTCGCGCGCTTTAGCTAGCGTGATCAGAGGGTATGCGCCGAGTGCAGCTCTGCTCTCTTTGCCTTCATAGCGATATTTAAGATACCAGCGTTTGGATCCGCTTGGTTTGATAAGAAGGTATAGCCCATGGCCATCCGTGAGCTTGTATTCTTTTTCGCGAGGCTTTGCGGTACGGGCCGCAACGTCAGTTATAGGCATGATTTGGGGGTCAAAAGTTTATCGAAGCGAAGTGACCCCTATCTTGACCCCCAACTATGTTGGATGTCAACGGATGTGCCCGGACAGATTTGGACCAAAAAAAAAGCCTTTCGGCTTTAATTTCAGGGAATTGTGGACTATCCCGGACGTTCTCGTATATCTCAATGGTGCCGAAGGCCGGAATCGAACCGGCACGCCTCGCGGCGGTTGATTTTGAATCAACTGCGTCTACCGATTTCGCCACTTCGGCACTGAAGGGTATGCGGAAAACGTTGAGGATTATACCGTTACCCCCTGTTTCCGCAACCCTTATCCGCAGGCAGTGGTGCAACTGCTGAAAAAAACGTCTTTCGGCTTCTCAGGTTCACCTGCTTACATCCTTGTCAGAAATTTTTCACTCACCCTCGCCCGCCGTAAAGTAGCCGCTCCCCCTTGTATGTTTCACTGGCACAGATTGATGATATCCAACTTATGCGCAATGAAACTGATGTCCCCAAAGGGGATATCAGACAAACCAACGATCCTGAGTAACATAACAAAAGCCCTAATCCGAAACAGGCTTCACATCCGTTACCAGCGTGGGAAGATCCCAGGTGCCGCCCGCATGGATATAACGACACATACCGGTCCCGCCGTCATAGCTTTTGCGGAAGGCCTTGCCGTCCCACACCCAGCTTTCCTGGCTCATGCAGTCCCCGATACCCCGGCCTTTCTGCACACTGGTAATCTCGCCCTTGTCATAATCCGACCCGGAAATGGTCACTAGCACCGGCGTGCCTTTGAGTTGGTTATCAATGACCCAGTAACCATATCCTTCGTTATAAGCGGCTCGCCAGCAGAGCGCCGAAAGCAAAGCGTGGCTGTCATCCAGTGGCGTAAGAGTGAGTCCATCGGTTTCCGGATCACTGTTTTCTGCCGGTGAATACAGGCTGTCGCACGTGTCATCGTCATTGTGATTGACCGTTGCAAGCAGCCGGGTTTTCAGCGCGTCCATTTCCGGAGCGGTCAGCAAACGGGGTTCGCCGCTGAGGGTTTTAGCCGCCTGAATAACCGGT
>Ga0302348_1000818_pt1 | contig 12251 bp, 8 predicted proteins | sample PhySR1_FD_202177 | JGI IMG/M metagenome (GOLD analysis project Ga0302348, IMG submission 202177) | Leaf surface microbial communities from sunflower plants in UC Gill Tract Community Farm, Albany, California, United States - DLSL S.R1... | ecosystem: Host-associated > Plants > Phyllosphere >...
TGGACAAGTTATTCCATACTCACCAGTTATTATTTATTAATTCAATCATATTAATCTATCAAAGAATTATTTTTGATAGATTTTATCCTTAACGTACAAAATTTTACTTTTCGTCGACCGACCCCTTTTTAGAAGATCATGCAGAAAGCAGAGAGAATGACAAACGCCCTGTAACAGACAAGGAAATGCAGGATAATTATTTTAGGATCATAGAGGAAGCCAAAGCAATTGTAAGCTAAAATTTGTCGATAATACTGCACGTATCGCCATCATAAAAAATCCATTCCTGACCGTTTTCATCGGTAAAATGAATTTCTTTATTATCCGGATAATAAAGCCCTACGAATCTTTCGCCTATCTGAACCGTAGAGCCTTGTTGTAATTCGTTTTCGATTTTTAAAACCTCGAAAATGACATAATATGAAGTGTTTTCCAAAGGCTAAAAAAGATTTTTATTATAATTAAATTTTTTTGCTGAATTCTCTGTTATATTTTTCTTGCATTTTTGGGAACTTTACCTGCCAAAAATTCTTTTCTCTGTATTTCATCGCCTAAATCCATTGTAAAATTCGTCCAACCTCCAAAAAAATTTTTAACTGCCATATTCCAGTCTCCAGTAACATCGTCTGAAAATTGCCAAAGAATATGGTAACCTTTCTCATTTGAAAACCCTTCATTATCTGCCTGAAATATTCCTCCTACTTTACTCCAAATTGCAGACTTGATAGTTTCTACAATCCGAAAATTTTCTTCTTTCATTGATGCGTTAAGAAGCTGGAAGACATAAATAACTTTTACTTTGTCTAAATATTTGTAAAGCCACTTAGAAGCTGAAGTTGGCTTATATTCTATGATTTCATCTTTGAATTCTTCTATTTCCCACTTGCCGGGTTTTTCATTAGTTCTGTTACGCTCAATTCGCATTAATTTTTCACCTTTTACATTCGAGACATCAATAACACTAAAATTCTCAGGACTTTCATTTTTATCAATAGAAAATTTTGCGGTTAAGCCTTCATTTGTCAAAGCACTAATAAGATCATCAATGTGAATTTCATGGTTTGATGCGCCCAATATTCTAATATAATATCCCATTTTTATTTTAGCATTTTAAATATTTTTTTTCCATTCTTGATACGCTTTATCTATAATAGGCTTTATTTTATTGTAATTTTCCCAAGTATCCCTCACCTCATATAAGTTGTTATATTCATTAAATGTTTTTTCATAATCATGAATATATTGTTTATAGTCTTGATCTGCATAATAATATTTAGAAAATTTATTTCCTATATCATTCATATCTTCATCCCAAAATTTACTGTCACATTCTTTTATTAAAAAATCTCTTCCTGTCATCAGTTGCTTTTTAACTTTCTCTAATGACTCTTGGGATTCTTCTAAATGAAGATCACCAATTAAATTATTTTGTATTATCCAACATAAAAACATTCCTATGTGTGTTCCTCCTTGTTCTTTGGGAAATTCCTTAGGAAAACCATTTCCTGATGAATGCCAATCTATTCTGTCGTATGTCATTATTTATTAATTTATGGTCTAACTATTTCAACTTTGGTTGGAGGGATTTGAGAGCCTTTTGGCAAACCTATCGAAGCTCCTTTATTACCAACAACTGTTGCTCCTGATTCTTGTATTTGTGGAAAAGCCGTTTTTTGATTTCGAGTTAAAGGAGCTGTGGCTGATGATTTACATTCAATACAAGTAATGTTGCCCTGAGCATCTTTGGTTACAAGATCAAGTCTTGTTTTAGTTCCATCAGCTGCCTTAACAGTAACTTGTTCTGCCACTTCTTTTCCCTCCGCTTGTAATGCTGATTTTGTTGTTTCTTCAAAAGCGGTTCCTTTTGCTCTGTTAGCACTTAGAGTACCTGCTCTTGTTGTTGATAAAGTAGTTTCTGCTCCTGCTTCACCAGCGCCAAAAACTCCTTTTATAGCATTCCATGCTCTACCAAAAAAGCCAATTTTTGCCAGACCAGTGACAACAACCTCTTCGATTGCCATTTCAGGTAATATTGAGTAAACAGTAACAATTGCGGGTTCTAAAATTGCATTCCTTGTTTCATTAAAAATCTGATAATTTTTGCTATCTCGGTAATTGGTAACCCCATCCATTTCTGCCATATACTTAACATTGGGGTCTTTGCTATCCATGTCAAAACTTGTCATTTCAAGTCCTTCCAACTCTCTCCCTAAGCCTATTTTATTTTCCTGAAATGCAAAAGGTGAATTGTAAGTATACTTTTCAGCCAGAGGATCTACGTTGAAAAATCTTCCTAATTCTGGAATATTATTTCTCCATTTAAAAGAACCCCACCCTGTTTCCTTTTGTCTTTCCTGACCTTGAAAACCGTAAGTATAGCTTTGCAACTGGGTGAAAGTTCCGTTATAACCCTGATATTCCAACCCAAAAGGATAATAATTCGTTTCCTTGTCAATGGTAGCTGAGTTGTTTGAGTTGTAATAGCCTAATCTTATATTTCCCCAAATATCAGAATAATTGTAAACATATCTTTTCTTTTGATAATCGTAATATCCTTCACTTGTTGGGAAAAACTGTAAACTGTTAAAGTTTCCTTGTCCAAAATACTGGAATTCATCAAGATAATCCGTGTCCTCAGTGAGCATTAAACCACTTTTTGAAGCATAATAAGTGTATGCTTTCTTTAGTTTTACACCGTCTGCTCTATAAAAGAATTTGATATTATTGTTATTCTGAGAGAAAATAACATCTTTTGGCAGGTTAAGATAGTTGTAAGAAATGTTTGTTATGCCCTTATCAACGTGGTTTATCATATTTCCGTTAAGGTCATAAGCAATGGTATTACCTCCATTTGGATAACCTAAATTATTACTGCTATTATCCGAGACATTAAGGAGCTGATTTCCTTTATAAGAGCTATAAACTAAATCATCAATCAACATAGCTGTATTGCTGTAAGACTGGTATCGTTTCAGAGTTTGGATATTCCCATTTTCATCATAAGTCAAAAATTCTCCGTAACCATTAGTTACAGGAACAGTTGCAAAAGGTTCAAGATATGAAGCATCCGTAAGCCTGTCTAACTTATCATATTTATAGGCGTATCTTCTTAGGATGTTTCCGTTTGTTGTTTTCCAGTCAAACTCTGAAATACTGCCATTGTATTTTGCTGGTGCAAAAGATGATGAAGCTGGATTGTCATACTTTAATTCAAACCCAAATAGCTTATTATTAAAGCTGGCTGGGTTATTAGGGTTATTAATTGAAGTTAGCCAACCTCTGATATTGTAAGTATAATCAATAGATTGTAGAGGAGTTCCTGTTGTATTTCCAGTCTTTTTATTAATCTGTTGCCCAAGATCATTATAGGTATTTTCAGCCAGTAATTCCTCCTGCAAATTATCAACCTGATGATATTGTTTTAAAACTCTGTTTTGATTGTCATAAACAAATCTTTCCTTTACTTTTACTTCAGTATCGTTGGCTGTCTTTTTATGGTAGATGTAGCTTTCCTGAACTAATCCTGTAAAATCCAGTTTGAATTCTTTATTGGTATACCCCCCTAAATGATTCACAGTTTTTAAGGCTACCGGTTTTCCTCTTTTATTATAGTAAGTATATGTTTTAGTCCAATTATCATCATGAATATTTTTTACATAACTGGCTACCTGAAGACTTTTTGTTGAAGCATGATTATTTGCATCTAATGTCTGAGGAAGAGTATTCTGTCCTAAAATAGTCTGAGGAATTGCAGGAGCTTCTGTTGGGTAAGTATCATAGTAATTTACAGCAAGAATGGTCATGCTTCCGGTTGGAAAAGCATTCTTTGTATAGAAAACATTGATACCGTTTAAATTAAAAGGATCGGTTGTGCGTGTTTCGTTATTCCCTGCATTAGCCGTCATATTATTGAGAGCTGTCTGCATCTGTGATCTTGTGGCAGTATTGGCAAAGAACCCTGTATAAACAACTCGGTGAAATCCATCATATTTAGTGAAGATCCATCCCCTTTTTGTAAAGTTGTTATTTACAGTCCTTAAAACGGCATCCTGTGCTAATACAGGTCTGTCTTGTTTATCATATACTGTATATTGCCATCCTTTGCCAGGCAATTTTTTTTCTACCTCTCTATTCCAACCATCATACCTATATTGATAACATAAATCGTCTAAAATAGTCTGTGTAACAACATTTCCATTATTTTTAATAAGTTTTACGGCTTTAGGTGGAATTACGAACGCTTTATGATTATATTCATTGTAAACATAGTAAGTGTCAATATTTTGTGTGCCATCCGTATTACGAATGAGAAGTATTTGTCCCCGTCCATTTGTGAACTTAATTACAGGGTTTCCGTCTTCATCGGTTACTGTTGTTTTATATAATTGAGATGCTTTATAATGTCCGTTTTCAGAATTGGGGTCTGTTGCAATGCTTATTACGGATGAAGTTGCTTCATTTGCCCATGTCGTATTAGTTGTAAATTTTAAAACCTCTCCTGCGTTGTTTGCATCATACGTAATTTTTTCAGTATGACCGGAACTCATTTTCCATGAATCACCAGCCTGTGCCACTTGCAAAACTCGGTCTAAAGGTGAATTTTCAAGTTCTTTTTCTGCATAAGCATTTGAAACACCATAATAGGAATTTGCTGTACTTTCGTTTGTTATACCTGAGTGTATGGCAGAATTTAGAGTACTTATAGGAGTGGGTAAAATTTCTTTTGTTATTCTCCCGAATCCATCATAAGTGATTGGAGTTACTAAGTCTTTTCCTGTGGTGGTTGCCTTGACATTTACGATCTGCTTAGGTCTTCCCAAACCATCATAGTAAGTTACTGCTTCAGATTTTTTTGTACAATCTTCATTTAAACAAGTAATAGATTGAATGTAGTTTTCGGTAGGAGTAAGCTGTGCAAAAAACTGGCTGTATACAAGGATCGCCAAGAATAATAAATTTTTTTTCATTTTGTTTTTTTTATGATTAGGAATATTTTTCAGCAAAGGGCAATTATAAATAAAAATATCCATTCCCGAAATAGGTAAAACCCCCATATTTTTGAGATAAGTATTTGTCTGTAAAGCTATACCGGAACAGCGACAAATGATGTCGTATATTAAAATTATTCATATTGTATTTAGTTTTTAGGCATAAAAAAAGCGTGGAGCTATGTCTACTGTCAAGAGGTACTGGTATACCCGAACACAAATAAACAAGCCCACGCCGGAGCGTGAGCATTGCATATTCTTGTGTTCAATGAAATTACCAGTTTTCTTGACAAGAAAGCAAATGCTTTAATTTTTTACCGTAAATGTTATTGGTGCGAATTTAAGAAAGAAAAATTAAATATCCACCCAGTGAAATTTTTAAGCCGTCACTTCCTCAGACTGCTCGTTTTTTCAAAACGCTTGCCGTTCGTTGCTCCTTAGTTCAAAATTTCTTCGACAATAAAAGTCAGGAAATATATACACAAAACAGGGTCAAAAAAATGGTAATGAGTATTGACAGTTTTGGTGTAACAAACCTTTTTAAAGCCTGTTCATACCTTGCAGAGCAGACGATATCCTGCAAATTTATCTTTACTAAAAAAGTGCGTCACAACTTTATTAAAAATCATGAAATACCTTGTAAAGCCTTTATTCATGGTGTTTACAAAGAAGTGGAAAAATGTGTCCTTTCGGGAATGCAAGTAAATTTTTCTATTTGTTCCGGATAAATTAAGCAAAAAGGCAAAAGCTCCAGTGTGATATTATTTTTGGAGAAGCCGTTTTCAGGGATCGAAACCCTGAGCAATGAATTTTTAAATTTTTAAATTATGAAAAATATTGATTTTGAACTGCTTGGGCAGTTATTGGTAGTGCTTGAAAGCACGATTAGAATAGTTAAGCAGATCAGTGATCTGAAAAAGAAGAAAAAAAAGGATAAGGATTAGTGATCTAATCCTTTTTCCTTCGCTTCAATAAAGTTGCGTTCTTTTACACTTTCGATGAGTTTTTCGTGGATGTCTAACTGTCTATGGTAAGACATCCGGAAATACTCTATTTGGGATTTTAAACTTTCAAGATATTCTTGAGAGATATTTATCTGTTCCTTTAGAAATGGATATTCTGTAATACGTTTTTTAAACTCTTCATATTCTTGTTCAGTAAAATATTCAACATAAGGGTAGTCGTTTTCCTGTTCCGACAGGCTGTCGCCATCTGTCGTTAGTTTGTCGTATCCGTGTCGCAGTGCGAGGAAATTTACAACATCAAAAGGGATTGAAAGCCCTTTGTTTGTTGGGTTTTTTAGGCTGTCGATTAATGTCGCAATGTGTCGCTGTATTGTCCGTTCGCTAACGCTAAAAAGTTCTGCAATCTCTTTAGTTGTATAGTTTTTCATGCTTTAATTTTTTACGGGTAATATTCCTTTTTTCTGATATACACCAATCAGGTAACCGACAGAATTATCAATTTTCAGTTTTCTCTGTCTGATCTTTTCGTTCAGTTCTGTAATTAAGATGTCAAAATCCTTTTCTTTTTCTTTTCCGGCAATCAGCTCTGCCTGTTCTTGGTTTAAACCATAGGTAACCAATTTTGAGGCGAATTTTTGAATATTTATAGGTTTTTCAAAATCAATTTCGAGCTGTTTGAATTTCTGTGAGTTAATTTGTAAAGTAATCCAAAAAAACTCACGACCACGTTTTTTTAGTTCGTAGTCAATTTCTATATCAGTATTTTCACAAATTTGTGTTCGAGCAATATCCAAAACAAATTTTTTGAAATCACTTATTCTTTCAAATTGTTCATTTCCTTTTTTGTCAATCAATCCGAGCATCTTTTTGAGTTCCGGAATTTCAAACCTTTTTGTTCCTACACTTCGCCATTGACAGGCAATCGCATACAGTCTTTTAGCATATTTTGAAGAACAGTTTAAAACTGATTTTAACTGCATAGCAGTAAAGTTATTTTTCAAATCAAAAAAATACGGTGTTGCTTCATCGTTTAATTTTACTGTAAAACTTCCTGTACCTTTCAAATATTTTACACGAGAGAAAAGCCAAATTTGATCGTAACTTTCCGGAGTGTCAATTTCAAACATTCGAGAACCTATACTCTCTGTTGCTTCCCTTAGTTGTTTAAGATTCCATTTTCGCCCTGTAATAGCTTCAATATCGTGTACATGGATAGTATATTCCAATTTATCTTTTTCAAGGCAGGAAAGCACCATAAAAAGAATATCTAACATACAAGAAGAGTAATCATATCGTCCTGAAGTGATAACATTATGCTGATAAATTAACTTATCATCCTTGCTAATATCCATTAGTTCCATAAATGCAATTTTTTATGAGAGCAAATATAATTAAAAACGATTAAATAAAACGATAATCGTTTTGATATACCGTAATAAACTTATAAAAACTCGTTTTTAGCTTATGAAAACTCGTTTTAAACTTATAAATCCCCGTTTTAAACTTATAAAAACTCGTTTTTAGCTTATGAAAACTCGTTTTTAAACCTGTAATGTAAATATAATCAGTACGTTACAAAGCCTTAAACTAAGAAAATAAGAAACTAATAAATATTTTAAAAAATACGTTTGTTCAATCGGAATTTTATTTGATCTATTGGAGCGAAAATTTTTCCTGTCATTCTGTCATGTGCAGGGTGGAAGAAAAACAAAAAGAAAGAAAAACGAACTTTTCATAAGTCGGGTTGCGCGCGGTTGTTATGCTTTGCATAATAAACAGCGATAGATAAATTCTATTAAATAGAGATTACCCTGCGCTGAAAATCGGGGAGCTGTCCGGCTTCTGATCAGTGCGATATCCACTCCGGAGCAATCCTGATTTTTTCCTTCAGCTTTTCTATTTTTCTCCTTTATTTTTTGCTGAATGTCTGGAGTGTTTTTGTTTCCGGTGCTGATCTGGAGTATTATCACTTTGGACTATTTTGATAATGGGTAGAGCTGGGCGATATTTTGGAATTATGGGGAGCTGTACCTGAGTAAAATAAGCACAGGTTGCAGAATAAGGGGTCAGTCGACGAAAAGTAAAATTTTGTACGTTAAGGGTAAAATCTATTGATTTTTAAATTTCAATAGACTGACTAAATGATTATACTTTTCTTAGCGATCTAAACTCTCCTTTTTTAAGCTTGATACGATCTTCCCAAACATAATCTCCGGTAAGGTGAATATGTTCCCATCCTAAAGGAGAAAGATGCTGAAGTAAATCTTCATTAATTTCTTCGCCCTGTTCTTTCAGGTGCTGCACTGCTTTTTCAATATAAACCGTATTCCATAAAACAATAGCAGCAGTTACCAAATTAAGACCACTTGCCTTATACCGTTGATTTTCAAAACTCCGTTCTCTGACTTCTCCAAACCTGTTAAAATATACGGCTCTTGCTAAAGCATTTCTGGCTTCCCCTTTATTAAGTCCCGCAGTAACTCTGCGCCTAAGTTCCGGACTCATGTACCAGTCAAGCATAAATAAGGTTCTTTCAATTTTGCCTAATTCCCGTAATGCTACAGCCAGTCCGTTTTGCCTTGGATAACTTCCAATCTTCTTGACAATCAGTGAAGCTGTAACAGGGGTCAGTCGACGAAACGGAAAATATAGCACGTTAAGTGTAACATCTATCAAACAATCTTTCTTAATATACTAAATAAATTACTTTCTATTATAAGCTTTTATCTCGACATTTCTTTCTCTCAAATATTTATACAATGTCATTTTTGAAATCTTCAAGTCAGTGGCAATTTCGTTGACACTTTTTATACCTTCATTGTAATAATTTTCTGCAATAATGGCTTTTTGCTGAGCTTCCTTACTTAATCCTTTCCTGCGACCTCCTTTCTTCCCTCTTTCCCGTGCTGCCTCCAAGCCTGCTTTTGTTCTTTCTCGGATTAGATCCTTTTCAAATTCTGCAAAAGATGCTGAAATATTAAAAAATAATCTTCCTTGCGGAGTTGTAGTGTCTATATTGTCATGTAAGCTTTGTAGAGCTACATTTTTAGAATTTAATATTTCCACAATTTCTAACAGGTGTTTTAAAGATCTTCCAAGTCTGTCTAATTTATAAACAACTACAACATCACCCTTGCGAATTTGCTCTAATAATTTTTTGAGTTGTGGTCTTTCCTTTTTAGCTCCGGAAACTGTTTCCTTAAAAATCATTTCACATCCTAATTTATTTAAAGCGTCTTCCTGTAGATTATAATTTTGATCCTGTGTTGATATTCTGATATATCCAATTTTCATAAGTATAGATAATTCCGTTAAAAAATTAAATAAATATACTCAATTTATTATACTAGTTTTTTTTACTTATTTTTATTTTAAAACGTAATTTTCAGAAAACACAAAAAAGTACAAGTAAACGGACGTTTTATTTTACTTAAGAAAAAATATTTTTATGCCTAGAAAACAAGTATTATCAGAATTTGAGATAAAAGAGTTAATTAAAATTCCAGAAACTGACGAAGAATTAATCATCAACTATTCTTTATCGGAAAATGATTTTTCAATAATAAAAAATCATTGTAGAACAAACACCAATAAGTTGGGATTTGCAGTTAATCTTAGTTATATGAGACATCCGGGAATTATTTTAGCTCCTGATTTATATCCTGATCAAAAAATCTTACAGTTTATTGGCAGTCAACTAGGAATAAATGTTTTAGAATGGGAAAACTATGGAAAAAGAGAACAAACAAGGAGAGAACATATAAGCATACTGCAATCTGTTTATGGATTTCGAATATTTACAACCAGAGATTATACGGTCTACAAAGGTTTTTTACAAGAAATAGCTCTAAAAACAGATAAAGGATTTGTTGTGGCAGAAGAATTAGTTAAATTTCTTCGTAAAAATAAAATCTTATTGCCTGCAGCTGGAACAATTGAAAGGCTTTGTTCAGAAGCAATTGTAAATGCTGAAAAAGAAATTTATGATACCCTGAGTTCTTCATTGTCCAATCATCAAAAACATTTATTAGATGCTCTTCTCAACTTACAGGAGAAAGGCAGCATTAGCCAACTAAATTGGCTAAAGCAGTCCCCACAGGCGGTCAATTCCAAATTTTTACTGATTCATATAAAGAGGTTGAGAACAATAAAAGAGATTGATCTTCCAAAAGATATTGGCAAGGATATTCATCAAACACGGTTGTTGAAAATAGCCAGAGAAGGCAGGCAGATGACACCACAGCATCTAAGGGATTTTGAAGAATCCCGGAGATACGCAACATTGGTGGCAATACTTCTGGAAACCAAAGCTTCTATCATCGATGAAATTATAGAAATGAATGATAAAATCATCGGTTCTTTGTTCAGATATGCCAAGAATACACAAGCTCAAAAAATGCAGGACTCCGGAAAATCTATGGGAGAACAGCTCGGTATATTTTTCAAAATTGGAAATGCACTTCTTGATGCCAAGGAAACAGGAGAAGATCCTTTCGATGCTGTTGAGTCGGTTATTTCATGGGAAGATCTCGCTCAAAGTATTTCGGAAACTAAAACCTTAACGGCTAAACAAAATTTTGACTCACTATATTTTATATCCGATAAATATTTTACGATAAAAAAATATGGTGGAGAATTTCTGAAAGAGTTGGAACTCCGTTCTGCCCCTGTAGCAGAAGATATTTTAAAGGCAGTGGGTATTCTGATAGATTTATATGAAGGAAAAATAAAAAGGCTTCCGGAAAAACTTCCATCAGGTTTTATAAGAAAAAGATGGGAAGAAATGGTATTTACGGAGGACGGGATTGATAGAAAGTTTTATGAACTCTGTGTATTTTCTGAACTCAAGAACCATCTGCGCTCCGGAGATCTTTGGGTACAGGGTTCAAGACAGTACAAAGATTTTGAAGATTATCTTATTCCTGCAGACAGATTTACTGAAATGAGAGATCAGAATCAAATTCCTCTGGACGTAACGTTGAATGTCGAACAGTTTCTTTTGGAGCGGATGGAACTTCTCTCCAATAAAATACAAATTGTTTGTAAACTCATTGAAAGTAATGAACTTCAGGATACTTCTATTATTAATGACAGGATAAAAATTAAACCTCTTGAAAATGCAGTTCCTGAAGAAGCAGAAGTTTTAGGAAAAAAAATATACAGTCTGCTTCCTCTTATTAAAATCACAGATCTTTTGAAAGAAGTCGATCATTGGACGGACTTTACTGATAAGTTCATTCATCTAAAATCAGGAAATAAAGCTGATGACAAAAACTTGTTACTCACTGTAATACTGTCAGATGCTATCAATTTAGGTTTAAGAAAAATGTCGGAAGCTTCTCCAGGAACTTCCTATGCAAAACTCTCCTGGCTTCAGGCGTGGCATATCCGGGATGAAACGTATTCTTCAGCATTAGCGAAAATTATCAATACTCAATCCAATCACTCATTTTCTTCTTACTGGGGAGAAGGTAAAACATCTTCTTCAGATGGGCAGCGTTTTGCCACTGGAAGCTATGCACAAAGAACCGGAAATATTAATCCGAAATATGGAAGCAGTCCCGGAGTTCAGTTTTATACCCATGTCTCCGATCAGTACGCTCCTTTCCATACCAAGGTTATTAATGTGGGAGTAAGGGATGCAACCTATGTTTTGGACGGGCTCCTCTATCATGAATCTGATTTACAGATAGAAGAACATTATACGGATACTTCGGGGTTTACCGATCATGTGTTTGCTTTGATGCAGTTACTGGGATTTAAATTTGCCCCAAGAATCAGAGATTTGAATGATAAGAAGCTGTTTATTCCTGAAGCATCTACGGGCTATTCTGCGTTATCAGAACATATAGGAGGAACCATCAACAGTAAAAAGATTATTCAAAATTGGGATGAAATCCTAAGATTGGCGGCTTCCATAAAAAATGGAACTGTTACGGCTTCACTGATTGTAAAGAAGATAGGAAGTTATCCAAGGCAAAACGGACTGGCTGTAGCATTACGGGAATTGGGTAAAATTGAAAGAACCTTATTTATGCTCGACTGGTACATGAGTCCGGAACTTAGGCGCAGAGTTACTGCGGGACTTAATAAGGGAGAAGCCAGAAACGCTTTGGCAAGAGCTGTATATTTTAACAGGTTTGGAGAAGTCAGAGAACGGAGCTTTGAAAATCAACGGTATAAGGCAAGCGGTCTTAATCTGGTGACCGCTGCTATTGTTTTATGGAATACGGTTTATATTGAAAAAGCGGTGGAACATTTAAAAGAACAGGGCGAAGAAATTAATGAAGAATTACTT
>Ga0302348_1000820_pt1 | contig 12231 bp, 9 predicted proteins | sample PhySR1_FD_202177 | JGI IMG/M metagenome (GOLD analysis project Ga0302348, IMG submission 202177) | Leaf surface microbial communities from sunflower plants in UC Gill Tract Community Farm, Albany, California, United States - DLSL S.R1... | ecosystem: Host-associated > Plants > Phyllosphere >...
TTTTCATCGATAGCGGTACCGAAGTTTTTCATGTCGGTATGCGTTTCGCCTTTGGTCGTCAGCGTGGCCGGATCGAGACGATAGATCATGCCGCCGTTCACATCCTTAAACGCCTGCGCGCTGGCGACAAACAACGCTTTTGACGCAGGGGAGTAAGCCATTTCGTACAGACCATCACCCAGAGCGCGTTGTGTCACTGCGGTATTAACCGGTTTTGGGGCTTCAGCGGCAGGCGCATCGGCTTTTTTAGCTGGTGCCTGACACGCTGTCAGGCTAAAGGCAGCGGCAACTGCCATGGCAACAGCGGCTTTGCGCGGGCTTAACGATTTCATGCTGAACTCCGTCAGGAAATAAAGAATGAGAATCATACGCATTAACAGCCAGTAATCAAATGGCGACGCTACTATCCAGACCTGTCCGGTCATTTTACCCGCGTTAAACCGCTTAACTGCCCCGTGAAATTCCACCTGAATGCCCTTTTTCTGCTTTCAAATCTGATAAACACCAGCAACTAAAAGGCTTTAAATTTTCCTATCACATTGAATTATAAATAATTAACATAAAGTTACACTTTCGATTGAATCCTTTGAAGAATATATAAAGCAAATGATTATCATTGGCGTTCTCATAACTGGCTGAGCGTCTTTCTCCAGAAGATGAGTGGATAAAAAATAACAACCAAAGACACAACGGTTTAACTCAATACCAATTTTTAATGGAAAATTTTATGGCTCGTAGTGGCAGGGAATCAGGTTTCAGAAACAGCTTTAGCGTCTCATTACTGACACTGGCGATACACGCCCTCTTCCACCCCGCCCTGGCGGCGGAGGAGACATCGCAGGATATGGTGGTCAGCGCCACGACTGACGAAACCAGTGACAGCGGTAAGCAGAATTACGCGGTGCAGACCACCCGCGCGGGCACCAAATTAATGCTGACACCGCGAGATGTGCCTCAGTCACTCAGCGTGGTGACGCAGCAGCGAATGCAGGATCAGGATCTGCAATCGGTTAATGATGTGCTGACCAACGCCACCGGTATCTCCACCAATCTTATCGACAGTGAACGCTCCGAGTACTATTCACGCGGCTTCAAAGTCAGCAACTTCACTTTCGATGGCATTCCGACCTCGGTTAACGATACATGGAATTACGGCGACGCGGCGTCCGACACGGCAATCTATGACCGTATTGAAATCGTGCGCGGTGCGACCGGCCTGATGACCGGAGCGGGCAGCCCTTCGGCCTCGATCAATATGGTGCGTAAACATGCTGACAGCAAAACCGCGACCGGCACGCTGAGTGCCAGTTATGGCAGCTGGAACAAGCAGCGCTACGTGGCGGATCTTTCTGCCCCGCTTAACAGCGATGGCAGCCTGCGCGGCCGCGTGGTGACCGGTTATACCGATCAGGAGAGCTGGCTGGATCGCTATCAAAAAACCAAAAAATTCATCTACGGCGTGATTGATGCAGACCTTACCGACAAGACGACGCTGTCACTGGGCTACGACTATGAAGATGACAACACCGGCAATCCAACCTGGGGTGGCCTGCCGATGTTTTACAGTAACAACGCCACGACACATTACGACCGCAGCCTGAATTCATCAGCTAACTGGGCGCGTTACAACACTAACTCGCGCAAAGTCTTTGCGGATATCGACCATAACTTCGATAACGGCTGGAATATTCATATCAACGGCACGCATGCTGAGAATACCTTCAGCGATAAGCTGCTCTATGTGATGGGCAATCCCGATCAGGAGAGCGGTGAAGGCACTACCGGTTATGGCAGTATGGATCGCGGCAAGCGTAAAATGGATTCAATCGATGGCTTTGCCAGCGGCCCGTTTGAACTACTGGGTCGTCAGCACCTGTTGATGGCCGGGGCAAGCTACAGCCGCCAGCATAATGCCGCCTACAGTCAGGATGGATTCAGCGATGCGGAGGCGGGTGAAATCACTGCCGCCGATATGGGGATTTTCAATAATAGCTGGAGCGGTAACGTTGCGGAGCCTGAATGGCAGGGCTGGTATCTCAACGATGATGACACTGTTCGTCAGAAATCGGTCTATAGCGCTGCACGGCTGTCGCTGGCCGATCCGCTGTCGCTGATTATTGGCGCTCGCTATACCCAGTGGAGCACCCATGGCAGCAGCGGAGAGATGACTAAAAATAACACCACGCCTTATGCAGGGCTGGTGTATGACATTAATGACACCTGGTCCGCCTATGGCAGCTACACCGCCATTTTCCTGCCGCAGACTTATCGCGATACTCACGGCAGTTACCTCTCACCGGTGACCGGTAAAAGTTACGAGACCGGTCTGAAATCCGCCTGGAACGATGGCCTGCTGACCGCCAGCGTAGCAATTTTCCGCATCGAGCAGGATAACGTTGGACAGGCAATTGATGGCGTTTATCTGAGCGGCAATGAGCAGGCCTATGACGCCGCCAAAGGTGCAGTGAGTAAGGGTGCCGAGTTCGAGCTGAATGGCGCGCTGACCGATAATCTGCAGCTGACCTTTGGCGCAACCCGCTATGTGGCACGCGATAAAAGTGGCCGGTTCAACAGCTATCAGCCGCAAACCTCATTCAAACTTTTCACCCGTTATCAGTTAGCCGCGATCCCCGAGCTCACCGTTGGTGGCGGAGTTAACTGGCAGAACCGGGTGTTTAAAGATGTGACCAATGCCAGCGGCGACAGCGTACGGGTATATCAGGGCAGCTACCCGCTGGCCTCGTTGTTTGCCCGCTATCAGGTGAATAAGCAGGTTGCCGTACAGGCCAACGTCGATAATCTCTTTGACCGTGAATATTACAGCTATATGAACAGCTACGTTTACGGTGAGCCACGTAACGTGAATGTCAGCGTGTCTTATCAGTTCTGATAATGGTGAGCTGAGAGGCCAGACAGCCCGCGATTGCGGGCTGTCTGGTGGGCTGATTTAACGGGCATGATGCGTGTCAGGGCTGTCCTTCCATATTCCAGCGCGCTGATCCCATCACATCGAAAACATGCTGGTCGGTGAAAGCCGGAAATCTGGCGCGTTTTGCCGCCACTTTGAGCGCGTTGCAATAATCTTTATCGCCCCCTTTGATAATAAAATTATCCAGGGTGCCATCAATTTTGAAATCCAGATGGGCATTACAGCGTTTCCCCTTCCAGGCGTGCGGCTCTGATAGTGCAGCATCCAGCGCTTTTTTTATGCCAGATGCCTGCTGACCATAGATATCGTTGTCCCCGACTTTTCCTGAACGGTTATAGCTGCAGGTTTCGAGTGCGCTTTTTTTAATGCATTCGTGTGGAGTGAGAGGCGCACAACCGGCTAACAGGGCACAGCAGAAAATGGGAATGATCTTTTTCATGGATAAGTCCTTTTAGGTGAAAAGGGAACGGCGTCCTGCTCCCTGGTTATTCTGATATCAGGCTAAGCTAAACCCCTGCAAAGTGAATCAACACAGGGTTATTTTCCCGTTTTTTTTCGCCAGAAGAGAGAGAAAGCAATCGCTGTTAATACGCCAATCAGGGGCATCGTGGCCGCGCCCGCCAGAAAGTTGTGCTGGTCGATGCGTTTGTCCCTGCGGATATCCGCGAAGCGTGCGAGTGCCTGTTTTTCATCTGAGGCACGAACTTCCTCGAACTGTTTTTTATAACCCTGCTCTGTCAGATCGAAAGCTCGTGTTACGTCCGATCTTTCAAGTGCAACAGTGTATTTGCCTTTGGTATAGAACCTGTATTCTGACATTCAGCGATCTCACATCCCGGAGGATAGATTTGCACTATATCGGGTATGAATGGGTTTGCAGAACGCTTTTGGAAAATAGTGCGGCACAATACAGGCTCCAGCCTCCCTGCTGAGTTAACCGCATATCCTTTTCCAGCAAACTGCATGCAGTATTGCGGTAATATTTCCCGTGATGACCGTGGCTGTTAACTCTCTTCGGTTATCACTTTAAGCCCCAGATTCTCCCGCAGCGTGGCAAACTCATACTCATCGCGAAACAGTCCGCGACGGCGCAGTTCCGGGATCACCAGCTCCACAAACAGATCCAGCTGTTCCGGCATAATGGCTGGCATGATGTTAAAGCCGTCCGCCCCGCCCTGCTCCAGCCACTGCTGGAAGTCGTCGGCGATATCTTCAGCGGTACCGACAATCACGCGGTGTCCGCGTGAACCGGCGGCGACGGCGGCCAGCTCACGCAGCGTCAGATTCTCGCGCTTTGCCATATCGGTCATCAGCTTAACGCGGCTCTGATTACCTTCGCCCAGCGGAACCTCCGGTACCGGGCCATCCAGTGGATATTGGCTGAGATCCATACTGAACCGCAGTGAAAGCTGACGAAGCCCGTTCTCAATATCCACCAGCGTATTCAGCTTTTTCCACAGCGCCTTCGCCTCCTCACGCGTGCGGCCAATAATCGGCATGACACCGGGCATGATCACGACATGATCCGGGTTACGCCCGGCGGCAATGACCTGCTCCTTTTGAGTGCGATAGAACGCTTGCGCTTCCTCCAGACTGGCGGAGGCGGTAAAGATCACTTCCGCTGTCTCAGCCGCCAGCTTCTGACCATCAGCAGAAGAACCTGCTTCGATAATCACCGGACGTCCCTGTGGCGAACGCGTGATGTTCAGGGGGCCTTGTACCTGAAAATGCTCGCCCTGATGGTTGATCGGTTTGATCTTCTCATCAACAAAATAGTCCCCGGTCGCTTTGTCGGGCTGTACTGCCCCCGCTTCCCAGCCCCGCCACAATTTGTCTGCCACCTCAAGGAACTCCCGCGCACGGGCATAGCGGGAAGCGTGGTCGGGCATATCGCTGCGGCTGAAGTTACGTGCAACGTCAGTGGAAAACGAGGTCACGACGTTCCACGCGGCCCGGCCACGGCTGATGTGATCCAGTGACGAGAAACTGCGCGCCAGCGTAAAGGGATCGCTGAAGGTGGTAGAGGCGGTTGCGGCCAGGCCAATACGTCTGGTGTTGACCGCCAGCGCCGCCAGCATCGTCAGCGGTTCAAGGCGTGCCATGGTCGACGGCAGACGATACATGCTGGTTGCCAGTGCATCACCCACAAAGAACAGGTCGAACTTACCCGCTTCGGCTTTTTTAGCCAGCGTGATCAGCCAGTCGATATCAGTGGGATCGCCCAGCTGTTCCGTCAGACGCCAGCCGCTCACGTGCTGACCCACCGGTTGAACAAACAGGCCGAGCCGCAGGCGACGTGATGGAGTGAAATGATTCATGAACGATTCCTGGTCTGTAAGGTGTAAAGGCGCGCCGCAGCGCGCGCTTAAAAAAGGGTGTCCGTCGCCAGCAGCGCCTGCTCCAGCGCGCGGGCGGAGACGCTAAACGGCAGCCGTTCTGCGCAGGCCTGGGGGAATTTAATCTGCTGCGCGATGTTGCGTAGCGCGCTATGGCGATCGCCGCGTAACACCGGCAGCTTCAGCGGCATATCGTAGTGTCGCAGCAGCGCAAGGAGTTCCGCATCCGCGACGCCGTCATGTTCCATCAGCGACTGCACCAGCAGGCTGAAGCCGACTTTCTCACCGTGCAGCCAGTGATGCAGCTCCGGCAGGTGCGTCAGTCGATTGTGAATGGCGTGCGCAAAGCCCGGCGTCGGCAGCAGGTCGCGCACACTGTTCGCCAGCCCGGCGAGCACGATAGTGGCATCAATGACTCTGACCAGTTCAGGCGTGACCCGCTGCTGCTGGCAGGCCAGGATCGCGGCGTCTCCCTGCTGCCGGAAAGTGTCCAGCGCCTGCCGCGCGGTCATCACCTTAAGATCCAAAGCCAGATCATCAGGGTTGTGCTGCTGGTAAGGCCGGAATTCATAATATTTGGCCAGCGCATCCACAATACCCGCTTTCAGGTAGCGCACGTCGCTCCGGGCGATCACTTCACTGTCCACCAGCACCAGCTCCGGCATTTTCCCCAGCGGCTGGCTGCGCAGATGGCCGCCTTGCTCGTTATAGATGATGGCAATCGGTGACCAGGCCGCGCAGGTTGCCGCCTGGGTCGCAAAGTTAACCAGCGTGACCGTCGGCAACTGGCTGGCAGCGGCTTTAGCCGCATCCAGCACGCGTCCACCCCCAATCGCCAGCAGCAGTTCTGCGCCCTGCTGTTCGGTATGGTGTTTTAAGCTGGCGATGGCCTGATCGGTACATTCGCCCTCTAAATAGTCGAGCTGCCAGCGGATGCCATTCTCTTCAAGACTCTGGCTTAATTCCGGATTAACCGCCTGCCACGCCTGAGGAGAGGTAAAAATACGAATATGGGTGGCATAGGGTTTAATAAACTGACCGGCGCGGATGCGCAGGCCCGCCTCATGCGCATAGGCTCGCGGAGATGTAATGGCTAACACAGCAGCATCCTGATTATATAAAATAGAAAAAGACTTTTATTACAGTGAGTTAATAGCGTTTCATGGAATTTAATTTCTTTTCTGAATACTACGACAAATAACAATTTAAGCAATCAAAAACCGGCCATTTCATATTCACAAATCCGCATTAGGTTAGTTATTTTTCACACATAGCGACCCGGCTTTTACTGTTAATCTCTCATTCTGGCTGAATGAATTAACTGCCTGCCTGGCAGTTTTCCGGGAAATATTATGCAACTCGATTTTCGTCAGGTCAGAGAAGATGAGGTAGATGTTTATCTGGCGCTGATGCATGCCGCCTATGCACCCGTTAAAGCACTGGGCATTAAATTTGATGCCGCCACGGCTGACCGCGCTACAGCATTACGCCATCTGCAGAATCATGGCGTGTATGCGCTCTACATGCGTGACCAGATGGTTTCATCAGTGACCGTTCGCTATCCCTGGGGGCCGCTGCCCGGCCCGTTTGGGCTGCCGCATATCGGCTGGTTTGGCGCGCATCCCGACTATCCCGGCCACCATTTTGGTCGCCAGGTTCAGGATCGGTTAGAGCAGGAAATCCTGATCGATCAGTTGCATGCCCCTGCGGTCTCGCTGGGCACCGCCACCCATCACCCCTGGCTGAAAGAGATGTATCTGAAACGTGGCTTCCAGCCGATGCATACCCGCGATCTCGGTAAAGGTCACATCACCCTCTATATGAAAAAAGTACTGGACCCGGCGGCACATGATGCCTGGCTGAGCCGCCAGACAGCAGCAGAAGGAAACCCGCTATGAGCAGCGATAATCCCGCATCACTGGGCGAACAGCCGATCGCGTTTCGCCACGAACTACACCGTTTTCCGGAGCGACCGCAATGAACCTGAGCGTAATGCTGGCTGAACATATCCTTTATGGTCAGCCGGATGAGTCAGCGCACCAGCACGCGCGTGAAGGTGTGCGGGACTTCCTGGCGGTGAGCTGGCCGGTGTTACAGGGCGAGGTGCCGGATAGCGGCTTACCGGCACTGCGCACAATCTACCGCGACGGCAGCGTGCGCTCGCAGGCGCTGCTGCTGGGCTATGCCGGACATGCGCTGGACTACGATGATTTTCATGCCGATTTTCGCGGTCACCCCAGCGTAGTGATCCTGCCCGCCCTGCTCGCCTGGCAGCAATATCAGCCAAAGCGCCTGAACCGTTTTCTGGATGCTTACGTCACGGGTGTGGAAATGGCTGGTCGTCTGGGACTGGCTGTCAGCCAGCAACATTACGCGCTGGGCTATCACAACACGGCAACGCTGGGCACCCTGGCAGCGGCGGCGGCACTGGCGCGTTTGCTGGCGCTGGAGAGTGATGCAACCGCGACCCTGCTGGGGATCGCTGCCACCCAGGCCAGCGGGCTACGCGCACAGTTTGGTTCGGCGGTGAAACCACTGCACGCTGGTTTTGCCGCAGAACGTGCGGTGTCAGCGGCTCTGCTGACACTGGCCGGAATAGATGGCCGTCAGGCGGGTGTGATTGAGGCTTTTCTGGCAGCCAGCAGTTCGGGTCAGGCGCAGCCGGAGAAATTGCTGGAAAACTGGGGCCGCCCCTGGCGGATTAGCGCGCCCGGACTGGAGTTCAAACCTTTCCCAACCTGCGCGGGTACCCACAGCGCAGCGGAAGCGGCACAAATGCTGCGCCAGCAGTGGCTGGCAGCCGGCAAACCTCTTGATGCGCTGCTGAGCCAGATTGTCGATATCACCGTCGCCTTCCCGCCAGGCGGTGACATCGCCGCTTCCATATCCGTTCCGACGCACGGCATTGAAGCGCGTTTCAGCCTGGAATATGTGATTGCTGCGATGCTGATCTACGGCGATCTGCGTTTGCAGGATTTCGCCGAAGGCGATCTCAATCATCAGATTATGCCGCTGGCCGCCCGCGTCCGTCGTACTCCCGATAACAGCGCGCCGCCCGATGCGATTAATCCCGCCCTGCGCTTCCATGACGTCACGCTGACGCTGAGTGATAGCACAAAGCTGCATCAGCGCCGCACGCGCCAGCAGTCACTGGCAGAGAGTGTGGATGTAAACAGGAAACTGCAGCTGGCGCTGAAGGCGTCGTCGCCCGATCTGCTGGCAGCCAGTGAGCTGCGTTCAACGGCAGATTTGCAGGCGCTGGGCCGCGCAGTGCTGAGCGCCCTGTAACCGACTCATAACGGGGGAATAAAGGCCTGCACCGGCGTGACTTCCCCGGCAAATTTACGCACCTGCACCACCGTAATCTGCCCGCTACATCCCTGTGCCAGAGATGACGTCCCGATATCCAGCGTCAGCACATTGGGATTACCGTGACGACAAAGCGGACGGGCGGCAGTGGCGTCGACCGGATCGTACCAGGCACCGGTTGGCAGCTGTACCACGCCAGGCATAACCGTGTCGGTGAGACGTGCGCTGGCGAGCACATGGCCCCGATCGTTATAAAGCTCAATGATGTCGCCATCCGCGATAGCCCGGGCTGCCGCATCCTCGCTGTTGAGGCTGCAGACTTCACGCCCGCCACGCTTGCCACTCTGACTGAAATCACCAAAATCGAGCTGACTGTGCAGGCGCGTCGCGGGCTGATTGGCAATCAGCCAGAATGGGTAGTCGGCGCTGGGTTTTTGCTGGGGTTCACGCCATACCGGATGGCCGGGACAGTTGTCATAACCAAAGCTGGCGATAGTGGCGGAGAAGATCTCAATTTTGCCGCCTGCTGTGGGCAGCGGTGCAGCATCAGGGTCTGCGCGAAACGCATTGATCATCCGTCCACCATCCTTCACCTGCGGCAACGCCAGGATGCCCTGCTGCCAGAACTGATTGAAATCCGGTGTCTGCACCTGATGCGCCGCCAGTTTTTCCTGTAGCTGATGGTAAAGATGCTGCAACCAGCCTCGCGCATCGCGCCCTTCGCTAAACGCTTCTTCCCGGCCAAGTTGCCGGGCCAGCTCACGGAAAATCGTGTAATCGTCCCTGGCTTCGGCGTAAGGCTGTGCCACTGGCTGCATGGCGATTAAATGGCGATCGGTCGGCGCACCGCCGATATCCTCACGCTCCAGGGTCATGGTGGCGGGCAGAACGATATCAGCATGACGCGCACTGGCGGTCCAGACGCTCTCATGCACGATGAACGTATCCAGCTGGCAAAATGCCTGACGCAGCCGGGCCAGATCCTGATGGTGGTGAAACGGATTGCCGCCCGCCCAGTAAGCCAGCCGGATATGAGGATAAGTAAGCTGACGGCCATTGTAGTCAAACCTGGTGCCGGGATTGAGCAGCATATCGGCAATACGGGCTACCGGAATAAAGCGGTCGATGCCATTTTTGCCCTGCGGCAGGGACGGAAAGCTGACCAGATTGTGATGTTTGCCATAATGGCCCAGCGCACCCAGTGCATAGGTATAGCCGCCGCCGGGCAGCCCGGGCTGTCCGAGTGCCGCCGCCAGCACCAGGCCAAGCCACACCGGTTGTTCGCCATGCTCGGCGCGTTGTAAGGCATGGGCGACCGTAACCAGTACGCGCTTGCCGTGCAGCTGTCGGGCGAACTGCCTGATCAGGTCGCTGCTGACGCCACAGATCGCGGCCGCCCAGGGCGCGTCACGCACCACGCCATCCTCTTCACCCCGGATGTAGGCCACCATCTGAGGCCAGCCGACACAGTAGCGCGCCAGAAATGCCTCATCGGTTAACCCTTCGGTGATTAATACCGCCAGCAGGCCGAGTATAAACGCCGCATCCGTTCCGGGTCGCAGCGCCAGCCACTCACCCTGTGCTTCCTCTGGCAAATCGCTTTTCAGTGGGCTTACCGAGATAAAACGGGTGCCGCGCTGTGCCGCACGCTGCATAAAACCGCGCTCGGTATGCTCACTCAGGCCGCCGCTGGCCACCTGGGCATTTTTCAGCGCCAGCCCGCCAAACGCCAGCACCACCTCGCTGTGACCGGCAATCTCTTCCCAGCTCACGCCACGCCGGGCGACTTCATTCATGTCGCCCACAATATGCGGCAGCAATACCGATGCCGCGCCGGAGCTGTAGCTGTTAACTGAGCGAACATAGCCGCCCAGCGTGGTGTTCAGGAAACGGTGCACCTGACTTTGGGCGTGATGGAAACGGCCTGCGCTTGACCATCCGTAAGATCCGCCAAAAATCCCCGCCGGGCCGTAAGCCTCACCGACCCGCTTAAGCTCCAGTGCAACCCGATGACTGGCTTCCTCCCAGCTAACCGCGACATATTCATCTGCCCCACGACGCCGATCCGGGCCAGGCCCGTTTTCCAGCCAGCCACGCCGTATCATCGGCCGTGCGACGCGTGCCGGGTGATTAAGTGAATGACGGAAGTTTTGCAACAGCGGACTGGGGTCGGGATCGCCCCCGAACGGCTCAATAAGCAGTTGATCGCCGCTGCGCTCAGCGTGAAAAGCGCCCCAGTGGGCGCTGTGCATTACCGGTTTTTGCGTCATCCTGCTTCCTGGTTATCACAAAAGAAACGGTGCTCAGAGCACCGTTGCGATAAAGTTTCTGACGCGTCCGTTGTCCGGATCGTCGAGTACCTGCTGCGTCGGGCCAGCCGCCACAATTTTGCCGCTCTCCATAAAGACGATGTTATCGGCGACCTCGCGGGCAAATCCGATTTCATGGGTGACAACCACCATGGTGATACCGGAATGCGCCAGCTGTTTAATGACCTGCAGCACTTCACCCACCAGTTCCGGGTCAAGCGCCGAGGTCGGTTCATCAAACAACATAACGCCAGGATCCATCGCCAGTGCGCGGGCAATCGCAACGCGCTGCTGCTGACCACCGGAAAGGTTTTGCGGCCACTCATCTTCGCGACCAGACAGCCCCACCTGTTTCAGCAGCGCCAGTGCTTTGCTGGTCGCCTGATGGCGACTCTGCTTTTTCACCCGCATCGGCGCATCCGTGATGTTCTGCAGCACGGTACGGTGCGGGAACAGGTTGAATTGCTGAAACACCATGCCGATTTCCGCCCGCTGGCGTGCAATGGCACTGCTGTTGAGTTCGTGCAGCGCCTGGCCTTTTTGTCGGTATCCCACCATCTGGCCGCCGATACGGATGGTGCCACCATCCAGCTTCTCAAGGTGATTAATGCAGCGCAGCAGCGTGGATTTACCGGAGCCGGATGGCCCCAGAATCACCGTGACCGACCCGGCAGGTATATCCAGGTTAACGTCGTCGAGGATGGTTACGCCAGAGAAGCGCTTAGTGACCTTGCGCAGTGCAATTGCTTCAGCCATTGCTCACACTCCTTTGGGTTTTCGGCAGCGAAAAGCGCGGCAACGACGGCCAGAGGCTGCGCTTTTCACGCCGCGTGACACCGCGGCCAAAATAACGCTCCACGTAATACTGGCCCACCGACAGCACTGAGGTCATCAGCAGATACCACAGGGTGGCGACCAGCAGCAGCGGGATCACTTCATAGGTGCGCTGATAGATAATCTGCGCCGAAAACAGCACATCCTGCAGAGAAATCACTGACACCACTGCCGTGGTTTTCAACTGGCCAATGATCTCGTTACCCGCTGGCGGCATAATGGCGCGCATCGCCTGCGGTAAAACGGTATGACGGAAAATCTGAGCCGGGCGATATCCAAGCGCGCGTGCCGCTTCAATCTGCCCATTACCCACGCTCTGGATACCCGCGCGCACAATTTCTGCGGCATAGGCGGACTGATGCATGACCAGCGCGATCACTGCCGCACTAAACGGGCTGACCAGCGCGTTGGACTGTGCACTCCAGATCTCACCTAAACCGGGAATCGACAGCGCTATTCTGGGATAGAGCGCCGCGATGTTGTACCAGAGAAACAGCTGCACCAGCATCGGCAC
>Ga0302348_1000822_pt1 | contig 12225 bp, 9 predicted proteins | sample PhySR1_FD_202177 | JGI IMG/M metagenome (GOLD analysis project Ga0302348, IMG submission 202177) | Leaf surface microbial communities from sunflower plants in UC Gill Tract Community Farm, Albany, California, United States - DLSL S.R1... | ecosystem: Host-associated > Plants > Phyllosphere >...
ATTTAAAATCCCTGCACATTATGTGATTTTACGCCTAAAAATGAATATTTAGGAGCACGAACTATGGATAAGGTCGTTATCAGCACTAACGCTGAATTCACTGTTCACTGCCAGTTAGTGAGCTAAAAATAACTGTAACATTTAAAAACGTCTGAAGAAGGCTTTAGAGATTTGAGTCAGTCAAAAAGCCATTTACCCGCTCGTGCGGAATCAGCAAGCATCTGAAGAGTTAAAGGGACAGGTTCTTCGTAATCACTGCCACATGAACAAAATGCAAAGATTGAAAATCCTGATGCTTCTGCTGGCCAGTATTTCTCGAAATCAAAGTTAGCGAGATCCACTTTGAATTTATCAAAATACTCTTTCATGATGTCGTCACCTGTTTCACACGCCCACACATAATCGCCGGTAGAAAGACTTGTATTAATAGTGACAGGCCAGCGTTTTTTAGAAAAGAAACGGGGCTGATTAAAGCGTTCATTGTACCAGTCAATGATGTCCTCATTGCTTACCATAGGCGGTCTTTCTCATTGGCAATCGTGTTGTAGCGGTTCGTCTCTTTTTAGGCAATGTTAGCTTAATTATCCTCAGCTAACCCTCTTTTCTGAGATATCTCTAACTCATTGATTTTAAATCTCCGAATCACCCATCAAAAAAAGAGGGTATTTCTCCCCAAACAGGGATAATCTTTTGCACTTCAAAGCGTAACCCTAAAAACCCAACTGTTCACTGCCGTACAGGCAGCTTAGAAACCTCATCCGGCGTGCGCCACGAACCCGCAGCCGTTCACTGCCGTACAGGCAGCTTAGAAAACTTGTCGATGATTGCACGCTGAGATGATCCGGTTCACTGCCGTACAGGCAGCTTAGAAAGATAAACTGGAACATTCCCACAGTTCGTCATGGTTCACTGCCGTACAGGCAGCTTAGAAATACAGCGAAAATCTCATTAATCTTTTGAATTTACGGGAGTACGGGCATAGGCAAAGCCACTTGCGCGACCTCAGAGGAATCATTTACCGAAGAGAGTGATTTAGCAACAGAATCTATCGCAAATTATCTATAACCAGACTGACGCATCCGGGCAGTGACCCCGGACTTGTCCAACCGCTCACACACCAGGAGTAAACACCTGGCATTAAATAATGGAGATATATGAAAGCAATAATGACAGTAGACAAACTTGAATTACGCAATATTAAGTCAATACGAGATTCTGGAAAAATAGGACATAACTTTGATCTGGTCGCAAAGTTGAAAGTTCAGTCACGCTCTATGGGCGCATTTTCTGGCGAAGGTATTGATTGTCCAGATTTACAATGGATTGAAACAGTAGATTGGTACAAGTTAGATACTAATACAGACAAATGGATCCACGTAGGAACTAATCCTAATAATAAAGATTTATACAAAGCAAACCCAAAATCGCAAACATTTAAAACCTGGTGGGAAGAGTATCGCTACGCATTTGCAAGGAATACGAAGGGGTTTCCTGCCACACTTAAAAATGCTCATGAACGTGATGTAAAACATTGGATCGCACGTAACGGCTTTGAGTGGGAACTTCCGATCAGGGATATACCAAGTATGAGTTTGATGGGAGGGTCTGGTGGCGGGGCTGGAGCCAGTCTCGTTATTGGCGACACCCGCCGCCGGGTCATTCGTTTCGAGTTAGGTTTTACTGGATGTTCATATCGAATATATTGTGCACAGATACTTGAAACAAGGGATGGAAAACCTAGCATTAATGCTTTTATTCAAAGAAAATTATCAAACATGGATTTGAATAACCAACAAAATTTCATAGACTGGAGAAAGTCATCACGTTTTCCTCAGTGCATGAGTTAAATGCGTCAACGCCATTCAGGATGGGGCAGGCAACTTAGAATGGCATTAGGCCTTAACCCGCCCTTTTTATTTGGTTCACTGCCGTACAGGCAGCTTAGAAAAACGAGAAGGTCAGAAGTCTGACTGTTATTCAGTTAACTGCCGCACAGGCAGAAAAATCCCCATTCTCTCGTCATAGATACATTTAATCGAACAAGTTAATTAATCCACTAATACATTGCCCGGGATGTTAATTGAAAATATCACCTCTAAGAACATACAAAATATGAATATATTAATGCGTTGATGTTTCCGTAAATAGGTTTATTTTAATCCCGTTATTAAAATTGAAGGGAATTCAAAATGACTAACGCATTGATGCCTGCAGAGCTAAAAACGATTCTCCACTCCAAACGTTCGAATATTTATTACCTGCAATATTGCCGTGTGTTGGTTAATGGCGGGCGGGTTGAATATGTCACGGAAGAAGGGAAACAGTCGCTGTACTGGAATATCCCCATCGCCAATACCACTGTCGTGATGCTGGGAACCGGAACGTCGGTAACGCAGGCGGCGATGCGTGAGTTTGCCCGTGCGGGTGTGCTGGTCGGGTTCTGTGGCGGCGGCGGAACGCCACTTTATTCGGCGAATGAAGTTGAAGTGAATGTCTCCTGGCTGACGTTTCAGAGTGAATACCGTCCGACGGAATATCTTCAGCAATGGGTTAGCTTTTGGTTCGATGAACAGAAACGACTGGCAGCCGCAGTGACGTTTCAGAAAGTGCGCAGTGAGCAAATTCGTAAACACTGGTTAAGCGCAACGCTGGCACGTGAAGACGCTTTCCAGCTGGATACCGCCCGTACAGAATCCCTGTTGCAACGGTTTGAGCAAAGCCTGTCGCAGTGCCAGAACACGGGCGAACTGATGGGGCAGGAAGCCGTGCTGACAAAAGCTTTATATAAGCTGGCCGCGACGGCAGCGCGCTATGGAGACTTTACGCGGGCAAAACGCGGCGGCGGTGTTGACGTCGCTAATCGTTATCTCGATCACGGCAACTATCTGGCGTACGGGCTGGCTGCAACGGCGGTCTGGGTTATTGGCCTGCCGCACGGTCTGGCGGTCATGCATGGCAAAACACGGCGCGGCGGCCTGGTATTTGATGTCGCCGACTTAATTAAAGATGCACTGATCCTGCCACAGGCTTTTATTGCTGCCATGAACGGCGAAGATGAGCAGGAATTTCGTCAGCGTTGTCTGAGCAATTTCCAGCGTGCGGATGCGCTCGACATTATGATTGAAACGGTGCAGAACGTTGCACATGAAATAAGCCAGCAACCATGAATATATTACTGGTATCCGAATGTAATAAAAAAGCGCTGACCGAAACGCGGCGGATCATCGATCAGTTTGCTGAGCGCAAGGGCGAGCGGACATGGCAAACGGCGATAACCATGGAAGGGCTGAATACATTACGGGGAATACTCAAGAAAACCGCGCGAAGAAATACGGCGGTGGCCTGTCACTGGATAAAATCAAATAATCAGACGGAAATACTTTGGGTTGTCGGAAATATTCGTAAGTTCAATGATAAAGGCTCGGTACCCACTAACACTACGCAGAGGGATATAGTAAAGTCCGGCAGCGAAAATGCTTTTCACAGTATGCAGACTATCGGATTACTTGCTGCTATCGCCGGGCTTTTTCATGATTTTGGCAAAGCCAGTCAGTTGTTCCAGAACAAACTCAGCGGGAAGGGGAAAGGCTTTGAACCGTTCAGGCACGAATGGGTGTCTGTTCGTTTATTCCAGGCATATGTCGGCCAGCAGACCGATGAACAATGGCTGACACGTTTGCAGCATGTCAGTGCTGAAGACGAATACGCCATGATACAAAACCTGGCCCGTAATAATGTCAGCCACAGTTATAACAGCCCGCTGGAAGGTCAGCCCCCGGTTGCGCGTCTGGTGGCCTGGCTGATTGTTTCACATCACCGCCTGCCGGTGTATCCGCGTCGAAACGACAACTACACCAATCCGCCGCAACTTTCGGATATTCAGCACTGGCAGGATAAGCAATTTGCGCCGTGCTGGAACTCCACCAATATGGATGCGCCGTGGACAGCAAAAGAACAACGCGCTGTCTGGCAGTTCCCGCACGGTACGCCGATGCAAAGCGCGATATGGCGCAGCAAAGCGCACAAATTTGCCGCACGCGCGCTGCAACTGCCGCTGTTTACTTCGCCTCATATCGCACCTGAACACCGTTTTACCCGCCATCTCGCACGGCTGGTACTGATGCTGGCTGACCATTTGTACTCTTCGCTGGATGCGACAGCGGGCTGGCAGGATCCGGCGTTTTTGCCTATTGCCAACACCGGCACCAGACAACATCTTGATGAGCACAATATTGGTGTCAGCCAGAACGCATGGTTGCTGGCGCGCAGTCTGCCGTATCTGCGGGATACGTTACCGGCCATCACACGGCATAAAGGATTTAAAAAACGCGCTCAGCAGGAGACGTTTCGCTGGCAGGATAAAGCATTCGACTTAACCTGCGGACTGCAGGAAAACGCCCGTCAGCAGGGATTTTTCGGCGTCAATATGGCCTCGACCGGTTGCGGGAAAACGCTGACGAATGCGCGGATCATGTACGGGCTGGCGGATGAAAAACGTGGCTGTCGTTTCTCTGTCGCGCTGGGTCTGCGGACGCTGACTTTACAGACCGGTGACGCACTGGGCGAGAAACTGCATCTCGATAAAGAAGATCTGGCAGTGCTGATCGGCTCGCAGGCGGTAAAGCAGTTGCATCAGCTTCATCACGATACCGCCGACATAAAGAATACCGGCAGCCAGTCTGCGGATGAACTCTTTGCTGAGCATCAGTATGTGCGTTACGACGGTTCGCTTGATACCGGCCGGTTAGGGCAGTGGCTCAAAGGTAAAGACGCTCTCCTGAAACTCATCAGCGCGCCGGTTCTGGTGACGACGATCGACCATCTGATGCCTGCCTGTGAAAGCCTGCGCGGCGGTCATCAGATTGCCCCGATGCTCAGGCTGCTGACTTCTGATCTGGTTCTCGACGAACCCGATGATTTTGATATGGCTGATTTGCCTGCATTGTGCCGGTTAGTGAACTGGGCGGGAATGCTGGGTTCACGGGTGTTGCTTTCATCGGCGACGCTGGCACCGGCGCTGGTGCAGGCATTATTCAGTGCGTATGTCGCAGGGCGGAAAGCGTATCAGCAAGCCTGCGGGCAGCCTGATTTGCCGGTGAACGTGTGCTGCGTGTGGTTTGATGAATTTAATGTCGCGGAAGGTCAGCATATGACCGGCAAATCTTACGGACAACAGCACCGCGAATTTGTGGCAAAACGGGTGCCTTTACTGCAACAGGCCAGCCCGCTGCGTCAGGCATCGCTGGTCACGGTGTCACCGGAAAGCGCCCGTGAGAATGATGTAGTCAATGCGGTGTCCACGCGCGTTCATCAGTCGTTACTGGAACTGCACAATGCGCATCACAAAGGCAAAAAACTCACCGTCGGTATTGTCCTTATGGCTAACATCGATCCGCTGGTCGCGGTGGCAAAATGTCTGATGACAACGCCGTCTCCGGCAAATTTACAACTGCATTATTGCGTCTATCACAGCCAGTATCCGCTGGCGATGCGTGCTCATATCGAAAACCGTCTTGATGTGATGCTGACCCGCGATGACGAAGACGCTGTCTGGCAGGTGAAAGAAGTGCGTAAGGCTTTGGCCGCGCATCCGGAAAAGCAGCATATTTTTGTCGTGCTCGCGACTTCTGTTGCGGAAATCGGAAGAGATCATGATTACGACTGGGCCATCGCTGAGCCCAGTTCCATGCGTTCGCTTATCCAGCTCGCCGGACGTGTTCAGCGCCATCGTCAGTCAGTCCCGCAAACACCCAATATTCATATCCTGCATAAAAACGTTAAGGCACTGGAAAAGAAAACGCCAGCCTACTGCAAGCCGGGTTTTGAAAGCGGCGGTAATGCCTTTGCCAGCCACGACCTGCACGATTTACTGCGACCGGAAGAATACGAAACTCTCAGCGCCATTCCGCGTATACAAGAGCGGGAAACAGCGGATCCTCTGCTGAGCATGACCGATATGGAACACGGACGATTATGGCCGGAGTTACTTGGGAGAAAGCCCTGCGGCGACAACTATGCCGCCCGCTGGTGGCGTGATCACGCCGACTGGTGCGGCGAATTACAACAGCGAACCCCCTTCCGCCAGTCAGCACCCGATCAGCAATATTATTTGTGGCTGGAGGAAGAGGGCGACGAGCCGCGTTTTCGACAACCGGATGAGGGAACTGAAGGCTGGAAGGATAGCAGCGGATTTAAGGCCATTGATCAGGAATATGCCGAAGGTGTCAGTTCGTGGATGGAGATGAACTGCGAAACGCTCTATCAGGGTCTGGCAGACAGTTTCGGCTGGGAACTTGACCGCGTCAGTAAAACGTTTGGAGAAATCTGTTTAGCCGACGACGAAAACAAACGGTGGCACTGGCACGAAGCGTTAGGGGTGTTTGGTGCACTCGATTAATCAAGGAGAGAACATGGAAACACATGGATTAAGTCAGTTTATTACCGGTTACATCAACGACCGCTACCAGCTCAAACTGGAAACCTTCAATAAGGCCGCTGAAAAACAACTCTCTGTAGCCAGCGCGGAAGAGAAAGCCGGGCTTGAACAACAGCTTTTTGAACAACGTCGCGAGCTTGAAAAGAAATATGAAGTCCGGACCTGGCTGACTGAAGTTGCTTTTCGGGCGGAAAAAGTTAGTCAAGCAACACATGCTGTAAAATATTTTCACGGTGATGCGAAAGGAAACAGTGTCTACAGTATTGAGCAATATACAGTTTCAAACTATTTAGCTACTGCGAGTCTGGGGTCTCCTGACGTAGACATTGTCTTTAACAGCTCCGCAAATGCTGATGTGGCGAAATTTATTCTTGCGGAACACGAAGGTGATTCTCTGCTTGCCAGCCTCAAACGCGGTGACTTTTCGGCGCTGACGGCGTTAGCTGAAAATGAGATGCAGGCACAGCAATGGATCAGCGGTTTTATGCAGGCGCTGTCGGATAAAACGCTCTCGACGCACCAGCTTGCCAAACAGCTTTATTTCCCCGTTTCCGACGCGGGCGAATACCACCTGCTTAGTCCGCTGTATTCTTCTTCACTGGCTCATGCTTTGTATCAGCGCATCAGCCATGCACGTTACAGCGAAGCCTCGGTGGCTGCCCGCAAAGCGCGACGTGAAGGGCTCTGGAATTCCGAAGCCGTTCAGTATTTTCCTGATCTCGCGGTGCAAAATATGGGAGGCACCAAGCCGCAAAATATCTCCTACCTGAACAGTGCTCGTGGCGGCAAAAATCATCTTCTGCGCTGTGCGCCGCCGCAGTGGCAGCAATCCCTTAAGCCACCGGTCTCACATAAAACCTTTCTGACGGCGGTGTCCCCCAAAGTCACCCGTGTCGTCTCTGAGCTGCGCCGTTATCTGCACAGCGTCTGTGAACGTGACAGCACAATGGAAATCCGCCAGCAGCGCGCCGAATACGTGGATGAACTGATCGGCATGATCTTCAGCTATGCCGCTGAGATTCAGTCACTGACAGATCTTCAGGGCTGGAGCCAGCAGGAAGACTGCGTTCTGAAAGCGGCGCACCAGCTCTGGCTCGATCCGTTACGTCAGCGCACCGACACTGATTTTAAACTCCGGCGTGAAGGCCGCGAGTGGATCAGTGAGATTGCTGAGGATTTTGCCCACTGGCTCAACACTCGTCTGAAACAGGACGAAAAGCTGAATGTTGGTGCAGTCGAATTCCGCGAATGGTCGGTGTTAATGCGCAGACGTCTGCGGGAATTTGATGCCGCTCAGCAGGAGAACTGGCAATGAGTTATCTGATTGTTCTGCCTAATATTCAGGTCGAAAACGCCAATGCGATTTCTGGTCTGACCTACGGTTTTCCGGCGATCACGCATTTTCTGGGATTTACCCATGCACTTTCGCGGCAGGTTCAGCAAAGCCACGGGCTGCGATTCACTGGCTGCGGCGTGGTGTGTCATAAGCATCAGGTTCAGGCCTATCAGGCCAGCGAACGGGGTGACCATTACTTTGCGCTGACGCGAATTCCGCTGACCAGAGAAGCGAAAACCGCGCCTTTCAATGAAGAAGGGCGGATGCACATGACCGTTACGCTGTTTGCAGAGTGTGAAGGGAGCATTGCGCATGGCGATGGCGGCGCCAGAGAACTGGAACAACATCTGCACACGTTGTGTGTTGCTCAGCGGCTGGCGGGCGGTACGGTGACCGCCATGAAACCGGTACGGGTAATGGCGCTGCCGCAGAATGGCGATGAATTACAAAACATCACCCGTCGTGAGATGTATCGCTCATTGCCGGGTTTCGCGCTGGTTGACCGCTCAGAACTGCTGGCGCAGCACTTTACCGAACGCCAGACGCAGGATCCGCAGGCGGAAAGGATCGACGCGTGGCTGGATTTCTCGACGATTACTTTCCGTGCTGAACAGCAGGAGGATGACTCTGTGCAATGGCAATACCAGCCGAAACCCGCGAAAGGTTATCTGGTGCCGCTGATGGTGGGATTCACCCCGATTTCGCCGCTATATGCGCCCGGCGACGTGGCAAAAACCCGTGATCCCTCAACGCCGTTCCGCTTTGTCGAAGCTGCTTATGGCGTCGGTGAATGGCGCAGTCCGCACCGTGTCACCGATATTCATCAGCTTATCTGGCGTTACCCCGCCGGCACTGAACACTACATCTGCAGCCACGCTAAACCGTTGCAGGAAGCCGACTTAACTGAACAAGATCACTCCGATTTCTAATCATTGAAACAAGGAAAGCACAATGACCAAAACCACCGTAAAAACCGCATCAGTCCTCGCCTTTGAACGCAAACTGGCAAACTCAGATGCGCAGATGTTTGCCGGTAACTGGAAGGATTCAAACGACGCTGGAAAATGGCAACCGATCGAAATTCAGGAAAAAGCCGTGCGTGGCACCATTTCCAATCGCATGAAAAATGCCGCTTCCACTGATCCCACCAAACTGGATGCCGAAATCCAGAAACCTAACCTGCAACGTGTTGATGTCGCAGCGCTGCCGTTCGATGCCGATACCCTGAAGCTGCGCTTTACCCTGCGTGTGCTGGGCAATCTGTCGTCGCCGTCGGTGTGTAACGATCAGGATTATCAGGCCGCACTGACTGCAGTGATTGATGGTTATCGCACTGAACAGGGTTTTGGCACACTGGCCGCACGTTATGCGGAAAACCTGGCGAACGGGCGTTTTCTCTGGCGCAACCGTATCGGCGCGGAAGGCATTGCCGTTCATGTCACGCACAATAATCAGCGCTGGGAATTTGAGGCGGACGGATACAATCTGCGCCAGTTCAGTCAGCCCACCGGCAGTCTGGCTGAACTGGCGGCAGTGATTGAGCAGGGGCTGAGTGGCAAAGAATCTGTGTTACTGACCGTTGAAGCTTTTGTCCGTTTAGGGGAAGGTCAGGAAGTATTCCCTTCACAGGAACTGGTTTTAGACTCAAGCCGTGAAAGCAAGAAAAGCAAAATCCTCTATCAGGCGGGCGGCATTGCGGCGCTGCATTCACAGAAAATCGGCAATGCGCTGCGTACAATCGATGACTGGTATCCCGATGCGGCAGAACTTGAACTCGGCCCGATTGCCGTCGAACCTTATGGCTCAGTAACCAGCAAAGGCAAAGCCTATCGCCAGCCAAAGCAAAAAATGGATTTTTACACCCTGCTGGATAACTGGGTGACGAAAGACAAAAAGCCAGACACAGAGCAACAGCATTACGTGATGGCGACGCTGATCCGTGGCGGCGTCTTCGGCGAGAAAGGCGAGTAAGGGGCGAGCATGGAGAGTTATCAGGAAATCCGCGTTCTGCCCGATCCGGAATTTGGCAGCGATCTGCTGATGGCGGCGCTGTTTGCCAAATTGCATCGCGCGCTGGGGCAACATGCTGCGGGTAAAATTGGCATCAGTTTTCCGCATTACAGGCAGAAACCGGGCGACATCATCCGCTTGCACGGTACGGCCGCGATGCTGACAGTCTTCGGCAAGACCTTATGGATGAAGGGGCTGAATGACCATGTGGCTATCAGCGAAATCCGCGATGTCCCTGCGGATGCACAACATTGCTGCTTTAGCCGTGTGCAGGTGAAAAGCAGCGCAGAAAGACTGCGCCGCCGGTCTGTGAAAAGAGGCCGGTTAAGCGAAGAGGAAGCCCTAGAGCGTATCCCCGACAGCAAATCGCAAATCACTTCACTGCCGTTTATTCACGTGAAAAGCCTCTCGACCGGTGAAGCATTCAGATTGTTTATCCGGCGTGGGGCGTTGTTAACAGAACCTGTTGAAGGGGTGTTTGGGGCATACGGGTTGAGTGCGGTGGCGACCGTGCCGTGGTTTTGAGGGCAAGCTCTTAAGGTCAAGGTCGTGGGCTCGCCGCCCACACTGGCCCAGAGACCCGCAGTCGCGCGGGCCTCTGGACTCCACGCTCTTTTCACTGCGCGCTGTCGCAGGCACGACGGACATGTTTCGCGGCTCCTGTGTGTGGCGCAAAATCTTGCCGCGTTGCGGTGCCTTCACTCGGTCCTGAAGCCTCCGGTCTTCAGGCCGCTCCGTTCAGCAAGATTTTTGATCACACCAGTCCAGAACGAATAAAACCTTCGTTCTGATTCTTTCGCAAAATCCAATGCGGAAGGGTGTTGTCTTTCCCCTTCCCCTGCGAAGGGGAAGGCCGGGATGGGGTATTAATGGCATCTCAGAAATAACCCTCTTTTTGGGGCTGTTTCTAACTCATTGATTTTAATAGTGGGCAAAAGCTTGAGGGAAAAGAGGGTATTTCTGCCTAAACAGAGATAATCTTTTACAGTTCAATGCGTAAACCTGAAAACCTAACTGTTCACTGCCGCATAGGCAGCTTAGAAATGAAGAACGCCAGTCGCCAACTTGGTATTGAGGTTCACTGCCGCATAGGCAGCTTAGAAATGGAGCGCTACGCTCATCAGCCGCGGCGTTATGTTCACTGCCGCATAGGCAGCTTAGAAATACTACGGCCTTTCATGTGACCACTGCGAGCTGTTCACTGCCGCATAGGCAGCTTAGAAAAGCGCAAACTGGTGTACACGTTACATCACACGGTTCACTGCCGCATAGGCAGCTTAGAAACACGGAATCATAATTAAGGAGAAGACGGAATGGTTCACTGCCGCACAGGCAGCTAAAAATAACCGTACGTTTAAAACCGTCCGAAGACGGGTTTAAAGATTTGAGTCAGTCAAAAAGCCACTTACCCGCTCGTGCGGAATCAGCAAGCATTTGAAGAGTTAAAGGGATAGGTTCTTCGTAATCACCGCCACATGAACAAAATGCAAAGATTGAAAATCCTGATGCTTCTGCTGGCCAGTATTTCTCGAAATCAAAGTTAACGGGATCTACTTTGAATTTATCAAAATACTCTTTCATGATGTCGTCACCTGTTTCACACGCCCACACATAGTCGCCGGTAGAAAGACTTGTATTAATAGTGACAGGCCAGCGTTTTTTAGAAAAGAAACCGGGCTGATTAAAGCGTTCATTGTACCAGTCAATGATGTCCTCATTGCTTACCATAGGCGGTCTTTCTCATTGGCAATCGTGTTGTAGCGGTTTGTCGCTTTATAGGCGATGGTAACCACATCGTCAGCTAATATTGCCCCCAGGTTTGAAACATAGGAAAATTTTAAGCGTCGGATGCTACCATTTGTCAAGGTACGCCATTGTTTGACTTCAATATTGAGCCACTGCCGCAGATGATAGCTAAGTATAGACGTCCCCGGTGTCGCGTTGAGCGGTTTAGCACGCGTTGCCTTCATTGGTTGACCGAGCATGATCAAAGCAAGGTTTGCTAAATCTGCCACCCCGATTTGTTTTCCCGTTTCATCAAGAAAAACCCAAAAAAATAATTCACCTGGTGATAAGTTTGACAATCCACTGAAATAATAGCCATTAGCTTGTTCTGTCGTGTCCATACTTTACTTATCCTGTTACACGTTCATTCCATGCGTCACTGTATTGAATGTTTCCATCAAGGAAATGCCAGGTAATTTTGTCGTATCTCATCTGGATTTGTTCTTTATGGCCTACGTTGATTGCAGTTTTAGTGTCATGCATCATGGGTGTCACTGAGACAATTTTTACTCCCTCAAGCGACATATTGTAATATTCAACTTCCTGACCTGCGTCATTGATGGTGTACCACTTAAACTCAGCAGACTGTAATGTTTGTCCTGTCGCCACTGCTTTAAACAGATACGGTGAAGAACTATCAAAGTCCTTTTCAAAAATG
>Ga0302348_1000830_pt1 | contig 12121 bp, 10 predicted proteins | sample PhySR1_FD_202177 | JGI IMG/M metagenome (GOLD analysis project Ga0302348, IMG submission 202177) | Leaf surface microbial communities from sunflower plants in UC Gill Tract Community Farm, Albany, California, United States - DLSL S.R1... | ecosystem: Host-associated > Plants > Phyllosphere >...
CGATTATCAATATTTGCCATATCCTGTTTGGCATAAAGGAACGTGTAAAACCAGTGCTCCCCACTTTTCACCAGGATAATGGCGCGATCGCGATTCTGGTTCAGGCGCTTCTTGTAAAAACTACCACCAGGATCGTCAGCCTTCCCCTGCACTACTGCCTCTTTAGCCCGACATAACTCACTATCTTTAATGGCGTGAGATTTCGCTGCCTTGCTGAACCATTTAGCTTTGAATACGCGCATCAGGCTGACATCCTGTTACCTTAACTATAGCACCTGGTGCCACACTACTCCTTTTGCATATTGATGCAAAGCACCCGAAACCGACGAAATTTTAACCATGCATATCTGACCTGCTCCCCATTGATTAGTACACCCTGATGTTAGTAATGACTTCATAAGCCCCATGAGGACATCACCATGAAGAAGCGTTTTTCCGACGAACAGATCATCAGTATCCTCCGCGAGACCGAAGCCGAAGCCGGGGGTATCCGCCCGCGAACTCTGCCGCAAGCACGCCATTTCTGATGCCACATTTTACATCTGGCGTAAGAAGTATGGCGGTATGGAGGTGCCTGAGGTTTAGCGCTTGAGGAAGAGCACACCAGACTCAGGAAGTTGCTTGCCGAAGCCATGCTGGATAAGGAGGCACCTCAGGTGGGTCTGGGGCGAAAATACTGATGACAGACCAGAAGCGGGAAGCCGTGATGTTGATGTGTGATGCGACCGGTCTGTCACAACGTCGTGCCTGCAGGCTAACTGGTTTGTCCCTGTCGACCTGCCGTTACGAGGCTCAACGTCCGGCTGCTGATACGCATTTATCAGGGCGCATCACTGAGTTGGCACTGGAGCGCAGGCCTTTTGGCTACCGTCGCATTTGGCAGTTGCTGCACCGTGAAGGGCTTCATGTTAACTATAAGCGCGTGTACCGGCTTTATCACCTCAGTGGCCTGGGCGTAATACGCAAAAGACGTCGTAAAGGGCTGGCAACAGAACGTCTGCCGCTGCTCCGTCCGGCGGCGCCCAATCTGACCAAGTCGATGGATTTCGTCATGGATGCATTGGCCACCGGTCGCAGGATCAAGTGCCTTACCTGCGTCGATGACTTCACGAAGGAATGCCTGACGGTCACTGTTGCCTTTGGGATTTCAGGTGTGCAGGTCACGCATATTATGGACAGCATTGCGCTGTTTCGCGGTTGTCCGGCGACGATAAGAACTGACCAGGGGCCGGAGTTCACTTGCCGCGCACTGGATCAATGGGCCTTTGAGCATTGCGTGGAGCTGCGGCTTTTTCAGCCCGGTAAACCGACACAGAACGGATTTATTGAGAGCTTTAACGGGTGATTTCACGATGAATGTCTGAATGAGCACAGGTTCAGCGATAATGTTTACGCTAGGAAAATCATTAATGACTGGCGGCAGGATTATAACAAATGTCGCCCGCACTCCACGCTGAATTATCAGACGTCGTCTGAATTTGCGGCTGGCTGGAGAAAGGATAATTCTGAGAGAGAAGGATCCGATATTACTAACTGAGCGTTGTATCTAATCCTGCGGGCAGGTCAGGTGATCTATGGGATCAGTCTATTCAGGGCCACCATAATCAACTGCCCATCATCAAATTTTTCAGCCATAACAAAGATTTGTATTGTGGTAACTCAAAAAACCCATATTACAAAAACTTATATTTTTCAATAGCTTATAGGTATCACTTAAAGGATACTAAATACAAAGAGGCTCTTAGCAGGTATAATGTCGGGGTGAATTAACTAACACAACTTAGGCCTTACAACCTTATGCTCCTCGGCAACGGAGATGGGCGGTAGCATGCATGATCAGCATTGCTCCATGCCGTATCACCCATAGGCTCTGCAGATTTAGCCCACTAACTTTATCTAAAATCAGTGTAAAATTCTCATCTAACTCATTAGATAGTTTTGGCTGATTTCAAATACATTTGAAACGGGATATAAAATCAAATGGGAATAATTGAATCGGTGCTCCTTTTTGCATTTGGAAAGAGCGAATCGATTGAAGGGGATTTTGCTATTGTAATTTTTTCATTGGCGGCATCACTATATGGCCTATTGATTGTCCTCTTAGATTTTCTAACGTCAAAAACAACCAAAAAAACAAGCTTCCTCAAATTATCATACAGTGGATTCGGTGCTATCTTAGTGATCTTAATGTGGGGTGCTGGGGCTGGAATTGGTGCGCTTATTGGCGCAGGCATTGGTATATTTGAGATAAAAAAAATATCATGCATTTTTGTTGGTGCAATTTGGCCGACAGTTATCCCAAGACTATTATCATCATCTAATAATGAGCTTTCTAAAGAGAAAATAGACATCCCGGAGGGCAATTAAATGAAACTAGGGTTTCTCCTTGGACGAAGAGAATTCAGTCCAGAATCAGAAATAATTAAGTCAGTTAAAAAATTTGAACGTTTTCAACAAGGTGAATTATTAAACACAATCAATACACTTTTAATTTTCAAAAGTGAAACACAACAGTGTTGGTTAGTATTCACTTCTCAAAGGATGTATTATGTAATAGATGATATTGATAAAGATATAATTAAAACGCTTTGGGCCAGAGATAAAGAAAAACTAGTAATAGATGGACAAATAGCTCTTCATTTGAAAGAAGAAGATTATTCCAGAGAAAGCGGAAAATTATATTTTGGGAAAATGAATAATGGAATATTATTTACTAAATCACTATTTCGAAACAAGTCAATATCTGGGACAATATTATCTCTACTTGAAAAACATATTTTAAATTGATATTTTAATTAAATCATCAAGGTTTGTATACATAATGAACTCCATTGAATATGTTATATCGTTGCGATATATAATTGATGCATAAATGAAAAGCATAATCATAAATAAACATTCCAGATCGCATAAGAAGGCACTTGGTGCGTACTATACCCCCATTAATCTAAGTAAGGTGCTTTGTGAATGGGCTTTGAGAAAACCAAGTGATTATGTACTAGAACCTAGTTTCGGAGGTTGTGGTTTTTTAGAGGCAAGTGTCGAAAGATTAAAAATATTAGGCAGCAAACAGGCTGTTTCTCAGCTTTTCGGTGTGGACATAGATCCCACAGCTTTTGATTTTCTTTCTGAAAAAATAGGAAAACATACAAATATTAATGAGCATTTTCTTTATAAAGACTTTTTACAAACCTCAACTTTGGATTTTAAATCAATTGAGTTTGATGTAGTGCTAGGTAATCCACCTTATGTTTCATTACACAATATGTCTAAAGTTCAAAAAGAGAGTTGCTTTGAATTACTAAAAAAATCCGAATTTGCAAAAGGTACAATTGGAAGGAATGCCAGTCTTTGGGCATTTTTTATATTACATAGCCTATCATTTATTAAAGATGGTGGAAGATGTGTTTGGGTACTCCCGAGTAGTCTTTTACATGCCGACTATGCAAACGCAGTATTAAAAGTGTTCAGTTATCATTTTTCTACAATCAAAGTGGTAAAATTAAATGAAAGATTTTTTCAAAAAGAAGATGCAGACGAAGTATCTGTAATATTATTTGCAGATAAATTCACGAAAGAAAAAAAACAAGCGGCAAATATTGGATTTACTTCTGTATATGGAGCTAATGAATTAGATTCGTTATGTAAGGATGTATCTCTCAACTCAGTTATAAGTGATAACTATAAATCCACATTAATATCAAAAAGTGCCTTGCTAGAGTTCAAAAAGCTTACCACATCAGAAGTATCAGTCTCACTTGGTTCCTTATGTAAGATAGTTATAGGTATGGTTACCGGTGATAATAAATCGTTCGTGGTTGATCAAAGCACGGTTAAAATGCATAACCTGCAAAAGGAAGATCTTAAACCTGTAATTGGAAGATTCTCCCTATTAACTGGGTTAATACATACAAAAGCTAGACATGAAAAAGCCCAAAAAGAAAACCACAAGGCATATTTAGTCAGCCCTTATGAAATTAGTTTAAAAAACACCTCTATCAGAAAATACCTCGCAAAGGTCCCCAAAATAAATAGAAGAAATAATAGAACTTTTGCTAAGAGGTCTTTATGGTATTATCCAGATGATAGTCGGTATCCTGATGCTTTTTTAACTTATATGATTCATAAATCACCTCGAATGGTAATCAATTTATCAAAAATAAATTGTACAAACTCCATTCATCGAATTTTTTTTCATGATGGCGTTACTATGTATGAACGTAAAGCCATTGCTATATCAATGCTATCATCATTTTCACAACTTTCTGCTGAAATTGAAGGTAGAGCATATGGTTCAGGTGTGCTGAAGTTGGAACCTAGCGCAGCAAAAAAAATTAAAATCCTACTTTCGCCTGATCTCATAGTAATTTTCAACTCACATTCCGTTTTTCTTGATAAAATGATATCTAAAGGTTTATTTGAAGAAGCCCAAAGTTTTGTCGATCAACTAATCGTTGAATCATTAAATATCTCTACCAAGACTATGAAATTATTCTCATCAGCTGTTGAAAGGTTAAGAGAAGAGCGGTATATAGGTTTAAATAAGACTGGAATTAAAAGGAATGAATCGTTATGATCATCGAAGAAGATCTAAGTTTCTCAATCGACGGACGACTCTTATCAGAACTAGGTGAAAAATTAGTCACCAAAAATTATCTTGCGTTATCTGAGCTGATAAAAAATAGCTATGATGCGGATTCTGCATTTGTAGAAATAACATTAGAAAATGTTAAAGACATATCTCACATAAGTAAGATTATTATTAGAGATGAAGGTGAAGGTATGTCTTGGGATGATTTTAAAAATAATTGGATGCGAATATCTACGTCAAATAAAGAAAGATATCCTATTACTGAAAAATACGCCAGAAATAAAACAGGTAGTAAAGGAATAGGGCGATTTGCTTGCCAAAAATTATCTGATACGATTCATTTAGAAACAACAAAACTTATCTCACCGTCAACATTTGAAGTAACTTCAATAACTGTTAAATGGGGCGATTTTAAAACTGAAAGCGAATTAATAAACGTCTCCTTTAAAGCCTCACATTATTTAGTTACTGATCAACAATTACAAACAGGAACTAAGATCACACTATCAGATCTGAAAGAAAAGTGGAACCAACTTTCTTATAAAGGTCTTTTAAAAGAATTAGCATCATTATCTTTATCAACACCAACAAAGAGAGAGGGTTTTCTTGAAGATCCTGGTTTCGAAATAAAAGTTCTTTCTAATGAGTTTGGAGCTGGAGATAATTTACATCTCAATGATGAAATTCTCAATGGTTCATGGGGAAGACTTAATGCTAAAGTAACTTCTGAGGGGGAAATAGAACTTATTTTAGAAGCAAAAACCTTGGGGAAACGTACATATCAACTATCAAAAAACTATCCTAATTTAGCTAATATAACATTTGATATTTCATATTTCCCCGACAGAACTAGTTATTTAAGACGCCCCGACATAATACCTTTGAAAGTAATTAGACCCATTAGAGAAGTTCATGCTGGAATAAAAATTTATAGTGAAGGGTTTCGTGTATATCCATACGGTCAAGCTGGCGATGATTGGTTAAGCCTTGATAAAGATGTTGGTAGACGTAAAGCTAAAATTGATAATGATGAATTGAGTTATATTGCTGAAAGCTATGGTTTAGACCCTAAAAGAACTATGCTCGATCTATTTCCTAATAAAATGTTAATTGGCAGTGTACAAATCGATGCTAATAATAGTAGTACTAAATTCCTAACAAAATTGAACAGAGAAGGTTTTGTTGAAAACAAAGCCTTTGAAGATCTGAAAGAAGCTTTAAGAGCAGCTATTGAATGGATGACAATACAGTTCTCTTCATTCAAGCTTCTTTATGCCGATGAAGAAGCCGAAAAAATAAGAAATGACTTTGATAAAGTACTTGCTGATATTCAACCTTTAGATAAAGAGATTAATAGAGAAGTTAGAGTTTCTGAGGCATTTAAGATTATTCGCAATGCTGTTAATCATGAACGTCAGTCAAAAACACCGATACCGTTACCTCAAGATCAAACATTTGCAAAAGCTACAGAACTCTTATCGACAGAATTTAGTGTCAATGAAAAAGAATTAAACCTATTACGTTCCATAGCATCTGCAGGTCCGCTATTTTTTGTTTTCGCTCACGAGTTTCGAGGGCTGGTATCAAAACTGGATACAAATGCTGGTAGCATAGAGCAATGGATTGAAAATAATAAAAACGCCAATGTTGATATCGATTGGCTTGCAGAAATAGCATGTTCAATGAGGCAAACAAGAGAAGACTTTGTTTCCTTAGAAAAATTAATCGGTATATTTTCATCAACACACAAAATAGAGCAAAAACAAATTAGGGTATTTGATGCAATTAATTCTGTATGCGATGGATTTGCGTTTATAACGAAGTCTTATGGCATACAAATAGTTAAAAAGATTGACAACCAATTCCTGAAAACTAGTTTGATGCCCGAAGCATCCTTTTACTCTATTCTGGTTAATCTGCTATCTAATGCTATTAAAGCTGTACTAGCAAGTAAAAATGGTGGTAAACGAATAATAGAAGTTACCGCCACACGTGAAAGCAATCTAATAATTTCCATTTCAGATAATGGTGTTGGCCTAGATCCGTCGTTGTGGGATGATGTTTTCCGGCCTTTGGTAACAGATCCCACAGGTGAAATTTATCGACAATTAGAAAACACAACAAATATCGATGACTTGGCTGTGTTAGGAAAAGGTACTGGATTAGGGTTAAATATTGTTAAAAGCATGGTATCCCAAAGCAAAGGGAAAATAAACTTTATAGAACCTAAAGACATTTGGGCTACAACGGTAAAAGTACAATTACCTTAGAGAATAATCATGACACAACAATTTCAAATTTTTTTCATTGATGATGAACTTAATTCTTCCGATGAAACACAAGCCAATGTCCGTGTTGATTTGGTAAATCAATTGAATAAGGATCCAAGATTTAATATTATTCCTTATCACCCTGTCGATTTTATAAATCAAAGTACCGAAGCAGAAATTAAAATATCGCCTGACCTTATAATAATTGATTACAAGCTAAGTGGAGGAAGTAACATTCAAAGTGAGCGATACCATGGGACAGGCTATTCAATGACAAGTTATTGTAAGGAAAGATTTGCTGATGTTCCATGTTACTTAGTAAGCCAACTTATTGATGATGAAGTATCTGTAAGTGAGCATTATGATAAGAAATTATCTCATGGCTTTTTAACGAAACAAACAGGGCGAGATACTTTAGCAAGCGACTGCAATGCTTATCGGATATTAAAAAATTATTTAAAACAGTATAAGAATGGTCAGTTGATTATTTCAGCGCTAAATGTTCCAATGGAGGAAAAAGATAATTTAAAAATCGCCATTCCTTCTGATTTTTGGAATGGACTGGCAGCCAATGAACCGCAAAAAATCGCCGATAGAGAGTCCATTTTGATAAAATTCACTAAATGGATTAACAGTATATTCCTTATAAAACGCGGACCATTGATCAATTCTTTAGAATTAGCAACTCTTTTAGGAGTTACACAAGATTATTTCAATAACGGCCATCAAACAAATAACTCATTAAAAAAACTGTTTGTTAAAAATATGTACAATGGAATATTTCATGAAAGTTTTCCAGAAAAATGGTGGGCACAGCAATGCTATAACGTAGCCATTGACATACTTGATGGTGAAGGTGGAGCTGAACCTTGGAAATTGATTCCTACGAAAATGGACATCCCCCAGAAACATTGGTCAATTTGCCCAGTCTGCAATAAACATTACCCTGAGACAGTTGCTACTGATAAAGATAGCGGTACGGATTTCCCTTGTCATTGGGCATGTAGCACCGCAGGTGAATTTAGTGACGATATCGTCGGATTTGAACCACAACTATATCTTGATATAGAATAAAATGGTCCACAACCATGAACGATAAAAATCTATTTTACATTCGATATAGAGATAATCTCAGAAGATGCTTGGAATACATATCAAATAATCCTAAGCTAGGTTCTGTGATTGATGCGCGAACAATTTCTCGAATTAAATCAAACACACAACAATTAGCTTCCAGCTCAAGACTAAAAAAGTTTAACATCCCATTTGGTCCATTTGAAATTAATGCAATAGATTTAATAAATTGTAAGCACTTACCAGATGCATATATATCTATTGGTGGTGAGATAAAGTTCGACAATAATGGAAATTTTTACCAAGCGCTTTCTTTATGTGTTATTGCTGAACCTAATTGCAATGTAACTGCTGAAAGTGGTTTTTCTTTATGCAAAATGGACAACGGAAAGAGTTATATTATTAGGCGTTTTCATTTTGATATCGATGCTGAACAGATTAATGGCGATCGCCCTGTCTTCCATCTTCAGTATGGCGGAAACATTCAGGATCAACAAAAATCAAAACATCAATATGAATTAATTAGTAGTATTGATTTGCCAAGAATCCCTACTCTACCTTTAGATTTAATACAAACATTAAATTTAATATTTAGTCAAATAAATACAGAAATTGCTTCTGCATTTCAAGATCCTCGCTGGCGAGGCATTGTTCTGGAGAATGATAAAATCTGGGATGATATATATTTCTCTTCAATGAATAAACGTAATAACAAACAAACATTGTACGAAAGACTTTGCTCCCACAATGTCTTTATATAGATACCCATGAAATAATTCGGTGCTAAAGCGGCACTTATTTTAACTATTAGCAGCGCTTTAGCATTTTATTTTAAATATATTATATTTCTACTCTTTAGCATTTTTTGCAAAATCAAACTGACTAACCCCTTTTCCCGATTCATATCCAGATAATCAGCCCACCACTGCAACATCAGCCTTCGTTCATCCACATGCTCAGCCTTATGAATATAAGCTGCACGCACAGACTTACGTTTCTGATAACTCATCTGTCGCTCTACCGTATCATTCGACCACAATCCCGACTCAATTAATGAACTACATGCCATAGTCCTGAAACCATGTCCGCAAACCTCAGCCTTCGTATCGTAGCCCATCACCCGCAGCGCCTTGTTCACCGTGTTCTCACTCATGGGTTTACGTGCATCATGATCGCCAACGAAGATCAGCTCAAGATTTCCACTCATGCTTTTGATCTGTTCCAGAATGGTCAGAGCCTGGCGGGATAAAGGAACAAGATGAGGAGTGCGCATCTTTGATCCTCGATGTGAATGCTTCACACCTTCCAAAGGCTCACGCTCTCCCGGAATTGTCCACATAGCAGTTTCAAAATCTACTTCTGACCAACGAGCAAAACGTAACTCGCTAGATCGAATGAAGACTAACAACGTCAGCTCAACAGCTAAGCGTGTTAGTGGCCTGCCGGTATATGTGTCGATACGATGAAGTAGTTCAGAAATGCGATTAAGTTCTAGCGCAACGCGATATTACCTTTTTGCTGTAGCAACGGCTCCAGCTATCGCTTGTGCGGGGTTGTAGTCAATTAAACCACTTTGCACAGCAAAGTGCATGATTGCTGTTGTGCATTGCTGTAGACGAGCAGTAACATCAAGAAATCCAGACATCCACACATCCACACATCCACACATCCACACATCCACACATCCACACATCCACACATTTATACGGCTATGATAGAGATAAGTAAATCTCTGGTTTTTAACTCAGCGATATTCCGCTTAACAATCGCATCGAACAGGCTTTTAAGAACACGACCACTATGTGACTCAGACCACTTTTGATTGCTGGCGTACCAGTCTCTGGCAACAGATTCAAAAGTGATGATCTCTTTAGCCTGTTCTTCTTTTACTGCACGCTTATGCTCACGAGGCTCGACACCGGCAATAACAAGCCTCTTGGCCTCTTCCCTCTTTTGACGAGCATTAGCCAGTGTTATTTGTAGTAAACACCAAAAGCCATCAGGTGTTGCTTGCCGCCAAAGCGAAAACGGAAACGCCAGTATTTGGAGTCGTTAGGGTGTATCAGTAAAAACATACCGTCGTCATCGACAAGTGAGTATTCTTTTGCCTCAGGTTTTGCCGAGCGCACCTTGGTATCAGTCAGGGCCATGATGGTATTCCTTCCATATGCTGCCGTGAGTATATAAGCATTATCGAACCAGCATATATACTCGGTTCTATACTCACAAGCATGTTGATGTGGGGTAACTCAGATTGATGTCGGTTGACTGAAAAGCGGGGCAAACCCTTGCGGGGATTGGATTTTAGGCATAAAAAAAGACCTCAGTTGAGGTCTATTTACATACTAATGGTGCCGAAGGCCGGAATCGAACCGGCACGCCTCGCGGCGGTTGATTTTGAATCAACTGCGTCTACCGATTTCGCCACTTCGGCACTGAAGGGTATGCGGAAAACGTTGAGGATTATACCGTTACCCCCTGTTTCCGCAACCCTTATCGGCAGGCTAAGGTGCAACTGCTGAAAAAACCGTCTCTTGGGTTCTCAGGTTCACCTGCTTAACCCGAAACAGGCTTCACATCCGTTACCAGTGTCGGCAGATCCCAGGTGCCGCCCGCATGGATATAACGGCACATACCGGTCCCGCCGTCATAGCTTTTGCGGAAAGCCTGGCCGTCCCATACCCAGCTTTCCTGACTCATACAGTCCCCGATACCCCGACCTTTCTGCACACTGGTAATTTCGCCCTTATCGTAGTCCGACCCGGAGATGGTCACCAGCACCGGCGTGCCTTTTAGCTGGTTATCAATGACCCAGTAGCCATATCCTTCGTTGTAAGCGGCACGCCAGCAGAGTGCTGAAAGCAAAGCGTGTGTGTCATCCAATGGCGTGAGCGTGAGTCCGTCAGTTTCGGGATCGCTGTTTTCTGCCGGTGAATACAGGCTGTCGCACGTGTCATCGTCATTATGATTGACCGTTGAAAGCAGTCGGGTTTTCAGCGCGTCCATTTCCGGAGCAGTCAGCAAACGGGGTTCGCCGCTGAGGGTTTTTGCCGCCTGAATAACTGGTGCGGGCACAGCTTTAGCCACGCTGCTCTCCGGTTTATTGCCTTTTTTAGTGAGTGCACCTGGGGTGCCGATCCGGCCCTGCACGTCGTCCGCTTTCAGCAGCACGGCATAAGCACCCTCGCCAGAAAGCAGGAAAGGCTTTGTGCCGCCTTTAAACTCGACTTTACCGCTGCCTTTCACGGCGCTGATTACCGCAGCGGTCTGACTAGCCGAAAGCCGCCAGTTGTCATCAGCCGCCACCAGATCGCCAACTGATTTTCCGTCGATCCACAGCGTCAGCTTTTCTGCCGGTTCGCTGTCATCTTCGGTGTCGCCCAGCGTCACTTCTCCCACTGGCTCCGTTGCAGGTCCAGCGGCACGGGTGAGCAGAATGGAGCCGGAGGGATCCTCTTCTTTGGCATAACCTGCAATGCGGCAGGTCAGGGTGTTATCACACACAACTTCCCAGTCTTTGTGCTCAAGCGTTTTTCCGCTCTGGGCGGCCTGGGCCGACAGGGAGAACACCGCCAGCACGAAAAGCATCGGTTTACAGTTCACTTTATTCCCTTATGTTTTATTTCTGATATCAGCACAGGTATCACTCTGCCACCACGGACGCGAGGAAATCAAAAGCTAGCGTTATTTGATGACATTGATCAACGCCAGTATCTGCGCTTCTGACAACAACCAGTGATTAGCCTTTTGCATCGCATCGCTTAGCCTGCAGACTCGCCATTAAGCCACAGCGTAAGTTTTTTTACCGGCTTTTCGATTTCACTGTCCTGCGGCAGGATAATTTTGCCAGGGCTACCTCTCTCTGCGTCAGCGGCATGCCTAAGCAACATGCCGCCAATATTCTCTTATGTGCTCTGGCCGCCGATACAGCAGGTGAAGGTATTATCGCAGACCAATGATCATGTCTTGTGATAAAAGGATAAGTCGCTTTCCTGGGCGAAAGATGGAGCGGTAGAAATAGCCAGTACAGTAAAAAATTTATAAAAAGGATGCTCATATTTATTAACAGGCTGCGTTGTTATAACCCCATTATATTGACAGGCCTTCCGATTGACAGGCGCATAACCAATTAATGATAGATTTATAATTCTATTAAAATCAAAGCCCATGCCCCTGTTTTCTCTCG
>Ga0302348_1000842_pt1 | contig 12002 bp, 9 predicted proteins | sample PhySR1_FD_202177 | JGI IMG/M metagenome (GOLD analysis project Ga0302348, IMG submission 202177) | Leaf surface microbial communities from sunflower plants in UC Gill Tract Community Farm, Albany, California, United States - DLSL S.R1... | ecosystem: Host-associated > Plants > Phyllosphere >...
CAGAAATCGAAAAACAACTGGCGCAGTTCGAAGGCGGCGATCCGGCCAAACCGGTGTGGCTGGATATTGAAGTCGCCACGCAGGATTATCTCAGTGATATTCAGCGCCGCATTCAGGCGCTGACGGAAGATCTGCCGGTAGAAGTGGTGCTTTTACGCCGCAGTAAAGAACAGCGTATCAACAGCATTGAGCAACAGGAGAAAGAGACACTCAGCGAACTGAGTGTCAGTGATGTCTTTGAAAGACGGCTGGCACTGGAACCGGATCCTGACGAACCGCGCCAGGCGCGGATGCGCACGCTGTTTGCGCAGGTCGTTGAACAGGTCACCAGCGGTCAGAATGCGGAGGACAGCGCACAATGAAAATTCTCAGCCTGCGTTTAAAAAACCTGAACTCGCTGGAAGGCGAATGGAAAATTGATTTCACGGCTGAGCCTTTTGCCAGCAACGGATTGTTCGCCATCACCGGCCCGACCGGCGCAGGGAAAACCACCCTGCTCGATGCCATCTGTCTGGCGCTCTATCACCAGACGCCGCGGCTGAACATCACTCCAAGCCAGAACGAGCTGATGACGCGCCACACCGCCGAATCGCTGGCCGAAGTGGAGTTTGAAGTCAAAGGCGTCGGTTATCGCGCGTTCTGGAGTCAGCGCCGCGCCAAAAACTCGCCGGACGGCAATCTGCAGGCACCGAAAGTGGAGCTGGCATTACTGGCCGACGGCAAAATTCTGGCCGATAAAGTGCGCGATAAACTCGATGCCATCGCCACACTGACCGGGCTGGATTTCGGTCGTTTCACCAAATCCATGATGCTGTCTCAGGGGCAATTTGCCGCATTTCTGAATGCCGATGCCAATGACCGCGCCGAACTGCTGGAAGAACTGACCGGCACCGAAATTTACGGTCTGCTGTCCGAGCGCGTATTTGAGCAACATAAAGAAGCGCGGATTACACTCGACGGTTTGCATCAGCGTATGGCGGGTATCGAACTGCTCAGCGAAGAACAGCGCCAGACGCTCGAAGCACAACTTGCTGAACTGAACGCGCAGGAAATCACGCTCAGTCAGCAGGCGCAGCAGCGCCAGCAGGATCTGAACTGGCTGCAACAGTGGCAGCAGGTGCAGCAAAAACAGCAGCAGTCTCAGCAACAACTGACCGCCGCAGAGCAGGAAAATCTGGCCGCCGCGCCGCAGTTACAGCAACTGGCGCGCAGCGAACCGGCAGAAAAACTGCGTCCGTTGCTCAACGATCGCCAGCGTTGTCAGGATGAATTGCAACGTCTTCAGCAGCAACTGGCGCACCTGACGCAGCAGCAGGAACAGCAAATCGCGCAAATGACGCCGCTGAATCTGGCGGTGGAGCAGGCACAAACGTCACGTCAGAAACAGGCGGAAGAACAGCGTCAGATGCAGACGCTGATCGAAGAAAAAATCCTGCCGCTGGATGGCGAAATTACCCGCTTGCGTAAATCACTGACTGAAACACAGCAGTCGGTCACTGACGTACAAAAACTTGTCAGTGAGCATAACGCGACGCTGTTACAAATGACTACCGAACGGCAGAAGCTGGACGAAGAAAGCCGCCAGCATCAGACCCGCCAGACCGCGCTGACCGATGCACTCAACACTGCGCAACAGCGTCTGACTGAGCTGGAAAAACAGCACCCGCTGGCAGCATTGCATAAACGACAATCCGAACTCACGCAGCTGCGTCCGGTGCGCCAGCAGCTGTATTCGCTCGCGCAAATTTTCCCGCAGCTTAATCAGCGCGTGCAGCAACAGCAAAAAGATTTCGTACAGTATCAAACGCAACTGGCTGAAGAAGAGCAGCGACTGGGGGCCATCCGCCTGCAATGTCAGAAACAGCTGGAGCATCTCAACGACGTTAAAGTACTGCATAAACAGGAAATGCTGATCGTCAGCCTCGAAGCCGAACGTGCGAATCTGCAAAGCGGCAAAGCCTGCCCGTTGTGCGGTTCCACATCGCATCCGGCGATTGAACATTATCAGGAGGTCAAGCCTTCTGAAACGGCGCAGCGCGTCGAGAAAATGCAACTGGAGTTCGATGCAGCAAAAGCCAGCGGTATCGAACTGGCAACAAAAATTAAAAGTCTGAAAGAACAGCAAACGCGGCTGCAAATCCAGCTGGAGCAAGACCAGCAGCAACTGAATGCACATACCGCAAACTGGCAACAGCTCAGCGCACCGCTGAACCTGACGTTTACGCTCCATGACACCGCCGACATCACTCAATGGCTGACCGCCCGCGATGAAGAAGAACAACAATCGCAGGCGCTGATTAGCCAGCACGAACAGCTGGCACGGGCGCTGCAACAGGCTAAAGATGCCCTGAACGACGCACTGAACGCGCAGCAGAAAGTGCAGCAGCAAAGCGCATTGCTGACCGAACGCATTACCCGGCTGGAAGAGACGCAGGCGAAATCTCAGCAAGACGTCGAACGGCTGCAAAAGTTGTTTGCAGAAGGCGAAAAAAACCTTTCAGAACTGACTGCTCAACGCCTTGAACTGTTCGGCGACCGCCAGGTGGCACAGGTTCGCGAGCACTTACATCAGCAACAACAGTCTGCAGAAAAAGCGGTCAGTGACGCACAAACCGCATTGCAAAAAGCGCAGGAACAGCGCGATCAGCTGGCCGGGCAACTGGCGAGCACGCAACAGCAACAGTTGCAGGCCACAGAACAACTGACGCAGGCGGAGCAGGCGTGGCAACAGGCGCTGAGTGCCAGCGGATTTGCCGATGAAGCCGCGGTGAAACTGGCGCTGCTGGATGACGCACTCCGTCAGCAGCTTCAGCAACGCAAAGAAAATCTGCAACAACAACTGGCGCAGGCGCAGGCGTTACTGGCGGATGCCGGTCAGCAGCTCGAAAAACATCGTCTTGCCCGCCCGGCTCATCTGAGTGAAACAGAAAGCGATCTTGATGTTCTGACAGCGCAACAGGCGGAAATGGCGCAACAGCTGAAAGTCTTACAGCAACGTCTGGGCGAAGTGAAAAACCAGCTGGAAAGTGACACATTACGCCACAGCGGACAACAGGCGCTGATAGCTCAGATTGCGCAAGCGCAGCTGACCTGCGATGACTGGGGTTATCTGAATCAGATGATTGGCTCCAGCGACGGCGCGAAATTCCGTAAATTCGCGCAGGGACTGACGCTCGACCATCTGGTGTATCTGGCGAACCTTCAGCTCGAAAAACTGCACGGGCGGTATTTGTTGCAGCGCAAAACCAGCGATGCGCTGGAATTGCAGGTGGTCGATACCTGGCAGGCGGACGCCGTGCGCGATACCCGCACCTTATCCGGCGGCGAAAGCTTCCTGGTCAGTCTGGCACTGGCGCTGGCGCTGTCTGATCTGGTCAGTGATAAAACCCGCATCGACTCGCTGTTCCTCGACGAAGGTTTCGGCACACTCGACGCCGATACGCTGGACACCGCCCTGGACGCGCTCGACAGCCTGAATGCCTCGGGTAAAACCATCGGCGTCATCAGCCATGTGGAAGCCATGAAAGACCGTATTCCGGTGCAAATCAAAGTGACTAAGGTGAACGGTCTGGGCGTCAGCCGCCTGAGCAATGAGTTTAAAGTCTGACTGATTACCCTGCGGAGCACCTGACTGGTGAATTGCTAGCCATCTGCTCCGCAATGGATCCTGATTGTGAGCAACTGCGCAAAATTCGCACCAGCGCAGTGCGTTCATTCTTTCCAACCCGCTGAATTCCCGCTTATTCCCTCCTGCCGATAAACTGGCACGCCCTGTGCTTAACGTTATGTATACAAGTTGCAGTACAAGTTGCAGCGCCTGCATAACCGTTAAGGGAACCGCCCATGAATAACATCAAACCTGAAGTCGATAAAAAACGCCGCCAGCTGATGAAATGGCTCGCCATCACCGGCGGCGTCTCCACGCTTGGCGGTATGATCCCGACCTCGGTCTTTGCGGCTGATGACGATGAAATCCGCATTGGTTACTGGCCGATTGTCGGCGGTTTACCGTTATATGTGGCGCTGGAGCAGGGCTTTTTTAAAGAAGCCGGACTGAATGTGAAAGGCGTTAAATTCGCCAGCGCACAGCAAATTGTCGAGGGGATGATCACCGGCAGGATCCACGGATGCGCTAACGGCACGGCCACGGGTGCGCTGGGTCTGGGGGCGATCACTTCACCGGATTTGTTCAAAATCATCTGCTCGAATCCGTCCAATCACCAGCTGGTTCTGGATGAATTTCTGGTGCCGCTGAACAGCACTGCGAAAGCGATCAGCGACCTGAAAGGTAAGAAGATCGCCTGTGGTCCGGGGATCCAGAACGTGACGATGGCGAAGATCATTCTGGAGAAAAATGGTTTCACTAATCCTTCAGTGATCGAACTGCCGGTCGGGCAGCACGCGCCTGCGCTGGCCGCCGGGCAAATTGACGGCGTATATACGCTCGAACCGACCGGCACCGTCGGGCGGATGAAAAACCTTTCCCGCACACTGGAAACCGGCGTGATTTCTAAATATGTGCTCGGCAATGCAGACGCGCCCTGGTTCGGCGGCGCAGCGGCGCTGAACTCCAGCTTTATCGCCAGCAAACCGGAAGAAACCAAAAAGTTTATTGCCGCTTATCAGAAAGCGGTGGAATTCATTGCGGCGCATCCTGACAAGGCTCGCGAAAACGTCGCCGGTTACACCAGCATAGAACCGGCGCTGGTGAAAGAGGTGCCGCTGCCGGGCTTTGTGATGTATCCCGATTTAAAAGGCGACAACCTGCAATGGTTCCAGAAATTTTATGACGTCTTTACGGAAAGAAAAATCTTCAGCAAACCGGTGGATGTCGCTTCGCTGATTTATAAAGTATAAGGAGAAACAGGATGACTTCACGCTGGTCTTCAAGGTTACTGCCGCTGGTCGGCCCGGTGCTGCTGTTTTTATTCTGGCAACTGGCCGTCAGCGCAAAATGGCTGAATCCGGTGCTTCTGCCCTCGCCCGTCGAGACAATTGGCTACATGTTCCAGTCATTTTTCGATGCTTCCATGCGTACCGACATCGGCGCAACCCTTTACCGCACGCTGGTATCCTTTGCTTTTGCCGCAGTGATAGGCGTGCCGCTCGGCGTCATTTTAGGCAGCAATGAAAAGGTCTATCGCAGTCTGGAATTTCTGATCGACTTCTTCCGCTCCACGCCGTCATCAGCGCTGATCCCGCTGTTTATGCTGATTTTCGGCATTACCGATGCCAATAAAATTGCCATCGCCGCCTTTGCCGCGGTGCTGGTTATCCTGTTTAACAGCGCGTACGGCGTGATGAATGCCAAGAAAACCCGGCTGATGGCGGCCAGAGTGATGGGGATTTCGCGCTGGCATATTTTTAAAGACATTCTGCTGATGGAAAGCCTGGCGCAAACCTTCGTTGGCCTGCGCACCGGTGTGTCGATTGCGCTGGTGATCGTGATCGTCGCTGAAATGTTTATCGGATCGGAAACCGGCCTCGGCCACCGGATCATCGATGCCCAGCAGGTATTTAACATCAAAGACATGTACGCCTCAATCCTGATCACCGGCGCGCTGGGTTATCTGCTGAATCTGGCTTTTTTGCTGATCGAGAAAAAAACCGTCCACTGGAGTAGCAAAGCATGACGCAACCTCTCTCGCTGAACCCTGATTATAAAGGCCCGCAGTTGCCGCAGTACGCTACGCGCCCGGATACCCATGTGACGATCCGCGGACTGAGCAAGGCGTTTGCCGGACAGCCGCTGTATACCGATCTCAACCTCGACTTACCGCGTGGAAAGATCGTGTCGATCTTCGGCCCGAACGGCTGCGGTAAATCGACGCTAATGAACATGATCGCCGGGCTGATCCCGGTGGATAAAGGCGACATTCTGTTCGACGGCAAAACGCTGGCGCAGACCACCATCGGTTATGTGTTTCAGAACTACCGCGACGCGCTGTTTCCGTGGATGAGTGCCCGCGCCAATATCGCGTATCCGCTGATCCGACACGGCATGAGCAAAGCCGACGTCAATGCGCGGGTCGAAGAACTGATGCAGATGTTTGATATCCGCTTCGACCTGAAACGCTATCCGTATGAGCTTTCCGGCGGCCAGCAGCAAACCGTGTGCATCATGCGGGCGCTCGCGACGCGTCCGGAAGTGATGTTCCTCGACGAGCCTTTCTCGGCCCTGGATTTCGAGATGACGCTGTTTATCCGCGATAAATTGCAGGAAGTGCAGCTGGCGACCGGCGTCACCATGCTGATTGTGTCGCATGATCTCGAGGATGCAGTGTTTCTGGCGGATGAGATTTTACTGCTGACACGGCGACCGACGCAGATTGCGGAAATTGTGCCGTTTGACCTGCCGCGTCCGCGTGGTTCCGAAATCATGAGCCATCCGGAATTTATCCGCGTGAAGGCGCACACGCTGGACGTGTTTAAACGGGAAATGGCGCTTTAACTGTGAAGTTATGAGATCAGGGGCGCAAACTCTGCCCCCTGAAAATTGATGAAGAACTTATAACGCAAAACGCGATTGCGGCCATAGCCAGGCGGCACCGCGCACTCCGCTCGAATCACCGTGTACCGCTTTGAGCATCGGCGTTTCACACTCCCCGCCAAATACCCATTGTTTAACCAGCAGCGGAACGGTCTGATACAGGCGATCCACATTACTCATGCCGCCACCGAAGACAATCACGTCCGGATCGAGAATATTCACTACGTTTGCCAGCGCCTTAGCCAGACGACGCTCATAGCGACCCAGCGCCAGTTCCGCCGTTTCATCGCCCTGCTCAACCAGCGCAATAATCTCTGCGCCGTTTAAACGCTGACCGGAATGACGGAAGTAGTCTTCTGCAAAACCGGTACCGGAGACAAATGTTTCGACGCAGCCTGATTTTCCGCAGTAGCACGGGACTTCGCGGGCAAACTGGATTTCCTCCTCATCCTGCCACGGCAGCGGATTGTGGCCCCACTCACCTGCGTTGCCATTGCCGCCCGCGTGCGCCACGCCGTTAAGCGCAATGCCGGAACCGCAGCCGGTGCCGATAATCACGGCGAATACGGTGTGACGGCCTGCGCCTGCACCGTCGGTGGCTTCGGAAACCGCCAGGCAATTGGCGTCGTTTGCAATATGCACTTCGCGTTTGAGCAACAGCGCCAGATCCTCATCCAGTTGCTGGCCGTTCAGCCAGACCGAATTGGCATTCTTCACTTTGCCGGTAAATGGCGATAACGTGCCGGGGATCCCCAGCCCCACGCTGCCGCGCTGTCCGGTGCCTTTCTCGGCGTCCAGCACCAGCCCTTCAATCGCCTTGAGTGTGCGCTCGTAGTCATTTCTCGGCGTATCGACCCGTTTGCGAAACAGCTCTTTGCCTTCATCCGATAACGCAATGACTTCTATTTTTGTGCCGCCTAAATCAATGCCAATTCGCACGTTTTATTCTCCTTTTTATGTCCTGCAGGGTCAGTTTTTCTGAGTCAGTTCAGTTTAGAAGCCAGTGGCCTCTGTCACCAGAATAAGCTGTTATGCAATGTTACAGGCCACGGCGATTTCTTAACGACGACCGGCGCTCAATTGGTTATCATGCCGCCCTGCATTCATTTATTCAGCGTACCACGAGTGCGCCGGGACAGGGATAACGCCATGTTATGGTTTAAGAATTTGTTGGTTTACCGTTTGAGCCGTGAAGTTTCGTTATCTGCTGACGAAATGGAAAAACAGCTCAGTGCTTTCACCTTTACCCCGTGCGGCAGCCAGGATATGGCGAAAACCGGCTGGGTTTCACCGATGGGTTCTCACGGTGGCGACGCGCTGACTCACGTCAACGGCGGGCAGATCCTGATCTGCGCACGCAAAGAAGAAAAAATTCTGCCTTCTCCGGTTATCAAACAGGAGTTACAGGCCAAAATTGATCAGCGCGAAGGCGAACAGCACCGCAAGCTGAAAAAGACCGAAAAAGATTCCCTGAAAGATGAAGTGCTGCACAGCCTGATGCCGCGCGCATTCAGCCGCTTCAGCCAGACGTTCATGTGGATTGATACCGTTAACGGCCTGATCATGGTCGATGCCGCGAGCGCCAAGAAAGCCGAAGATATGCTGGCGCTGCTGCGTAAAAGCCTCGGTTCGCTGCCGGTGGTGCCGCTGACCATGGAAAGCCCGATCGAGCTGACGCTGACCGAATGGGTACGTTCAGGCGAAACGCCTGCCGGTTTCACCTTACAGGACGAAGCCGAGCTGAAAGCAATTCTGGAAGAAGGCGGCGTGATCCGCTGTAAAAAACAGGCGCTGGTCAGTGACGAAATCGCCACGCATATCGAAAATGGCAAACTGGTCACCAAGCTGGCCGTTGACTGGCAGGAACGTATCGCCGTGGTGCTGGCCGACGACGGCAGCATTAAACGCCTGAAATTCAGCGACGTTATTCGTGATCAAAATGAAGACATCGACCGCGAAGATTTCGCCGGACGTTTCGATGCTGATTTCGTGCTGATGACGGGTGAACTGGCGGCGCTGATCCAGAACCTGATCGAAGCATTGGGCGGCGAAGCACAACGCTAAGACCGGATGCAGAACGTAAAAAAGGCGCTCATGAGCGCCTTTTTGTTTGTACTGTGTCTGAATATATTATTTGGTCAGGTATTTACACAAGTACGAAGTCGTTTCGCCGACCTGTAAGTTGAATTCACTTTTACCCGGAATATAGAAAGTTTCGCCTGGCTTAAACACCTGCCAGTCCGGAGATCCCGGGATCAGCACTTTAAGTGAGCCGCTGATGACGGTCATTTCTTCCGGCTTTGCAGTACCGAACGTGTATTCACCGACGGCCATCACGCCAACGCTGGCTGAACCCGTACTTTCGCTGTCGAAACCAATCGACTTCACTTTCCCGTCAAAATACTCATTATTTTTCAACATAGATTGGCCCTTTGCGATAATTTTCAGAGCCTTCATATTAGGGGCAGAAAGTGTCTTCTGTCACTGATTATTACCGCTTTATCTGCACCAGACGACACCGCCCGCAAAGCGGCATCACTGATTTGATTTTACGGTCACACAGTGCCATTGTGGATAGCTGTTTGCCCCGTCCGTCACATCCTCAGACCACCAGCTCCGCCGCCAGTTTTGCCATCAAGACATTCGATAACACCACCGGAATATTCAGATGCTTTTTCAGCACATCCTCGTGATGCCGGTTAAAGCCGATGCAGTCGAGCACCACCACTTCCGCCCCCTGTTCAGCCAGACGCATCGCGGCTTCCGTCAGGGTCTGGTCATCAGAAAGATACGGGCTGGCGACCGCAAAACACGGCACTTTGGCTAATTTGCGCCACTTGTTGGCCTGTTCAACCACCTGGGATTCTACCGGTACCACAATGCCTGCGCGGTGCTGGCCGATAATCGAGCTAATCAGTGGCGGGATAATGCGGTCAGGTTCGAGAAGCAGGGCATTATTCGCGTGCAGATGGTTAAACTCGCCGGTACACAGCAGCAGAATGGTCATGCAACCCAGCGCTTCGAGCACATCAATCTTTTCCTGTAAGCCTCGCTCTACGCGCGGCGCGGCAAGCTTTACTTGCGAACCATCCAGCAAACGGGTGACCAGCACCGCGTCGCCTTCGGCAGGCGCATAGCGCTGCTCAATTTGCCCGGAGCTTAACCCGTCCAGTAAGCCAACATGCGTGACTGACCCGGCTGGCAGATGCGCCATCAGCAGCGGCATAATATCGCTGCGTGGCGCCTGTCCGATGGTTAACGTTGCAAAGGATGTCATCATGGTGTTACTTCCGGTTTTGCAGGTGGCGCAAGCTTCCGTACAGCGACAACAGGAGTTGATATTCATCGGCATCAAAGAACTGACAGGTGCCGCGGCCAAACTCTTTCGCGACTTCAACGGCGAACTTCGCCGCCAGTGCGATATCCACTTCATGACTTGCGCCGGTGCCACAACCGGGCACCACAGATTCCGCTGTAATCGCCACACCGACAACCGGAACGCTGGTCGCCGTTGACGGTTGCAGAATGCTGTTCAGGTGATGCACACCATTGCCGTAAGGCGTGATGTCCTGCGTGGTGATCGGGAAAGTGACTGCCGGTTTGCCGCTGGTCATTTCCATGATGCGCAGTAAATCTTCGGAAACACGCAGGATGTACCCCTCTTTCACCGTCGGCGAAATCGCGAATCCCTTGTGATTGATAATGCGGTTGCCTTTGGTGGTGTCGATAGAAAGTATCGCGTCCACGCCTTCAACCACTTCGTTATCATTCATGGTCACGTCATCAATCGGCGAATCCATAAAATCAACCGGATCGTGCGGACGGGTCGGCGCGTTCGGGCAAATGTGCGTCGTGATAATCACATCGCCTTCCAGCACATCGCCCTTGCGCTGCATGTCGGCCAGCTTCAGTGCGCTGGTGACGGCGGCAATGGCGCCGTCGGCATCGGATACCAGCCCGATACGCGTCGGACGCGCACCGATGCCGCCCAGACGACCAATAATTCCGAGCGTGGGCGCAGTGCCGCCGCTGCTCTTACCTTTGCTGCCCGGCACGGTGATGCGGACAAAATCGGTACCGCCTTTCGGGCCCTCCGCACGGTGTGTACTGGCGGTGATCCCCGGATAACGGGCGAATAAGTCCACAATGTCCTGGCCGCTGACATGTGCACTGTCAATCAGTTCGAATACGGTTAATGTCTGTTGCAAACTCATCACAAAATCCTCTTAAAACCCCGCAACCGGCGCATAAGGCGCAGTGGCAAAACGGTCGCGGGCGCTGTTCATCGTGGAACAGTCGGTGTGTCGTGCTGGCTGATTAAGCCCTGGTGTTGGTGCGGTACTCACTACTTTTTGGTGCTGAAAACCGAGGTGAAGAAGCTGTAAAGTGCGTCACCGGCAATAAATCCTGCCGCCAGCACTTCCATTGGCGTACGCCCTTTTTCACCCCAGATTCGAATAATGATAATGCGCAGCACGATGCCGCAGACGACTGCCCAACCGGCCATCACGCTGTTGATCAGCAAACCGGTGGCGAGCAGTACGCCGAGCTGGCGTTTCGGGCCGCCAATCAGCTGTATTAATGCGCCCGGAATGGCCCAGATCAGCAAACTGTGCGCAATCCCAGGCTGTGCGCCGGCCTGAATGGTTTTGGCATAAACCCGCGCAACTGGCGGCACTAAATCCTGCGCGAAATAGCCGTAATGGGCGTACCAGACCACAGGAATGGCGATAATAAAGGCCAGCAACGCGGCGAATAACTGGATGCGGCGGCCATAAAGTTCAGCCTGCAAATCTTTGCCATAGCCGCGCAGAATGAATCCGGCTTTCAGGTCGAAGCCCATATCGGCGAACGCCGGACCGGTAGCAGCGGTAAAGCCGGTCAGCACGCACAGCGCCAGTGGCGGGAAGCCAATCAGGATGCCGATAATCAATGTGATCAGCGCCACGGCAAAGGCCGGGAACCAGCCAGAATGCATCGCGGCAATTCCGACAATCAGCTCATGGAAGAACGCGGCAAAGGCGGCGTAAATCACGAAAGCAATCAGCATGCTGACTGACATTTCGCTGTACAACCCGCCCCCCAGCGCCAGCAGTGCGGCAATGGCGATATAACCGAATGCGCCCAGCCCGAGTGCTTTGCGCACTTCTTTCGCTGGTTGGGTAAAAGTGGTTTTGGCGTCGGCGTTTTTAGCACGCACCACCTGAATCACCTGCAGCAGCGACACCAGCCCGGCGCCGACCATCATGCCGTGCGGAATATACAGCGCGTTAAGATCTAAACCGGCAAGCGGCTGGGCATAAGCGCGGATAAGCAAACCGATGCCAAACATGCTCAGCGCCCAGATATTGCCGATAAACGCCGTGCCGAACGCCGCCATAGGAATCTTAAGCATCGCGCCCGCCAGCCCGACCACCACACCGGCGACCAGCAACCACGCCTGGCGCCCGCCGTTATCACCGGCTTTGATGGCTTCAGCGGCAGCGACGCCCGGTGGCCACGCATTACTGGC
>Ga0302348_1000871_pt1 | contig 11660 bp, 11 predicted proteins | sample PhySR1_FD_202177 | JGI IMG/M metagenome (GOLD analysis project Ga0302348, IMG submission 202177) | Leaf surface microbial communities from sunflower plants in UC Gill Tract Community Farm, Albany, California, United States - DLSL S.R1... | ecosystem: Host-associated > Plants > Phyllosphere >...
CTTAAATGGTAAGAATTTAGGAGTCCCTTTTGGTCTCACACCATTTAATATAATAATTGAAAATTGTCCTTTAGAAATTAACACAGTCAACGTGAGATTTACTGGAGCTAGCGATGAGAAAATGCCTAATTTGCTTCAGATTAATTCTGGTGCAGAGGGTGAAGCAAATGGTGTAGCCATTGGATTATATGACATGAATATAACTAACCTGGACATCAGGAATAATTTTAGTAGCTTTAATTTAACTCATTCATCGGATATTAATAAACTAAGTTTCTACGCTGCCTATGTTAAAACATCTGGCGAAATGTCTCCCGGAAAAGTCACGGGCGTCACATCATTTGAAATCTCCTATGACTAGGATAGTTTTTATCTTAATATTGTCTCTGATTATATTGAGTGCGGACTCTCTGGCAGGTGTTTCTGTCGTCGGAACCCGTTTTATAATTACTCAAAATACCAAAAGTTTGCCTATAAAAATCATCAATGACAATGAAAATGATTATTTAGTCAAAACCAATATTTCTGGAAACGATGAAGGTCGCTTTGTCGTAACCCCTCCTTTATTTTTACTTGCTAAGAACACATCTAATATACAGATGCTGATCCCAGATAAAATAGAAAATATTAAAGCCGACCAACTATATTCACTGACTATTTCATTTATACCCAACTCAAAGAAAATGAAGGATTTCAGTACAATATCATTGGCACTGAGGTCACATTTTAATTTGATTTACAGACATGATAATCTCTCAAAATTTGATCCTGCGCTCCTTGCCTTGGTAAAGGAAGGTAATGACATTTTTTGGTTAAGAAATCATTCAAATTTCGTTTTGACTATCAATATAAAATATCCGAGCACTGAGAAATTAGATAGCAGAATAACTTTAATTCCTGAAGGGAAAGTCAATGTAAGTAAATTTTGCAAATTGAAGAAATGTAATTTTTGGGTTTTTGTAGTCGACGATGATGACTCAATACTTAAAAAAATACATATGAATAATTTTAATAGTTGATTATAAGGATGAATCATGAACAAAAGCACTTACTTGTTCCCTTTTTTTATAGTATTAACCTTAATTTGTTTTCCTAAAGAAGGTCTTGCTGTAGTTGAGTCTTATTACTCGAGGAATTATACTTCTGGGGACATTGTTATTAATAATGCTGCGGATAGCATGGCATTTGCTACTGTCTTAGCTGGTTCGGGGATAGGCAGGCAGGTAAAAATATGTTCGGACAATACAATTAATTATAGCCTTAGAAGGGTTGATTACGTTCCAGTTGCAAGCTATTTAGGTCAGACTTATTCAAGTGCAGGTTCTAGTGTTATGTATTTGTTTGATACTGGCGCACCGGGGTTTGCACTAATTCCCTTTTATAATATGTCATCTAATGCAGCGATGATAACTTACGGACAAACAGTCAGAACTACTGTCTGGAGTGGTAATTATGATAATGGTGCACGCGTTTATAATGGAATACCTACTACTTATGGTTCGTATATTTGGAAAGGTTCAGACCGCCCTAATGATGGCTATACCTTAATTCCGGGGCAAGAAATGTTCCGTTTCGAATGTTACGATGAAACAAATACCCTCCAGGAAATTATTCATATCAGTACAGGTAGCGCAAATGTAAGAGCTTCAATTAGAACTTGTACCCCAAATGTCGTGACAGCTTCTGTTGACATGGGGGCTGTGGCCATGTCTTCTTTACTCAATTCGGCTGCATCACAATTAATAAATACTCAGCAGGTAACATTCTCGCTTGTTTGCGATCCAAGCATCGCACTGTATTACTCAGTTTCAGATTTAAATAATCCTGCTAATCGAAGCACTATCACCTCCTTAACCTCTGATTCAACAGCTTCGGGTATAGGTTTCACATTAACGAATTCTTCCGGAACCCAGCTTTCTTTCGGTCCTGATGGCTCAGCAAAAGATATCCCCGGCCAGACTAAGTATTTTATTGGCAACAGCGGCGGTGTTGTGGGTTCTGACAAAAACCTTCCGATGGCACTTACTTTAGGATTTAGTTACGTCCGTGATACATCCAAAGACTTAAAGAGTGGTACTGCAAAATCATTGATAGGCATTACTTATTCTTATCAATAACCTAGCAACATTATGTATCGATTCTCTGCAAATACGGTAAAAAGAGCCTGAGCGCGTGGTTGTCAGCATCCCAGCCACTTCTGTCCACTGCTGCCCAATGCTGATCCTTTCCCACACATATTCCCAGGCATTCGCGGGTGTAAGGTTTTATAACTGTCAACAGGCGCAGTCGTCGCCTGTCAAACAACGCATAAAAACAAAATCCATGCCCCGGATGGGGTTTGGATATAAACCCTGAGGCTTCGGTGGCCGCAGCCGGGCAGAAAACGCAGTGATGTCTGGTTATTAATACGCTAATTTTATTGAAGCTTGCACAGTGATAACTACTACATCATGGAATATCTCAGCTTGCTCTGACTTCATGAATATAATGTTTCTTTGAGTCTGAATGAATACCAGCCTTTTTCCCGGAGAATATAAAAAACCATGTCCAATTACATCCAACTACTTTAAGTGTACAAAAATTCATTAATTTACATATCTTATTCCTCACATCAAGATACATAACGCCAACATAAACATTAATTTACACGATAATGAAATATTATTACATTGATTTTAAATTTATGACTAACAATGCGTTAATAATATAAATACGTGCGGAGTTCTGTAAGGCAGGCAGGGCTCAGTAATCTTAAAGATTTATAAATCGTTATCAATAGTGGATTAAGTTTTTATCTTTGATGTTGTTAGACTGCTGTTTAGTAAAACAGTGTCATGATAAACATCACTCACTACTATCCTGTCAGGGACAGTAATGTAAAATTCTGAGATAGAAATACTTAGCATTCCCTTTTGGCGTTCATTAATGATATGGGAAATATTCTATATGCATGATGGTTAAAGTGTTTTTTTAATTACGATATGCATTTTAGCCATGCTGCGGATATTTTATTTTATATCAAGATTAAATTCAATAACTAGGTCTGATTATGTTTGTAATTGGGAGTTGTTTATTTTCTATTCATTGTGAAGATCGTTTTTTTAAAATAGGATTACAAGAAATCTTTAAGGACATATGTTCATCAGTTAAATTGCCTGTTAATAATGGCATTCCATTCGAATTAGAGCTCGCTGACTATTTTGTCGTTGACATCATAGTTCTGTCTTCTAAGGCTATATATGAGAAAATACCTGAACAAATTCTTAAGAAAAAAAAGAATCACGCTGCAATAATATTTTGTTCTGACTCAATGACACACATACTCACCGGTATTACAGGATACGATCTCGTTTCGTGTATTCCGATGGATGTCAAACTGGAGAAGTTAGCTCAGATTTTTTGTGTGCTAGTGTTTGGCACGGAAGGAGCAAAAAAATCTTTGTTTACAAAGACGGGTTTGGCCCCCTTGACCTGTAATGAAATGCGTGTGTCTTCACTATTGAGTAAAGGACTAAATCAATATGATATTAGTCAATTTACAGGCATTAACCCAAAGACTGTGAGTTTACATTTAAGATCAGCCATGACCAAATTTAAAGTTAAGACTTTGTTAGAGTACAGAGTAAAGCTTTCACATATCGATACTCTCGATGGCTTTAATTGAGTTAGTCACCATGATTTATATCAGGAATCTAACAACGCGAAATGGAAGATGTCAGTGAACTCTATACTTAATTGTCTTTTTGCATATCTTATTCCGCCCACCGTGGGGTGAGTAACGTCTTCACTTCAACCATGATGAAACGTCCACAACGGGGCATTCTTTGGAATGAATTGATTATTCATTTTAAATTATCAAGGCGTTTAAAATGTTAATTTCTATCAATGTGATTGTATCTATCGTTGCTAGCAATTAGTGATTTATGATTATGATTAATCACTTATGTTATTATTTCTTGCTGCATGTGAAAAATCCTAGTTTATATCGCTTCAATCCTAGTTGGGCACAACGTGCAGTATGAATATTCCTATTTTATTTGGTTTGTTAATTTAAAGAGAAGCCACTATTTCGTTTTCGATATTAGGATTATGCTCATTATGTCATTTCTCCTTACAGCTTTGACGAGTTGCTTTAGTTAGTTCCTGTTGGTAAAAAGGATAACGATCTTTAAGTTTTTTTATTAGCGATTGCTTAAGGTATTCAATTGCAATTCGCTAGAGCTGTTGCTATTAATATGGACTTTGAATATGTTATCATATGGAAATTCACTTTTTTCTATTTACTGCAAGGATTATTACTTTAAGGTTGGCTTGCAAAAACTTTTAGATGATATATATCATTCTCATGTAGTAAATGTAAGGCTCATTAATCGACATGAGTCAAGATATAACGATTATTTTCAAGCTGATATTGTCGTCTTATCTTCCAGGAGCATATTTGAAAAGTTACCCGAACGTAGCCCTTCGCTTGATAGAGGAGGAGCAGTGATCGTTTTCTGTACTTTTTCAATGTCAGAAGTTGTGAGAGGCATAAGAGGGTATGAAAATGCACTTTTTATTGCCCCTGACACAGGATTAGATCAGATTTTAAACATCTTTAAAATGGTTATGTTTGGTTCGCCTTTAATTAGGAATAATCTTTTTGTAAGAACTGAAAATTTAGCCTTAACAAATAAGGAACGTAAAGTCTCTGATCTGCTCAGGAAAGGTCTAAGCCATAATGAGATAAGTACAATAACGGGCATAACACCTAAAACAGTTAGCTCTCATTTAAGGTCAGCTATGCAGAAATACAAAGTAAGCACTTTACTGGAATACAGAATTAAGCTCATTCACATGCAACAATTCTAGAACTTAAATTTCGGTCAGACACTTGTAATCAATAAGTTCATCCCGGTTCAGGAAATTTACTAACTCACTATTTATTATAGTGTTTTTGATTCCCTGGTATTGGCCACTTGGCTTACTCATACATTGTACGGAACAATGTATGAGTTTTTTTCACACTTTTTAAATTGCATGTAGCGAAGTATGATAGTTGGGCTAATAAATTTACGAAGGAGCAACGGTATATTCATAAACTCGAGCCCCACCCCACTAAATGGCGCACTCATCATTTTAATATAGAATCTTCAGTATACAATGACAGAGGTATATAATAGAATTCCTTATTAATATCAGCATAAATATTGAATGCCTAATGTAGTCTTGAAAAGTTTTTTACTCAGTGGATTTAGTAACTTTCTCGTCCGGTATTTTTTCTCTTATACATTGAAAATTATGCCTGCTTAGCTAGTCGTTATCCCGAGTTTCATGCATCTGTTCAAGTATATTGCGATAAATATCGGCCTTTGTTACGTCCTTCTCCATTTCAAGCTTTTTAACCAGGCCTCGAATGATGTCCTTTCGGCTGACCGATTTATGCGTTGAGGTAAGTTCGGCAAAAAGTTGCAAATATGTCTTCCTTTCACCCAGTGTGCCTTCGCTCATAGCTTTAAAGTAGTCATCAATCTGATTGGATGTGCTTTTCTTCTGTGTCATGCTATTTCTCCATTTAAGTCTCAAATCTTTAAGAGACTGCCGCAACTTTTTTCTGAGAGGTTCCATCTCAAGGCTGCTGACCTCTTAGCAACTTTTCTTAGCACCTGTAATTTTAATAATAATATTTTAGTGGGAGAGATCAATATGGTAATTCCTAAAATTTTCACACTGTAATGGTCTAATCATTCTGGACACTTTGTTAGAGATATAATGAGTAACTCTACCAAGGTGAAAATGCGAAATAAAACGTTTACCCATGAGTTCAAACAGGAATGTGTCATTTTGGTTCTGCAGCACAAGTACCCGGTGACCCAGACTGCTGAAATGATGAATATAGGCCTTTCAACATCAAAACGCTGGTTACGCCAATATCGCGGAGAAGTCAGGGGGGAGATACTCCTGTAAGCATCCCCGTAATCCGCGCCATTCACCTTATCTCCCCCCCCATAACACAAGCCTGCGACAGAGTGTGTCTCACCATGCTCATATATTAAATAAAATTAAATAGAATAGTTGCGACACAACTTGTCACGCCGATGGAGAAAATAAGATTTTTAAAGGGGACTAATATGCAAAAAACTCAAAATGCTGAACTTATTCAATCATTCGAACGTGATAACACTCTGCAACTGTGGATATTACGTCTTTTTTTCCGGTTAGGTGCGCATAAGCAATTCATGACTCAGCACGGATTTAACAATCAGCCTCTGGCTGGATATCTGAACCTGACTAAATATGAAGATGAGGAGTTCAATCATCAGTTACAACAATCGATTCTGGGGGTATTACGTTTGCGTCATGCGGAGCTTGAACGACAAATCCCGATGGCGAAGCCTACTGAATTTCAGCAGGCATTAGATATGCCTGGCCCGCCGAATTGGGCTCAGTCCAGCTGAAAGCTTAATTCTGGAATTCACTTTGCAACTCCATCAAGAGCAACTGCTTGATGATACCGCTGACTACCTTGGAGCGATGACTTCAGCCAAAGTTTACAGGGCTCTGGCTGCAGTACTGGATCTCACGGAGGACGATGTCCGCTTCGCATTAGGACCGTTAGCCCCAGCAGATGGGAATAAAAGATCACTCGGTGAGTTTTCAATCCAGGCCATTAGCAGGCTGACAGCGTTTTCGCTTAAAACATCGCATCCGGATGTATCTGTCAGATTCGTCCTCAATTTGCCGATTGACGCTTTGCCACCTGATCGCCACGCAATGATTTTAAAAAGCAGCATGCAGAAACAGGATTTTCTGCGTTATCTATCGATGTTGATAGGCGAGACGGGGCAGCAGGCCTTCTTTGACGAAAACACCTTTGGTAATGGCAATTTCTTTACAGGGCTTGCCAATGGGGAAGATTTTGCTGTTCTGGAAGAGCTAACACGTATCTATAGCCGTGAGCCCAAACGTTTAACCGATATCTCCGCGCTGATAAGCAATATGCGCAAAGGGCAAAGCGATATGATTCCGCAAGATTTTCTTGCCCTATGGGCCGTATTTGAATCAGCGATGGGAGGACGAAATGACCGATAAGCCCCCCTGTATTATCGCCCCACTAACGGGATTGAAAGATTTTCAGCAACGCACTGTGAATTATGTTTTTCAGAAATTTTACGGTGATAGACAGCAAAATCGCTTTTTGGTAGCCGATGAAGTGGGTCTGGGAAAAACGATGGTTGCTCGGGGCATCATCGCCAAAGCCATTGAACATTTGCAGGATAAAGTCGACCGTATCGACATTATTTATATCTGTTCAAATGCGGCCATCGCAGCGCAGAATATCAAGCGCCTAAATGTCAGTAATGAAACGCAGTTTTCGCACTCAACGCGACTAACATTCCTGCCAAAACAGGTACGGTCTCTGCGCAAAAACAGAATTAATTTTATCAGCCTGACGCCGAACACAGCCCTCGATCACACCCGCAGTCGTGGAGGTCATAAAGAAGAGCGCGCGATCCTGTATCGCATTTTGTACGATTTGCCGCTGGCTAAAGGCGAGCGTCGTGAACGTTTACGCATGGGTCTGCTTAACCTGCTCCAGGCAACAGCAAGCCGACCTGGCTGGTGTTCCGCAGTTAACCAGCTTTCTGTCGCCGACATTGACAGGGAACTGGCAAAAGATTTTCGTCGCAAGGTGTTAGACGATGCCGAACTGTATGACCAGCTCAAGGAGGGGTGCGAATATTTCGCCGATGACGATAGCGAGACGCATTATTCTGAATTGCGCTACACACTGATCGGCAAACTCAGAAGCAAACTGGCTTCAGTGTGCTTATCTGCGTTGGCACCCGATCTAGTTATCCTTGATGAGTTTCAGCGGTTTAAAGCCCTACTCGATGGTGATGATGAAGCCGCACTGCTGGCAAAAGCACTCTTTGAACAGCCGAACGTACGTGTGCTCTTACTCTCGGCGACCCCGTATAAAATGTTTACCCTCGATCAGGAAAGCGAAGAGGATAACCATTTCTTTATCACGCAGTTGCCGTTGATGGCGTAGCCATGGAAGTGCAAGCTCGCGATGTCCTCGAATACTGGAAATCGATGCCTTATCTTTTCAATTTCCTAAAACATTACGAATTACGTACCCTTATAGATAGGGCACTGAAATCTCCTTCAGATACGTTGCGTAAACTCGTTAAATCAGCAAAACCTCACCTGCTGACGAAGGCAAAGCTGGAACGCTACCAGCCGTTAGATGCTGCAAACCCACGAATGCGGATGCTGTTTGAGGATACGCTGGATAAAGGTATGTGGCAGCTTTTGTGGATGCCACCTTCACTGCCCTACACGATACCAAATGGGGTATATGCCAACAAAGACAGTCTGACCAAAACGCTGGTCTTTTCCGCTTGGAGCGCAGTACCTAATGCGATTGCCACTGTCTGCTCTTATGAAGCTGAACGACGAATGGTTGGTGCTGCTCCCCAGATTCTGCACAGCCAGTTCAAGAAAAAAGTAAAACCGCTGCTCAACTTTGCAAAATCATCAAAAGATGGCCGCCTCACCGGAATGCCTGTTATCGCCTGGATGCTACCGTCACCGACACTTGCCCGTTATATCGATCCGCTTGAAATTGCCCGCCAAAAACCCGACGAGGCGCTGAGTGTAAAGTCCGTGAGAGCAATTGCAACGGTGAAATGTGAAGCGCTGCTTGAGACACTGCCCAATGGCGGGCCGGGGTCTCGTGCGGACGAACGCTGGTACTGGGCAGCCCCGGCGTTACTGGATGCCCGTACCGAAACTCCAGACTGGTGGCTGGGCGAACATGACTGGTACACCGGACCATCCCAAAATGAACCTGCCGAAAACTTCCAGGAACATATCGACCAGTTTGCCGGGGTGGCAAATGGTAAGATATCCCTCGGCCCACGTCCTGACGATCTGGCAAAGGTTCTCTGCGACTTCGCGCTTGCCAGCCCCGGTACATGTGCCCTCCGGGCGCTCAGCCGTATCGACTCAGGCCTAGCAACCGATTCGGCTGACATATTGTCCGCAGCAGCGCAAATCGCCTCTGGATTTCGTTCGCTCTACAACCAGGCAGAGAGTATTTCACTACTACGTGGCACAGGGGATGACACTTACTGGCGGCTGACGCTGCGTTATGGCATCGATGGCAACATTCAGGCCATGCTGGATGAGTATGTTCATACGCTGCTGGAGTCGATGGGGTTGCAGCATGAATCCGCCGAAGCGCAACTGGCGGCTATTGCATCCCGTATTCAGGCCGTGGTTTCACTGCGAACCACGCAATTGAACGTTGATGAGCTCAAGACGAAAGGCGGTAATTATACTTGGAGCGATTTGTACACACGGTGCCGCTTTGCCTTACGCTACGGCCAACTGCGGGACGACAAGGATCAAGCCGTCGCACATGCAGAGTCGGTAAAAGATGCGTTTAACTCCCCCTTTCCCCCCTTTGTATTGGCTTCCACTTCAATCGGGCAAGAGGGACTCGATTTTCACACCTGGTGCCACGCGGTGATGCACTGGAATCTTCCGTCAAACCCAGTCGATATGGAGCAGCGTGAAGGACGAGTACATCGTTATAAGGGCCATGCGGTCAGGAAGAATATTGCCGAGCATTATGGTTTGAGTGCACTTCATTCGCTGGCAGAAAGTGCAGATCCATGGACACAGCTCTTCGCACTTGCGGCAAGTCAGCGCAAAGCAGGACAGTCGGATTTGATTCCCTACTGGATTTTTGAAGAAGGAACCTCTCGCGTCGAGCGCCGGGTTCCCATGCTGCCGTACAGCAAAGAGAGCATTAAGTTTAAGCGGCTCAAGCGAGAACTTGCACTCTACCGTATTGTCTTCGGCCAGCCGCGCCAAGAAGACTTGCTGTTCGGCCTGAAACACAATGGCGATGAGTCCTTGAAGGATATGACACATTTGCTTATTTCTCTGGAACCACCAAAGGTATGATGCTCCTTTGTGTAAGGAACTTAATTCTTTACCTTATTAGAACTGCTTATACCCTGGACGTTAACCAGCCAGACACTACAAAGAACTATCGGAGCATAAAGCAACTTCTGCACAGTGAGGTTTTTCATATTAGCTACAAGCTGGTTTATCGTCTTAATCACCTCAGCGGGCTGCGTTTAAAATGCAAATGACGCCGTATCGGTCTGTAAACCCAGCATCTGCCTCTAGTACTACGTGCTGGTCATCACCAGACGTAGTCAATGGATTTTGTCATGGATGTAATCGCCAGTGGCTATCGGATTAAATGCCTAACTGGTGTGATGTTTTCACGATTGAGACAAACAGTTGCTAACTCGCTAGAATATGCCCATAAGTTCACGTAATTAAGCCAGACAAATGATTGGTCAAAACATCCATACTACAATCGTATCCTCGACTTACGATCTGCTTAATCAAACCAACTCAGCCCTTTTGAGATTGTGTGACCAAGCTAGCTCGCTAGTGCTAATCGTCAACTCAACTGAACAAGGCATATTGCCTTCTCAGCTGTCAGAAGAGATAACGTTGCTCGAGCTATCTGAACAGCTATGTGAACACTTGCTACCGCTATCACGTGGTGATCGATCCAGTAAGGCTCCAGATATCCTCACTCAAATGCTAAATTGCATAGCGTCTGAAGTAGTATGGATTGACAGGATTCAAGCTCTATTTGAACCATCTTTGGAACTAGATCCTTTGCGCCAGCTACAAGAGCTAGCGCGAATCAAGCCTATCATCGCTATCTGGCCAGGGCAGATTACAGAACAATTTTTAACCTTTTCAGTTCCGGGAAGGGCCGATTATCAATCTTACACAGCGAATGAGCTGGCAAATCTGCCGATCATTCATTTTGTTGAGCAGAGGGAATATAAATGAAAAAGTACGGAGAGCTCATTCAATTTGAGCCCGTCACAACTATCATCAAACTCAAGGAGTCTGCTGAACAGCACAAAGCTCAGCAGTTGGTGGCGTCTTATGTTATCTCGGACAAGATGGCACTAAAACTGGCGGACATCATCATTCCACAGTTGCAGTTTGAAGAATCAGTTGATAATAAATCTCTCTGGGTTGTCGGTAACTACGGCTCAGGTAAATCACACCTGATGTCAGTGGTCTCAGCAGTTGCTGAGTTCCCTGAACTTGCAAAATTCATTACTAATGACAAAGTTCGCCAGGCTGCTGGCAAAATTGCCGGAAAATTTAAAGTTATCCGCTTTGAGGTTGGAGCTAGCAAAAAAGCTTTTGCGGATATTGTCACAGACAACCTGACATCTAGCTTGGCAGAGATGGGGATTGATTACCAATTTCCAGCAATGGAAGAAATTTCATCCAATCACAAGCCCTACTTTGAAGAGATGATGGCACTATTTCATCAACGTTATCCAGATCAAGGTTTGCTTTTAATTTGCGATGAAATCCTCGACTACCTCCGCTCTCGCAACCAGCAGCAGCTTCCGTTGGATATGGCCATGATGCGCGTCATGGGAGAGGTGATCGATGGCACACGTTTTCGTTTTATTTGCGGCGTTCAAGAAGCCATTTTCGACAGCACTCAGCTCGCTTTTGCAACGCAAGAAGTCAAACGCATTCGTGACCGTGCAGAACAGGTATTGATCACTCGTGACGATATCAAATATGTAGTCGCTGAACGCCTACTCAAG
>Ga0302348_1000881_pt1 | contig 11526 bp, 10 predicted proteins | sample PhySR1_FD_202177 | JGI IMG/M metagenome (GOLD analysis project Ga0302348, IMG submission 202177) | Leaf surface microbial communities from sunflower plants in UC Gill Tract Community Farm, Albany, California, United States - DLSL S.R1... | ecosystem: Host-associated > Plants > Phyllosphere >...
CTGTTTACAGAATCCCACGTCATTACGCTGCACTGTCCGCTGACCCCGGAGAACCATCATCTGCTGAATGCCGACGCGTTTCGTCAGATGCGCGATGGGGTGATGATCATCAACACCAGTCGTGGCGGGCTGATTGATTCACAGGCAGCGATTGACGCGCTGAAACAGCAGAAAATCGGCGCGCTCGGCATGGATGTGTATGAGAATGAACGTGGCCTGTTCTTTGAAGATAAGTCGAATGATGTGATTCAGGACGATGTGTTCCGTCGTCTTTCAGCGTGCCATAACGTACTGTTTACCGGTCATCAGGCATTTTTAACGGCTGAAGCGCTGACGGCCATTTCCGAGACGACACTGAATAATCTTAGCCAGCTCGATCGGGGTGAAGAGTGCCCGAACCGACTCTCAGCCTGACGATTCTCTGCTAATGATGCGGGCCGGTGCTATCCGGCCTGTTCATCAGCGCGCGCAGTTCCCGCCAATTAACGCCTGCTCATCGCAGCGACGGCCATTCACTAACTGACACATGCCCACACGTGATCCATCCAGCTGATGTGAAAACGCCAGCGTTCCGCCTGCGTTCGAACAGGTGCTTTCTGCCAGGGAAGACATCACCACACGAGGCTGGATGTGCGCGGCGGTGGCTTGTTGCGGTGGCTCGTTATCATCACTGTTGCTACTGCAGGCAGAGAGTAATAATGCGGCACCGGCCAGCAAAAAGGTGGCTGCTTTCATCAATCGGACTCCGGGAATGGGGATAATAGGCTGGCTCAGCATATGTCAGGCAGCACAAGGGGTCGAGAGGTGAAACAGCTTTTTACAAAATTCTCCACCGTGATTTGCAAGCAGAATTATCTTGTTTACCTGCTATCGCTGAACTGTCACCCTTTTTCGGTTCCTATTATTTCGGAGTAAAGCCATGTTAATGGATATGTTAATTCGCATCGCCCTGGCCGGTATTCTTGGCGGCCTGATTGGTCTGGAGCGTCAGATGCGGGCCAAAGAAGCGGGACTGCGTACCCATATTCTGGTCGGTATCGGCAGTGCGATGTTCATGCTGGTGTCGAAGTATGGTTTCGCCGATATGCTCACCAGCGACCATGTGGCACTGGACCCCAGTCGTATTGCAGCCCAGGTCGTCAGCGGTATGGGCTTCCTGGGCGCAGGCACCATCATGATTCAGAAGCAGGTGGTGAAAGGCCTGACCACGGCAGCGGGATTATGGGTAACGGCAGCGATTGGTCTGGTGATCGGCAGCGGCATGTATGAGATCGGCATTTATGGCACAGTGCTGGCGCTGGTGGTGCTGGAAGTGTTCCGCCGCCTGAGCCATGTTTTAATCGGCAAGCACCATACGTTACTGGTTTTCCTTAAGCCTAAAAGCGTGCCGCTGGTGCTACTGGTTATGCAGCGGGAAGGTATTCGTTATGGCAATGTGACGGTGATTAATCGAGATGAGGAGAGCGGCCTGTGCGAACTCAGCATACAGGTAACGTTGTCCCGCAAGTCAAATGATGCGCACCTCTACGATAAGGTCATTGAGATAAAAGGCGTTCAGTCACTGGAGATGATGTAAACGTTTGCTGAACAACCCCGTCACTACACATGGCGACAAACACATAAGAACCTTGCAGAAGGCGGTGAGCGGCAGTCACCGCCCTCCTTCTCCTGCCATTTCTGAAAAATCAAAAATGCGCAGAGTCTGACCTTAAAAGTAGTGCCTGCCGGGAAGTAATGGCATAATCCGTTATTGTTAATTTACGTAATCATTTTACCCGGAAACTAATGCCTCAGAACTCTGACCATCCAGAAGACGCCCTTTCCAGTACTTCGCCTAAATATCGGTTCGCAGTCAGCATGCTGATTTTTACGCTGATAGCGGGCGCCGCAGCCATCATGATGCTCCTGGAACATCGGGATTCAGTGAATAATGCGCTGGAGACCGGACAATGTCTGGCAGAAGAAGGGGCTGAGGATTTAATGGAAGTGCTCAGGCATTTTCTGCATCATGCCTACCGCTGGATTTTTAAAGCCTGTGGCTGACGGTAATGCGTTTAGTGCAGCAGAAAATGCAGCAAACCGTGTCGGTTAACCAGCAACAAAACCCCGCAATACATGACGGCAACATAGCAAAGTAAAAAGAGTAGCAGCGTCATAATAAATCTGATTCCGTATTTCTTTATTTTGTCTGTTTTATCCGAATATTTCATAGACGTTAAATGCTGATTCATTTTTTTATTTTATACCCGGTCATTAAACGGCTTCATCGGAATGCTGTATTGCCGAAATGTGCGAAACGAACGGCATCCACGCAGGACGTTGCAATAAAAAAATCAAACGCAAAATACCTTTCCCGCATCCTGACAATTTACTGATCATTGTAACCTGATGGATACATATTCACCTTGAGCAGCAATGGCTTAAGCAACGGCGCGGTGTGTAAGCAAAACAATCTGAATTTAACGTTTCACAGGCTTCAGCGGCAATATAAGGATCAGTCTCTATCTGATTGGTCAAACGTATATTCAACAAAGTATGATTTTCAGATTTTGACATTGTAAAAGTCATTCCGGGTCACAAAATAAACCCGGTGAGGTTTCGTATCCGACTTAATTTGATGCGTATCAAATCTGGCAAGTACAGACAACACGCCGTTTAATCAGTATTGATTCATAACTGCGTAAGCTGCTTTTTTTACTCATTAAATCGACCCGATGAAAACGCTATTCATTCTCTCTGTCATTTTTATGATCGCCGGTTGTACAGCAAAAAAAGATCATGTGCGTGCTGATGCTTACCAGGCCTCCCCCCCTTCCTGCTCAACACACAGTGATGAAATTGATTGTCAGTGGAAAAATGTTCCTGCCAGCTGACCTCGCACTATTCTCCCGCGTGGCATCGTCTCATCCAGCAGACTTTCTTCCTGGGGATGTAAAAGCGCGCTCTCACCAGCATCTTCCTCGCGGCATTCCTTTTCGGCAATATCTGCTTTGAAAGAGAGACGCTGCCGGATGCCTCCGGCAGCGATTTTCCGCTGATTACTTCACTCCAGTGCTGGCATTCGCGACAACAATCCGTACCATACGCTGCATATTCGTGACACCGCAGTGAAGTGTCTGGCTGGACGCGCACAGCAATTTGCCCTTCGGCTACGCTCTCTGGTTTTTGAGATAGGTAAAAATGCAAGATAATCAAACGGTTGACAAGAAAGAACAGTACAACCTCAATAAGCTGCAGAAACGTCTGCGTCGTAACGTCGGCGAAGCCATTGCAGATTTTAATATGATTGAAGAAGGCGACCGCATCATGGTCTGTCTGTCGGGCGGTAAAGACAGCTACACCATGCTGGAAATTTTGCGCAGCCTGCAAAAAAGTGCGCCGGTCAACTTCAGCCTGATTGCCGTTAACCTCGACCAGAAACAGCCTGGCTTCCCGGAGCACATCCTGCCGCAATATCTTGAGGCACAGGGCGTTGAGTACCGGATTATCGAAGAAGACACCTACTCCATCGTCAAAGAGAAAGTGCCGGAAGGTAAAACCACCTGCTCACTCTGCTCGCGCCTGCGCCGTGGCATTCTCTATCGCGTCGCGACTGAACTGGGTTGTACTAAAATCGCGCTCGGCCACCATCGCGATGACATCCTGCAGACGCTGTTCCTGAACATGTTTTACGGCGGAAAACTGAAAGGTATGCCGCCAAAACTGATGAGTGATGATGGCAAGCAGATTGTGATTCGTCCGCTGGCCTACTGCCGCGAGAAAGATATCATTCGTTTCTCAGACGCGCGTCAGTTCCCGATTATCCCGTGCAATCTCTGCGGTTCTCAGCCAAACCTGCAGCGGCAGGTGGTAGCCGATATGCTGCGTGACTGGGATAAGCGCTATCCTAGCCGCATTGAAACTATGTTCAGCGCAATGCAAAACGTCGTTCCGTCGCACCTGGCAGATATCAATCTGTTCGATTTTAAAGGGATTAAGCATGGCGATGCGGTCGTTGATGGCGGCGATCTCGCTTTTGACCGCGAAACCCTGCCGTTGCAGCCTGTGGGCTGGCGAGCTGATGAAGACGATGCACCGGACCTCAGCGCACGTCTGGATGTGCTTCAGATTAAGTAAGTACCTGATAAGTTAAGGGCGTGCTGCTGGCAGCACGCCCTTTTTTTATATGTTGCGGTGCGGCGGTGGATCCATTATCGGCGGATATTCCGGATCGGTCGGCTGATCAGGCTGGGGTTGCGGATGAGGAATCGGTTCAGGAATCGGGACTGGATCCGTAGGGATCGGCTCGCTGTTGTAAATCGCGCTCATGCCGTACTCCTTTTCTTGCGAATGGACTTTAAGTTTAGAAAAGGATTGGCGTTCCAGCCAGGCGGGCAAAAAAAAAGCCGGCACACGGGCCGGCATGTTTTGAATTAATTGTGCTATGCAATAATTCTAAATATGGAAGTAAGACAATATGGAGCGCAACGCCCATCGCTTGACGTTGCATTCACCTGCGGGAAAGAGTTTGCGTCAGCAGCGGCATTAGGTTCTTGATGTCGATCAGCTTTTGCTTTCTTATTATGATTTTTATCCCACCCGGCGGAATTTTCGTCCTCAAATCAGACGCCCCCGCCGATGTGACCTTTCCGCGTTACAGCCAGCGCCGTTTACGCAGATAACCCGCGACGCCCACCGCCAGTGCCACGAGCAGCAGACAGAAGATAGAGAAGCCGTACTCCCATCCACCGCCCGGAATGCCACCCAGATTAACCCCAAACAGACCGGTCAGGAACGTAGCGGGCAGGAAGATCATCGCCATCAGTGACATCGTATAGGTGCGGCGGTTCATCGACTCCGCCATCGCAGAGGCCACCTCGTCAGCCAGAATCGCAGTGCGCGCTACGCCCGCATCCAGATCATCCAGTCCGCGTCCCAGCCGATCGGCGATTTCCTGCATCCGGCGTCGTTCACTGTCATCCATCCAGCCCAGTTTTTCACTGGCCAGCCGGGCATAAACATCGCGCTGCGGTGCCATGTAACGCCGCATCACAATCAGCTGTTTGCGCAGCAGGCCCAGCTCGCCGCGCGCGGGCATCCGCTGGTCAAGCAGCGCATCTTCCAGCTCAATGATTTTGTCATGTAACTCTTCGATAAATTCGCTGGTGTGATCGGTCAGGGCATCACAGACATCGACCAGCCAGCTGCCGCAGTCAATCGGGCCGTTACCGTTTTGCAAATCGGTGAGCACCTCATCGACGGCAGAGACTTTACGCCGCCGGGTCGAGACGATGAGCTTATCGTTGATGAACACGCGCATCACCACCAGCTGGTCACGACGCGCATCGGTGTTGTGGTTAACGCTGCGCAGCACGATCATAAATCCGTCGCCCAGCCGGCTGACGCGGGGACGCATGCTGTCACCCGCTAAGGCGTCACGCACGGCATCGGGAATCTGCGGCGTTGACTGTAGCCATTCTGCGCTTTTGCTGTGGGTATAGTTCAGATGCAGCCAGCAGGGCTGCTCACACTCGATAATTTCATCTTCAGCTATCGGGATCATCCCACCCTTGCCATCCAGCTGGCATGAAATGATGGCATCTGAAACCTGTAATGCTTTTCCTTCAATGACGTCCACAACATTCCCTCACCACTAATATCAATACGATACAGTCTAACGTGACGGCGTTGAGTTGCAATCTCCGGGCTGTGAAGAAAGATGTCAGCAGGCGGCCGGGAAACCGGCCACCACAGGCTTAGTGCTTTTCAATCCACAGTTCACGGCTGTAGGCGACATCTTCAGGGTTGGTGATGGGATAGCCTTTAACCCAGGGTTTAATCAGTCGGCCATTCGTGTACTGGTAGATGGGCGCAATCGGGGCCTGTTCAGCGAGGATCTGCTCGGCACGGTTGTAATCGCTGTTACGTGCCTGCTCGCTGGTTTCACGGCTGGCTTTAGCGACAACTGCATCATAATCCGCGTTGTTAAAGCGCGCGATATTGCTGCTGTTGCCCGAGGTCAGCAGATTCAGGAAGGTGGAGGGCTCATTGTAGTCTCCCACCCACGAGGCGCGAATCACATCGAAGTTCCCGCTGTTACGACTGTCGATGTAGGTTTTCCACTCCTGATTCTCCAGTGTGACATCCACACCGAGGTTCTTTTTCCACATTGAGGCCACGGCAATCGCAATCTTCTGATGGCTCTCAGAGGTGTTGTAGAGCAGTTTGAGCTTCAGCGGTTTACCCGGACCGTAACCGGCGGCGGCGAGCAGCGATTTGGCCTGCGCATTCAGGGCGTTCTGATCGTGCTGTTGCATAAACGTGGGCAGTGGCTTAAAGCCTGCTGTCACATCTGGCGTAAAGTGCCATGCCGGTTTCTCACCGGTGCCCAGCACTTTGTCAGCAATGACGTTTCGGTCGATAGACCAGGACAGTGCTTTGCGAACCCGCACATCGGCAGTCGGTCCTTTCTGCGTGTTAAATGCATAGTAATAGGTGCCTAACTGGTCAGGTGTGTAGACCTCTCCCGGCAACGTTTTCTTTAATAACGCATACATGTTCTTAGGGAAAGATTCGGTGATATCAATGTCGTTGGCACGATAACGTTTAGTCGCGCTCGACTCTTCATTGATTGGCACAAAGGTCACTTTCGTCAGCACCGAATGTGCATCATCCCAGTAATGAGGATTACGGGTCAGGACAATCTTCTCGTTCACTACCCGCTCGCTGAGCTGATAGGCACCGTTACCGACCAGTTTGCCGGGTGCCGTCCAGCTGTCACCTTGCTGGGCAATGACTTTTTGCGGCACCGGGAAGAGCGCCACGTTAGCCACCAGCGCCGGGAACCACGGCACAGGACGATCCAGCGTCACTTTCAGCTGGGTTTTGCTCTGGGCAGTCACTCCCAGTTTATCGGGGGTCATTTCGCCTTTGGTAATCGCTGCCGCATTTTCAATACCGCTTAACCCCGCAAACCCGGCAGAGCCTGAGCTGTTTTTGGGATCGACCAGCCGCTGCCAGCTGTAGACAAAATCCTGCGCCGTGACCGGTTCGCCGTTTGACCAGCGCGCGTTATTGCGCAGGGTGAAGACCCAGGTTTTGTTGTCGCTGCTGCTCCAGCTCTGTGCCACGCCCGGCACGATTTTGCCCTGAGCATCCTGATTTGTCAGACCTTCAAACAGATCGCGAATCACCTGAATTTCAGGCAGCCCTACCGCTTTAAGCGGATCAAGTGAAGCGGGTTCATCTTTAATATGGCGAACGATCTGCTGCTGTTCGGCCAGCTGCGCGCCAGCGGGTAGATTCGCCGCAATGGCGGGTGTGAGGATGCTGCTCAGACTGATTGCTGCCAGCGTCATACGAAAGGTCTTAACCATTATCACTCCTTTACCCCAAAGAAGTGCTGCATCAGTCTGTTGCCGATGTAGCTTGTGCAGGGCACTTTATCGCAAATGGCTGACAGATAAATAGCTATTTTCCGCACACGGCTTTTCCGCTACTTTGAGTAAAACCCATTGAGGAAATCTGTATGTCGCCACTTCATCCGCGTCCCCTTCGCGGCAAACTTGACGTTTCGTATCAGCAGTATGGCCGCTCCGTGCTCGGCGCGCCGCTGCTGTGGTTTCCAGCGCCACTGGGTGACCCGGACAGCGGTCTGATTCTGGCTGGCACACACGGTGATGAAAATGCGGCCATCGCCACCCTTTCTGCTGCGTTACGGACACTGCCCGATGGCATGCGTCGGCACCACGTGGTGCTGGCAGTCAATCCTGATGGCTGTCAGCTTGGCCTGCGCGCTAACGCAAATGGCGTCGATCTCAACCGCAACTTCCCGGCAGCGAACTGGCAGCCCGGAGAGACCGTTTATCGCTGGAACAGCGCTGCCGATGCGCGGGATGTCACGCTCTCAACCGGCACGCATCCGGGTTCTGAACCGGAAACACTGGCGCTCTGTGCCCTGATACATCAACTTAAGCCAGCCTGGATCGTTTCCTGGCATGAGCCGCTGGGCTGTATTGACGACCCGCATCAGGTGGAGATTGGCGGCTGGCTGGCCAGCCAAACCGGCCTTCCTCGCGTCAGCAGCGTGGGATATGACACGCCTGGCTCATTCGGCAGCTGGTGTTACGATCTCAGTCTGCCCTGCGTGACCGCTGAGATGCCGGTGATTTCCGTGGATGAAGCCACGGAGACCTATCTTAAGATGATGGTTAGTTTGCTGCGCTGGCAGCAATAATCAGCCGACCGCTGCGCACGGTGATCGCCGGTTCTGCATCCACCGCCAGCCAGGTCGGCCCATCAAGATCGGCGAAACGGGTCTGCGGCACCAGCGGTAGCGCAGCACGTATCGCCCGCGAGGTGCAGAGCATGCAGCCCAGCATCACCGCAAAGCCCTGCTGCTGCGCGTCATCGGCAAGCGCCAGCGCCTCTGTCAGACCGCCCGCTTTATCCAGCTTGATGTTGACCATCTCATAACGGCCTCGCAGCGCGGCCAGGCTTTCACGTGTATGACAGCTCTCATCGGCGCAGATTGGCAAGGGATGGATAAAGTTCTCCAGTGCCGCATCTTCACCTGCAGGTAAAGGCTGTTCCAGCATCGCCACATCAATGTCTGCCAGCAGCTGACAGCGTGCCGCCAGGCCTTCAGCGTGCCAGGACTCATTTGCATCCACAATCAGGGTTGCTTCCGGTACGGCGGCGCGGATGGCCATCAGCCGTTCAGTAATAAAATTGTTATCCAGCTTAATTTTCAGCAGTGTTGCACCATGCTGCCACAGTGCGAGTGCGCTGCTGGCCATCGCCTCAGGGGTATCAATGCTGACGGTCTGCGCGGTCACGACATCAGCAGGCGCAGTCACACCGCTAAGCGCCCAGAGGCTGCGCTGCTGCTGATGTGCGGCGAGATCCCACAGTGCACTGTCGATGGCGTTGCGCGCCGCCCCGGCAGGCAGCGCCTGTTGTAATGCCTCGCGCGTCATGCCCTCTTGCAGCGCGGGCAGCAACGTGGCGATCTGCGCCAGCACCGATGCTTCGCTTTCACCATAGCGCGCATAGGGCGTCGCTTCACCGACGCCTTTTACGCCATCTTCCTCAATTTCAACCACCACCACTTTGACTTCGGTCCGGGTTCCACGGGCAATGACAAACGGCGTATGCAACGGCCAGGCTTCGGGATAACTTTTTACCGTTCTCATTTACACTCCACAAAGTGTGACGCAGTGGCAGACCGCCACGTTAAATTCCACAATTGAACTCGTAAACCCTTAACATTTATGTCATAAACAACGGCTATCTTTAGCCGTTTTGTGTCAGATCTTTTTTATCATCAAAAGGAATCACTATGTCTCAGACTGTTCATTTTCAGGGTAATGCCGTTCCGGTTGCAGGTCAGTTTCCACAGGCTGGCGATAAAGCTAAGCCTTTCACGCTGGTAGCAAAGAACCTGGTTAACGTTGCGCTCTCTGAGTATGCAGGAAAACGCAAAATTCTGAACATTTTCCCAAGCGTTGATACCGGTGTCTGTGCCTCATCAGTGCGCAAATTCAACCAGGCGGCAAGCGAGCTGAATAACGCCGTGGTGTTATGCATCTCTGCCGATCTGCCTTTTGCCCAGTCGCGTTTCTGTGGCGCGGAAAACCTGAGCAATGTGGTGACGCTGTCGACGCTGCGCGGCTCAGAATTTAAGTATGAGTATGGTGTAGAAATTGCTGATGGTGCGCTGGAAGGCCTGACCGCACGTGCGGTGATCGTTCTGGATGAGAACGATAAAGTGATTTACAGCCAGCTGGTTGATGAAATCACCACTGAGCCTGATTACGACGCTGCCCTGGCCGCGCTGAAGTAATAAAAAAAGCGGATAACCTGGTTATCCGCTTCCTGCTCTCTGCTTACCGATCATTCGCTTTCGGTGCGCTTCTGCCCCAGACCATATTCACGCAGCTTGTTGGCAATCGCGGTATGGGAAACACCCAGACGTTTTGCCAGTTTTCGGGTGCTGGGATAGGAGAGATAAAGCCGCGTCAGTATTGACCGCTCAAAACGGCTGGTAATCTGATCCAGCGTTCCTTCCAGTGCTTCATCGCCCAGCGATACATCCAGTGTCTGTTCAGGCAACACAATATCCTGCGGTCGCAGTTCATATCCTTCCAGCTGGGTTAACGCGCGATACAACGCATTTTTTAACTGGCGCACATTGCCAGGCCAGGCGTAGCGCGTCAGAAATGCAATGAGCTGTGGCGAGAGTCGCGGCCGGGCCATCCCCTGCTCATCAGCAAAGCGGGCCACAAACATCTCGGTCAGAGGCAGGATATCCTGCGGTCGATCGCGCAGCGGGGGCAGTTGCAATGTCAGCACATTGAGCCGGTAAATAAGATCTTCGCGAAACTCACCGCGTTGCACCAGTTCAATCAGGTTCTTCTGCGTAGCGCAGATTACGCGCACATTAACGTGGACTTCATGCTCTTCACCGACGCGGCGGAACGTGCCATCATTGAGAAAACGCAGCAGCTTGGTCTGCATTCTCGGCGACATCTCGCCAATCTCATCCAGCAATACCGAGCCACCATTGGCCTGCTCAAAAAAGCCCTTCTTGCCTTCCAGCGCATTCGGATAGGCACCGGCGGCATGACCAAACAGCTCGCTTTCCGCAACGTCGTCGGGTAATGAGGCACAGTTCAGCGCCAGGAAAGGATTTTTCCCACGGGCGCTGCGCAGATGGCAGGCGCGTGCCAGCATATCTTTCCCGGTGCCGGTATCGCCGACAATCAGTAACGGCGCATCCAGCATCGCCAGTTTGCGCGCCTGATCGACCACCTGACGCATCTTCGGCGTGACGGCAATGATATGGTCAAACTCGGATTCGTCGGTGACCACCAGATTCTGTAACTGACGGCCCATGCGAGCGGTTGACTTCAGCATCACCATCGCCCCGACCGGCCTGTCGTTCTGGCCCTCTTCACCCGGCAGATAAATAGGACGCGCTTCCATCAGAAAATCGCGCCCTTCAATGACGACATGCTGTGCCTGCGCCTCAACCCGATCGCTTTCCAGCCAGCGCATGAAGTTAAAGCCATTAATCAGGTTGCCGGCGCTGAAATTGCGCATTTTCTCTTCATCAAGATTAAACAGGTTTTGTGCCGCCGGATTAGCCAGTTCCACCTTGCTTTTCAGATCGATGGAGAAAACCGGATCTGGCATGGCCACCAGTAAGGCACTCAGCGCGCGATGTTCACGCTCCGAAGGCATGTACGTTACCGTGCGCACATCTGTTACGCCCGGTGTACGCCGGATTTCTGCCATCAGATTACTGAAAGCGTCAAATTCCAGTGCCGAAAAATTCAGGTAGATGCGGCCCAGCGCCGTAATTTCGATACCGCGTAAATCAATGTTGCGTGCCACCAGCAGATCGAGCAGTTCACGCGTCAGACCGATGCGGTCCTGACAGAACACTTCCAGACGCATTGCGTTCGCCTTAATCAGGTTCAGATAAATGAATATTACGCTAAGTGATGCGCCGGTAGAAAGGGATCTGTCAGGAAAAGTTGACAG
>Ga0302348_1000914_pt1 | contig 11172 bp, 10 predicted proteins | sample PhySR1_FD_202177 | JGI IMG/M metagenome (GOLD analysis project Ga0302348, IMG submission 202177) | Leaf surface microbial communities from sunflower plants in UC Gill Tract Community Farm, Albany, California, United States - DLSL S.R1... | ecosystem: Host-associated > Plants > Phyllosphere >...
GGCTGGAAGAATCCCGCCTCATGGAGAACCTGCAGAAGATCGCCAACCGCGTCTCTGCCGGCATCGTCACCGCCGCACTGATACTCGCTGCGGCGATGATGATGAAGGTCGATACCGGCTGGCATCTGTTCGGCTATCCGGCGATCGCATTCACCTTGATGTTGATCGGCGTGGTCCTCGGATTGGGCATCATCCTCAGTGCGCTGATCTTTGATCGTCGCGCACGCTCCAAGGAAGAACGCGGGCACCGGTGACACGTTCGCACGCACGTCACGCCTTCAGCCGACCCTTAACACGCGCGATGCAGTGCAGCATCGCGCGCGCTTCTTCACGCGCGTTTTACGTCGCATATCGCAGTGCGAAGCGGGATGTTCATTGTCGTTTTCAACAAACATTTCAGTCAGGTTCGTGCAGGCATGATCGAGTCATCGGCTTGTCATGCATGTGTGGTTGGGACAGCCGGTCGGATGGGACATACGTCGTCATGGCGTCCATCACCACCTGTCTCCACTGCCAAAAGTGCTTATGCTCTGGATTCTGCTGCTGTCACTGTTGCTGCTCGCCTGGCTGTTCCTCGCATCTGACAAGTGGGTGTGGTGGAAGGCAAGCCTCATGTCATTGCTGCTGCTGACCCTCAGTGCGTGGTGGTTGATCAACAAGTTGTCCGGTGACGGTCTCAATGCCGCCACGCTGTACCACCTCGGCGCGGACATGGAAGGCGCCGGTGTCGCCGACTTCAAGCACTACATCGCCGGCTTCATCGCGCTGGCCCTGGTCTCGCTCACCCCCTTGCTGCTGGCGCGCCTGCGTCGTCGGCACCGCCCCGCGCATGGCAAGGCGGTGTTTGCCGGCTTCATGGCGATGTGGTTCGTCGCCATCGTGGTGAGCCCGCTGTACAGCGATGGCCAGCGTCTGTACCAGCAGATGCGCCCGGTCGACTACAGCATGGTCAAGGCCGAGTACCGCGTGCCCACGCAACCGCTGACCAAGCCGCGCAACATCGTGTGGATCTACGGCGAAAGCCTGGAGCGCACCTATCTCAATGAAGAAACGTTCCCGGACCTGATGCCCAACATCAACCGTCTGGCCGCGCAGTCGCTGGACGTGCGCGGGCTGGTCTCGGCCGAAGGCGGTGGCTGGACCATCGCCGGCCTGGTCTCCTCGATGTGTGGTGTGCCGCTGACCACCGCCAAGGAAGACGAAAACAGCATGGGGCGCATGGGCAGCTTCCTGCCCGAAGCGGTCTGCCTGGGCGATTACCTCAAGCAGCAGGGCTACACCAATCACTACCTGGGCGGGGCCAACGGCCAGTTCGCCGGCAAAGGCCAGTTCCTGGCCACGCATGGCTTCGATACCGTGGATGACCTGGCCTGGTTCAAGCAGCAGAAGATCACCCGCGCGCACTTCTCGCCGTGGGGCGTGCATGACGATGTGCTGCTGGACAAGGCATACGACCGCTTCGTGCAGCTCTCGCGCAAGGGCGAGCCGTTCATGCTGACCACGCTGACGATGGACACCCATCACCCCGCCGGGCACCTGCCGGTGGCCTGCAAAGGCACCCGCTACCAGAGCGAGCACGGCAACATCGGCATGCTCAATGCGCTCAAGTGCACCGACGGGCTGATCGCCAAGCTGGTCGACCGCATCCAGGCCAGCCCGTACGGCGAAGACACCCTGATCGTGATCGCTTCCGATCACCTGGCCATGCCGAATGATCTCAGCCACATCCTCGCCAAGCAGGACCGCGAGAACCTGCTGCTGTTCCTGGGCAAGGACATCGCCCCGCGCCAGCTGACCGCGCCGGCCGGTTCGACGCTGGATTCGGGCGCGACCCTGCTGAGCCTGATCGACCCGGCCATCGATTCGATCGGCTTCGGCCGCTCGCTGCTGCACCCGGAACGTTCGGACAGTGCCAGCGCCGCGGTGTTCCGCGATAACGGCAAGGACTACCCGCGTTACCTGGCGTTCTCGCGCTCGCTGTGGCTGGGCGACAAGACCCGCCAGCTGCGCATCGATGACGACAACCAGGTGGTGATCGGCCTGCAGCATGTGCAACCGCCGGTGCTGCTGGAGTACGACAAGCATTGGGATCTGAAATCGGTCTACCTGGAGAACACTTCCAAGCAGTTCGATCTTGCCGATCCGTCCAATACGTTGGCCTACGTGGATCGCTGCACCGCGTTCGAGGACGGCTCGGCCGATGGCGACTGGTGCGCGATGCTGGTCAACCAGGACAAGGGCATCAAGCTGTTCCGCGATGACCAGCTGCGCGGGGGCGTGGCGGTGGATGGCCCGCTGGATCCGTTCAACGGCCCGCGCCCGAGCATCCGCCAGGCGCACATGATCACCCAGAAGGGCCGCCGCACCCGGGCCGGCCAGTACATGGTGCAGCTGGTGACCAAGCAGTCACCCGACCGCGGCTTCTGGATCGAAGCGGTCTCCTCGCAGCGCAAGGTGGTGGTCGCCCAGCAGTGGGTACAGCCGGATGCCGAGGGTCGCATCAACCTGAGCTTCGGCCTGGACCACGAGGTCGATGATCTGGAAGTGCGGGCGTGGTTGAACCACGCCGAGAAGCTCGCCGTGGATACCTTCGCGCTGGTGCCGTCGCGCCGCGGCAACCGCGGCTGATCCGGCCCTCCCGACCGACATCGGGGGCGGTCCGCCGTTCGTATCGGGTCCGCCGTTCGTGTCGGTAGTGCCGGCCGCTGGCCGGCTCCCGGTTCTCTCTGCATCGTGCAGCTGCCGGCCAGCGGCCGGCACTACCTGGATCAGGGCGCTGCCGGCCAGCGGCCGGCACTACCTGGATCAGGGCGCTGTCGGCCAGCGGCCGGCACTACCTGGATCGCGACGGTACCGGTCAGCGGCCGGTACCTGCCGGCCTTGTTATGCGTCCGGGTCCGGCGCCGCCGCTGGATCCCGCACCAGATGGATATCGGTCGGCGAAGACAACGCGATCCCGGCCGCCGCAAACTTCTGCAGCACCGTGAAGTACAGCTCGCTGCGCGCGCCGTATACCGCACGCGGGCCTGACACGTAGGCAAAGCTGTTGATCGCGATCTGCCCATTGGCGATCGAGTCGATGAACACCGACGGTGCCGGGTCGCTCAGCACGCCCGGGTGATCGGTGTAGGCATCCAGCAGGATCTGCCGCAATGCGGCCACGTCCGTGTTCAACGGCACCGAGAACTGGATCTGGATCCGGCCCTGCGCGTTCCCCATCGTCATGTTGCGGATGGTCTTGGTGATCAGCTCGGAGTTGGGCACGATCAAGGTGGACTTGTCGCCGACCTGGATCTCGGTCGAGCGCACGCTGATCCGCTTGATGTCGCCTTCCTGGTCGCCCAGCTTGACCCAGTCGCCGATCTTGACCGGCCGCTCGGCCAGCAGGATCAGGCCCGAGACGAAGTTCTGGGTGATCGCCTGCAGACCGAAACCGATACCGACCGACAGCGCGCTGACCACCAGCGCCAGCTTCTCCAGGCCGATGCCCAGCGCGGTGACGCCCCACAGCACCGCGGCGATGATGCCGAGATAACGGGTGACGGTGCTGATCGAGTTGCGCGCACCGGCATCCAGCTCGGTCTTGGGCAGATAGGTATCGCTCAGCCAGCGCTGGAAGGTCTGCATCACCGCCCACACCACCAGGAACACCAGCACCGCATACAGCACGCTGCTCGGCCGGAGCGTGGTCTCACCGATCTTCAGGCCGCCGGACAACGAGTCCAGCCCGCCGAGGAAAGCGTTGAGGTTGCCGAATGGCGCGGCCAGCATCAGCACGCCCAGCACGATCACCCCGACCCGCAGCACCGCCGAGAGCAGCACGCCGGCCTGCTCCACCCGCGACTCACTGAGCCCGGTGGTCAACACGATGGTCTGCCCGGCACGGCTGCTGGGCGCGAGCACCCAGGTGGCCAGGTCATCGGCAAACTTGAGCAGCAGCGAGACCGCCATGAACACCACCGCGACCCAGACCAGCTGCTGGGCCACGAACAGCGCGAAGTTGAGATACCCCAGCAGTGTGGCGATCACCGCCGCAGCCACGGCGATGTGGCCGACCAGGCGCGCCAGCACGATCCAGCCACTGCGGCGAGGCGCCCCGCGCACCTTGCCATCGCCACCGGCGCGGGGATCGGCCCGTGCTTCGGCCTCGGCGGCCTCGGCCGCCTGGCGGTTGTGCATGCGCGCCAGCGAGGTCAGGATCGCGATGATCAGCCCCAGGTAGGTCAGCGCCATCAACCCATCGGCGGCCACCGTGGTCACCTCGCTGGTGCGGGCTGCATGGTCGAGGGCAGCCAGCATGATGCTCAGCCAGGTCAGGCCGGCCGCGCCCCACGCGTACTTGCGCAGCCGCAACGCCGCACTGTCATCCAGCGGCAGCAGCCGCCACGACGGGCGCTTGGGTACCAGCAGACAGGCGCTGAGCGCAGCGATGAAAGCCGCCACGAAGGTGGCCACCTCGAACGTCTCGGCCACCTGTTGCAGGCGCGGCGGAATCGCGCCGATCGCATCCAGCGACTCCACCAGGGCCACCGCCGCCAGGCCCGGCAACAGCGTGCCGACCAGCAGCAGCCACACCGCCAGGCCAGAGCGGCGCAGGCGTCCATCGGGTGCACGCTCGGAGGCGGCAAAGCGGCGCCCCAGCGCGCGCAGCCACAGCCGCAACGGGAAGAACATCACCAGTGCGACCGCCAGCCCGATCAAGGGCGCGTTCCAGCCATGCTTGGCAATGGCCTTGCGGGCCGCGTCTTCGCCCAGCCGATAAAGAATGGCCAGGCGGTGCACATCGTCCGGCACATCCTTGGCGAAGCTGCGCCACAGCGCAGGCGACAGCGGTGAGGCGACCTTGCGGCTCAGCTGTTCGCTGAACTGGGTGACCCGCATCTTCTCGATGCGCTCGCCGAGCTGCTTGGCATCCACTGAGAGCAGCTTGGCGCGGGCGATCTGCGCGGTGATGTCGGCCTTCTGCTGGTTCAGCGCCTTGCGCTGCCGGCTCACTTCCGGCGGCTCGACGGTGCCCTCGGCGACCTGGCCAAGCTGCTCAAGCCGCGCATCCACCTGCTGAAGCTGCGGGTCGAGGGCGCTCTGCAGGCCGTCGGCATCGCGCTGGACGGCCAGGGCGCGGTCGGACAGCGCCTTCAGGGTTTCAGTGGTGCCCGCATCCTCCAGCGCATCACTGGTGGCGCGCAGCGCTTTTTCGGCCTGGACCAGTTGTTTGGCCGTATCCGGGGGCGGATCCGTGGCCTGCCCGAGAGCGACCGGCGCGGCGCCAAGCCAGGCGAACAACAGCAGCCACGACAACGACCGCACCACAAACGAAGAATGACGAAGCGACACGCCAGCACCAACGGTTCGCGCGGACCACCGCGCCTGCCCACGACTATAAACCGGGCCCCGTTCAGAACAGGTATGCGGCCCCTCAGTACTTCAGGCGGAGCTCTTCGACCTGCGGCTGCAGGCGCGCATACCAGTCCTGGAACTCTTCCTCGGTGATCTCTTCGGGCGCGTAGACCGCGATCTCGTCCCAGGCATGATCGGTCGGCAGCGGCTGCCGCGGCCCGGCGCGCAGGGTGTAGGTCACGCCTTCATGGTCGACCACATCATCGGCCGTCTCCCGTTGTTGGCGGGCAACGCCATTTTCGCTCTTGAGCAGAATCAGCTGGTACATCCACATCTCCATCGCTGTTGAAAGAAGCGCTCATGGCGCCCCGGCCCAGCATAGCGCCGCCCACGCGGCCGGAGCATGACGCATCGACAACGCAGCGTTCTCGACACCGCACTCGCCCCGGCTTCACCCGGCCGTGGCAGCAGCCCCGGCATCGTGGGATCGCATTCCCACCAGCCGTTGCCCATGACCACACAGCCCGACCTGAAAACCGTTCCCGACCTCAAGCTGCCGCGTTACCTGGGCACCTGGTACGAGATCGCCCGCCTGCCGATGAAGCACGAGCCGGAAGGCTGCACGGATGTCTCCGCGCATTACAGCCTGAATGACAACGGCCATGTCGCCGTGGTCAACCGCTGCCGCATGGGCAACGAGATCGAGGAAGCCGATGGCGAAGCCTGCCCCGTGGACAACGACACCGCGCGGCTGGAGGTCAGCTTCCTGCCCAAAGGCCTGCGTTGGCTGCCCTTCACCAAGGGCGACTACTGGGTGATCCAGATCGCCCCGGATTACAGCGTCTCGCTGGTCGGCAGCCCGGACCGCAAGTTCCTCTGGCTGCTCTCGCGCACCCCCACGCTCGACCGCACCACGCAGGAGCACTACCTGGCCCAGGCGCGGCTGCAGGGCTTTGACCTGACGGAGCTGATCCAGACCCCGCACACCGGCCACCCCACCGCCTGAGGCTGCCATGGATCTGAAGAGCGGATACCCGTTCTGGGCCGTGCGCAACGGCCTGATGGATGCGTTTCCACCGCTGGAGAAAGATCTCAACTGCGAGGTGCTGGTGGTCGGCGGCGGCATCAGCGGCGCGCTGATCGCCGACGAGCTGTGCGCGCACGGGCACGATGTGGCCCTGATCGAACAACGCGACATCGGCTGGGGCAGCACGGCGGCCAGCACCGCGCTGCTGCAGTACGAAATCGACACCCATCTCATCGATCTTGCCCAGCGCTATGGCGAGGACGCCGCCGTGAAGGCCTACCAGGCCTGTGCCGAGGCGATCCCGGCCATCTGCGCGGTGGCCGCGCCGTTCCGCGACGTGGATTGCCACCGCATGGCCAGCCTGTATTACGCGAGCAAGCGCGGGCATCAGGCCGTACTGGTTGAAGAATGCGCGCTGCGTGCCAGGCACGGCTTCGATGTGCGCTGGCTGGACAGCGAGGCGGTCGCAGACGAGTACGGTATCCGCGCACCGGGCGCGATCCTCAGTGCGCTCGCCGCACGCATCGACCCCTACCGGCTCACCTACCGGCTGCTGATGCGGCTGCACACGCGCGGCTGCGGCGTCTATGACCGCACCGTGCTGGATACGCTCACCCCGACCCCGCGCGGCGTCACCGCGACCACCCTGGGCGGCGCGCGCATCCGTGCCCGCCACGTGGTGCTGGCCACCGGCTATGCCGGGCAGCGCTGGTTGAAGCCCTCGGTGGCCCGCAACCGCAGCAGCTATGCCTTCATCACCGATCCGATCCACCCGGACCTGCTCGGCCCGCTGCGCGAGACGATGGCCTGGGAATCGGCGCGCCCCTATCTCTACCTGCGCAGTACCGGCGACCACCGGCTGCTGATCGGTGGTGAGGACGATGCCATCGATCTCCCGGCGCGGCGCGACCGGCGGGTGGAGAGCAAGACCGGCAAGCTGCTCAAGAAGACCGCCAAACTGTTCCCGCACCTGCCGCTGCAGCCGGCCTTCTCCTGGGGCGGCACCTTCGCCGAGACCCACGATGGCCTGCCGTTCTTTGGCCCGCACCCGCAATGGGGGCCACGGGTACTGTTCGCGATGGCCTACGGCGGCAACGGGATCACCTACTCGATGATCGGCGCCGGACTGCTGCGGGCGCAGATCGAACGCCGCCGGCATCCGCTGTCCACGCTGTTCGGATTTGACCGGTTGGGCTGAGTTCCCCTTGCAACGCACGCCATGACAGGCATCATTCAAACTACGGCTGCTAGCGTCAGCGCTGTCGGCCGTCCCGCCTGTCTGCTCCGGAGCCTCTCATGATCCGCCTGCTTCCCCTGCTGCTGTGCCTGTCCCTGCCCGGTGTGGCGCTGGCCCAGTCTGCCGCAGGCGCCACCGGCCCGCAGTCCTCGACCGGGCTGGACCTGAGCATCCCGGACGCCCCCCTGCAGTACTTGAGCGATCAGTCGCTGCGCGGCGATCCGCCGGGCACGTTCTACGGTGACCGCACCGGCCGGCGTTCCACCGACCGGGCCGCCAACGGCATCGCCCACGTGACCGATGACAAGCTGCGGGTCAACGGCAGCTTCACCACCGGCATCGGCTATTCCGAGAATTACGGCAACAGCCATTACAACGCGGCCGAGCTCAATCTGAGCAAGAACTACACCACGGACGAGGGCAACACCCGCAACGTCAACGTCAACATCCGGGTGAGCGAGGGCAAGGGCCCCGGCTTCTTCGGCCCGTACGGCTACGACGGTTTCGATGGTTACGGCGGCTACGGCGGCTACGGCCGTGGCCCGGGCTATTGGGATTCCCCGGCGCGCTGGTAAGCGCTGCCGCCCCCAGGCACATGCGCGGACGGCCGGGGAAACCCGGCCGTTCGTACATCCAGCGCGCGGTGGCGCGGCCGGATCAGTCCCACCAGCCATCGCGCCTGCTGGCCAGCACGCGGCCGTCGTGACCGCTCATGCGTACTTCCACGCGCTGGTTGCGGGCATTGCGCGCATCCAGGGTCCAGGTGGCGCCATCGCGCTCGAGCGAGTCGATCTGCGTCAACCCGGCCTTGCCGGCCAGCGCCAGGATCTGCCCGGCGTCCAGCACGGCGCGGCCATCGCGCGGATCGAAGATCTCGCCCTTGGTGTCATCGATGATCACTTCATCGACCGTGCCATCCTTGCGGGTCACGTCTGCTTCCCACACGCCATCGTCGTGCTCCAGCTCATGCACCTGGGTGTAGCCGGCCGCGCTCAGCTTGGCCTGGACCTGGGCAGCCGACAGGTTGGCGGCGAAGGCCGGGGTGGCGAACAGCGCAGCGGCCAGGGCGGTAGCGGCAATCATCGTCTTCATGGGAATCCTTGAGGGGGGCACCGGTCCATTCCGGCACCGCCAGTCTGGGCACCGCGCCTAACCGGACCATGAGGGCGACTGTTAGATACTGTTTAGACAGCCCGGGTATACCGGTGCCCTGCCCTTCGCCTGCGTGCCCGCATGTCTGCCCTGTCCCTGATCCTGCCCCTGCTGCTGACCCTCGCCCCGCAGGACCCGATGCGGGTCCTCGACGGTGGCAGCCATCAGCAGGACAGCGTTCGCCAGGCGGTGCGGCAGGGCCGGTTCGTGCCGCTGGAGCAGGTCGTCGCCGACGCGCTGCGTCGCTACCCCGGCAAGCTGATCGAGGTGGAACTGGATGACGGAAAGTACGAGATCGAGATCCTTGGCCCGGAGGGCGTGGTGATGGAGTTGGATTACGATGCCGCCACCGGCCGCCTGCTGAAGATGGAAAAAGACTGATGCGCGTGCTGCTCGCCGAAGATGACGCCCTGCTCGCCAGCCGGCTGCAGACGCTGCTGGAAGAGGCCGGCTATGTGGTCATCCACAGTGCGGAGGGCCGGGATGCCGAGTACCAGGGGCAGATCGAGGACATCGCCGCGGCCGTGGTCGATCTGGGCCTGCCGGGCCTGGACGGGCTGAGCGTGATCGAACGCTGGCGCCAGGCCGGGCGCGACTTTCCGGTGCTGGTGCTGACCGCCCGCGCCCGCTGGCACGACAAACTGGCCGGCTTCGATGCCGGTGCCGACGACTACCTGACCAAACCCTTCCAGCCCGAAGAACTGCTGCTGCGCCTGCGCGCCCTGATCCGCCGCAGTGCCGGTCACGCGCATCCGCGCCTGCAGTGCGGCCCGCTGGTGCTGGACGTCAACGCCGGCCGCTTCGAGCTGGACGGCGCGCCCCTGGCACTCAGCGCGCAGGAGCACCGCATCCTCAGCTACTTCATGCATCACCCGGACACGGTGTTGAGCCGTTCCCGGCTGGGCGAGAACGTCTACGAAGACGGCTTCGATCCAGATTCCAATACGCTCGATGTACTGATCGGCCGCATCCGCCGCAAGCTCGGCAGCGAGCTGATCCACACGCATCGCGGCCAGGGCTTCCGCCTCTCGGCGACGCCATGACCACCGGCTCGCTGCGCACCCGCCTGCTGGTCGCCGGTGGCCTGGGCCTGGTGCTGGTCTCGGCACTGGCCACGTGGTGGCTGGGCGCGATGTTCGAGCGTTCGGCGCGCACCGCGATGGATGAGCGCCTGGGCAACGATCTGATCGCGGTACTGGCACTGGCCGAGAGCGATGCCAACGGCCAGCTGCAGTGGCGCGACACCTTGGCCGACGAGCGCTACCGCCGTGTGTTCTCCGGCGACTACTGGCAGGTGCTGGACCCGCAGGGCCGCCCGCTGGGGCAATCGCGCTCGCTCTGGGACGGCTCGCTGGCCGCGCCGAGCGCACTGCAACCGGGGCCTGCGCAGGCCTTCGATGCTCGCGGCCCGCTGCAGCAATCCCTGCGTGTGCTGGCCCAGCAGGTCACCCTGCCCCGCGCCGCCGCGCCGGTGATCGTGATGGTCGCCACCGACCGCAGCCCGCTGGATGCCCAGGTCGCCAGCTTCCGGCAGCGCACCGCGCTTGCCTTGGCCGTGCTGATCGCGCTGTGGTTCGGCGTGCTGGTCACCCAGGTGCATTACGGCCTGCGGCCGCTGGCCGAACTGGGCCGCATTGCCGGGCAGGTCCGCAACGGCGAGAACGTACGCTTTCCGCAGCAGGGCCTGGTGAAGGAAGTCGCGCCACTGGCCGGCCAGCTCAACGCGCTGCTCGATCATCACCAGCGCATGGTGGTGCGCGCACGCCGCAGCGCCGAAGACCTCGCGCATGCGCTGAAGACGCCGCTGACTGTGCTCACCACCGAGGCCGAGGGCGACGGCAGCGACTGGCGACAGACCCTGCGCAGCGAGACCGCGCGCATGCAGGCCAGCATCGATCGTTACCTCGCTGCAGGCCTGGGCGCGGACAGCCAGCAGCGCACGCCGGTGGCACGGGTGGTGAGCGCACTGTGCGGGCTGATGCAGCGCGTGCATGCTGCGCGCGGGCTGCGTTTTGCGTGCGACAGCGACACCGCGGGTGTGTTCGCTGGTGCGCGCGAGGATCTGGAAGAGATGCTGGGCAACCTGCTCGACAATGCGGGCAAGTGGGCCGCGCAGGCAGTGCGCGTGGACGTGGACGTGGCACGGGAGGGTACGCAGCTGCGCATCACCGTGGCCGATGATGGTCCGGGACTCCCGCCAGAGCAGCTGGAGCGTGTGCTGGAACGCGGCGTGCGGCTGGATGAGCGTGCTTCGGGGAGCGGGCTGGGATTGTCGATCGTGGCGGACATCGCCGAGAGTTACGGCGGGACGCTGGTGCTGGCCAATGGCGCGCCGGGGTTGCGGGCGACGTTGACGTTGCCGGCCGGCTGACCAGCCACCGGGTAGAGCCGACCGTTGGTCGGCTGTTTTTCGCGAGCA
>Ga0302348_1000932_pt1 | contig 10987 bp, 9 predicted proteins | sample PhySR1_FD_202177 | JGI IMG/M metagenome (GOLD analysis project Ga0302348, IMG submission 202177) | Leaf surface microbial communities from sunflower plants in UC Gill Tract Community Farm, Albany, California, United States - DLSL S.R1... | ecosystem: Host-associated > Plants > Phyllosphere >...
ATGGGCGTGGGTCGTTCCGGTACCAGTTATGTTTGCTGGAATATTTACAGTTTTATTCCAGATGTAGATGAAATGCTGACAGGAAAACGGCGCGAAGGTATTTTTGCCGGGGTTATGACTTTCGTGCGTAAAGCTGTTCAGGCGGTGGCGCTATTTGGGGTTGGCCTGTTATTACAGCATTACGGATTCACACCGAAAAGTGCCACGCAACCTGTCGAAGCCGTTTACGGTATCACACTGGTATTTGGCGCGGGATCGGTCATCTTCCTGCTGGTGGGATTATATAGCTCAATGAAATTCCGCCTCACCCGTCATAACCATGCCCTGCTGGTAAATGAAATTGAACGCCTTAAAGCCGGTGGCAGTAAATATGACGTCACACCGGAAACGCGCTTAATCGCCGAGCAACTCACCGGCTGGCCCTATGAAAAATTATGGGGCGATAACAATATTCTTAGTCAGACCGAAGAGAATCTTCCCCTGACGTCCACAGAGCTTTCAACCGGAGCCGACCATGCAAAGAATTGAATTCAGCCTGATGCAACAAACCATCCAGCGTGCCCTGCAAAAAGCGGGACTTGCTGAGAGAGATGCACGGACCTGTGCGCGAATCCATACAGAATCCAGTTGTGACGGTATTGCATCACATGGCCTCAACCGGGTAGCGCGTTTTGTCGATTATGTTCATAAGGGCTGGATTGATATCCACGCCAAACCGGAACTGGAAAAATCCCTCGGCGCCATCGCCATCTACAACGGCAACCGCGGTATCGGCATTACCAACGCCCTGTTCGCCGTGGAGAAAGCCACCGAAATGGCGAAAGAGTATGGCGTGGGGATCGTGGCGCTGAAAAACAGCAGTCACTGGATGCGCGGCGGCAGTTATGGCTGGCATGCGGCACAACAAGGCATGGCGGCGATGTGCTGGACCAATACGGAATCCTGCATGCCCGCCTGGGGCGGAAAAAACACCCGCGTCGGCAATAACCCGTTTGTCATGGCGGTACCAAGAACCAAAGGTCCGATTGTGCTGGACATGGCAATGTCACAGTATTCCTACGGCAAATTGCAGGTTACGCGGCTGAAAAACGAAAAACTGCCCTTCCCCGGCGGCTACGATAAAGAAGGAAATCTGACGGATGATCCGGGCCCGATCGAAGCCTCCATGCGCATTTTACCCACCGGTTACTGGAAAGGCTCGGGGCTGGCAATTGTGCTGGACGCCATGGCCGCGTTGCTTTCAGCGGGCTCGCCCACCAATGAAATAGACAAAATCGGCAAAGGGAGCTGCACCGGCGCCAGCCAGATTTTCATGGTATTCGACCCGACGCAGTTAGGTGGCGCTGAATTCACTGAACGCATGGCGGACAGCGTCGCGGACTACGTGAATCAGTCAGAACCGGCTGAAAACAGCCGCGATGTCCGTTATCCCGGCCAGACAGCCGCCGCCAACCGCGAGGAAAACCGCCGTCTGGGGATCCCGGCAGATGAAACGGTATGGGATGAAGTGATGCGGCTGGCGGAATAAGTTGCTTCAGAAGACAAAGAGCATCAAAAACGCCCGCCAAAATGCGGGCGTAAAAATGCGAGGTTGATTCATAAAAACTACTGCCTGCAATGTAAACCAAAACTATTTTGGAAGGCATATTCCTGAATTCAAAAACGATAAGTATTGAGAGTAAAAACGCATGATATAAAAGCGCCACCTTACAAAACGCGCTGATATTTCATGGATTATTATCAGGTTATCAATTTTTCACATCAGGCAGATTTAAGCTTTTACGATATTCAGTTCACCCTTCCCTGCGAAGAGATCAAAGTTTTCAGAGTTTTGTTTCTTCATTTTTCCTGCGCTTCAACGGATACTTTTCAGCGGATGGCGGAAATCACCGGTGAGTCCGGAAAAGATAGACACGGACATATCGTGACGTTTTACGACACGGCATGGGATGACATACCCGCAGATAAGCGCAATGGCAAATCAGTGTTCGATAAGTTGTTTCCGCAAAAACTGCTTAGCCGGGCAAACTATCTGAGGTTTTTTGATGGTTTAAGCGCCGTTATCGGAAATTATATCTGCGACGTAAAGCCGGAGATTATTTTTTTTAACGCCTATACGTCGTCGCACCAAAAAGCGTATGATCGGCTTGTTTTTCGCTCAAAAAGCGAACTGGTGTTATCAACGCATTCAGATGGAGGAGGCTATTATGTTATTAAAACAAAGTATTACAAAACGCCAAACACAAAAGGACTTTGAACGTAACCGAGCCGATAAATTAAAGACTCTTGAGATTTGTTTCAAACTCATCGAGAAATACCAAAAAACGGCATAAATCACACAGCCTCCTGACATGGAGGCTTTTTATTACCCGCTAAAGTTTCCTGCTCCCCTGCCCCTCTGCATACGTTCACTTTTCACCTCGTAAAGTGTGATCTTCTCCGGCAAAAAACGATTCGCATACTTGTATGGTAGTTTGCATGTGGCGTATTTATAACCATAGAAAATGCATCCTACTTTTACTGCAGAAGGTCTTAACCGATGAAAATCGTGAATGCTGAAGTCTTTGTCACTTGCCCGGGGCGCAACTTTGTTACGTTGAAAATTACTACTGACAGCGGGCTGACCGGTATCGGGGATGCCACGCTGAATGGCCGCGAATTGCCGGTCGCTTCCTATCTGAAAGATCACGTTTGTCCGCAACTGATCGGCCGCGATGCGCATCAGATCGAGGACATCTGGCAATTCTTCTACAAAGGCGCTTACTGGCGGCGCGGGCCGGTTACCATGTCGGCCATTTCTGCCGTCGATATGGCGCTTTGGGACATCAAAGCTAAAGCCGCCAATATGCCGCTGTATCAGTTGCTGGGTGGCGCATCACGCACCGGCGTGATGGTTTACTGCCATACCACTGGCCATTCCATTGATGAAGTACTCGATGATTACGCCAAACATAAAGAGCTTGGGTTCAAGGCCATTCGCGCGCAATGCGGCGTGCCGGGCATGAAAACAACGTACGGTATGGCGAAAGGCAAGGGCCTGGCTTACGAACCGGCAACGAAAGGTAACTGGCCGGAAGAACAATTGTGGTCAACCGAAAAATACCTCGATTTCACACCAAAACTGTTTGAGGCCGTACGCAATAAATTCGGTTTTGATGAACATCTTCTGCATGACATGCACCACCGCCTGACGCCAATTGAAGCCGCGCGCTTTGGCAAAAGCATCGAAGAATATCGCCTGTTCTGGATGGAAGATCCGACACCGGCTGAGAATCAGGAAAGCTTCCGTTTGATCCGCCAGCACACGGTGACGCCAATTGCGGTCGGCGAAGTGTTCAACAGCATCTGGGATTGCAAACAGCTGATTGAAGAGCAACTTATCGACTATATCCGCACCACGATTACTCATGCGGGGGGGATTACCGGTATGCGTCGTATTGCTGATTTTGCCTCGCTGTATCAGGTACGTACCGGCTCACACGGGCCTTCTGACCTCTCACCCATTTGCATGGCCGCTGCCTTGCACTTCGACCTGTGGGTGCCGAACTTTGGCGTGCAGGAATACATGGGATATTCCGAGCAGATGCTGGAAGTCTTCCCGCATAACTGGACGTTCGACAACGGCTATATGCATCCGGGCGAAAAACCAGGGCTGGGTATTGAGTTCGACGAAAAACTGGCCGCGAAATATCCGTATGAACCGGCCTATCTGCCGGTAGCCCGTCTGGAAGACGGTACTTTGTGGAACTGGTGAGGGAACAAAAATGAACAGTGTCGTTATACAAGAACCCGGAAAATTAGTCATCGAGCAACGTGCTTTGCCGGTACCTGCCGCCGGTGAAGTACGAGTTCGGGTCAGTTACGCCGGTATCTGCGGATCCGATGTGCATATCTACCACGGTCATAATCCGTTCGCGAAATACCCGCGGGTGATTGGTCATGAATTTTTCGGCCACATCGACAGCGTCGGCGAAGGCGTAGAGGCTTCACGCATCGGGGAACGCGTGGTGGTCGATCCGGTCGTCAGCTGCGGACATTGCTATCCGTGCTCGATTGGCCGCCCGAATGTGTGCGCCCAATTGCAGGTGATCGGCGTCCACCGCGATGGCGGTTTTAGTGATTATGCCTGCGCGCCGGCGAAAAATGCCTACGTGGTACCGGCCGCTATCCCGGACAAACTCGCCAGCATGGTTGAACCCTTTACTATCGCGGCCAATATCACCGCATTTCTCAAACCGACACCTCAGGACACTGCGCTGATCTACGGCGCTGGCCCGATGGGACTGACGGTGATCCAGGTACTGAAAGGCGTGTACGGCGTGCAGAAAGTGATTGTCGCCGACCGTATCGACGAGCGGTTGCAGATGGCGCAGGCCAGTGGCGCGGACTGGATCATCAACAACAGCGAGCGCAGCGTGGCAGATGAACTGGCTGCCGAAGGTGTACGCCCGACGCTTATTGTCGATGCCGCCTGCCACCCGGCCATTTTGCAGGAAGCGATTTTGCTTGCCTCGCCCGCCGCACGTATCGGCATGATGGGTTTTTCCGGCGAGCCGAGTTCGGTTACACAGCAGAGTATTACCAGCAAGGAGATTTCACTGTTTTCATCGCGCCTGAACAGCCACCGGTTCCCGCAAGTGATTGAATGGATGGAGCAAGGGAAAATCGCGCCCGAAAAGCTGGTGACGCACTGGATGCCTGCCGGGGAAGTGGAAGCTGCATTAACGCTGTTTGAGAAAGATCAGCGTTCCTGCTGCAAGGTTTTACTGACATTCTGATATTTGGCAATTTTTGAAAAATGACGGGAGGATTTTAAATATCCTCCCGCCCGCAGTACCTCATATTCTACCTACAAAAAAACGCAACACTATTAAAACAACACCGACAAGTGGAGCACCTATGTTCAAGAACTTACGCTGGGTCATCGTATTCCTGCTGTTCCTGGTTTACATGATCAATTACCTCGACCGCGTGGCGCTGTCGATCACTGTCCCGATGATAGAAAAAGAGCTGACCATTAATCCCGAACAATTCGGCATGATATTTGGCAGTTTCTTCTTCGGTTACGCGATATTTAACTTTATCGGCGGCCTGGCCGTGGATAAATTCGGCCCGACGCTGGTGATGGGATTAGCCGTCGGATTATGGTCGGTATTTTGTGGTATGACCGCTATCGCGACCGGCTTTTATTCCATGTTAATTCTGCGGGTATTATTCGGTATGGCCGAAGGGCCGATTTGTGCCTCGGCAAATAAGATGATCAACGGATGGTTCCCGAAGAAACAGGCGGCCACCGCGATGGGACTGCTCAGCGCCGGTTCACCTCTCGGCGGCGCTGTTGCCGGGCCTATTGTCGGATATCTGGCGATTTCCTTCGGCTGGCGACCGGCCTTTATGGTGATCGCAGCCATCGGGATTGTCTGGATGGCGGTCTGGTTCTTCACCGTTGCGGACAATCCGCTGAAAAGCAAACGCGTTTCACCGGAAGAATTACGTTTAGTTGATCAGATGAAGAATGAAAATATCAGTGAAGAAGAAGATCTGGCACAGGCCGCGCATGGTCTGGGCTATTATTTACGCCAGCCGATTATCCTGGTGACGGCTTTTGCCTTCTTCTGCTACAACTATATTTTATTCTTCTTTCTCAGCTGGTTCCCGGCATATCTGGTACAGGCGCATGGTCTTAACATTAAAGAAATGAGCCTGACAACGGTTATTCCATGGATTGTCGGATTCGTCGGTCTGGCACTGGGCGGATATATTTCAGATAAGATTTTTAATATCACTGGCCGTTTATTACTGTCACGTAAAATTATATTAGTCGTCAGTCTGTTAGCCGCAGCGATTTGTGTCGCACTGGCTGGCGTTGTCACCAGCGTGGTTCCGGCAGTTATTCTGATGTCGGTATCTATTTTCTTCCTGTACACCACCGGCGCTATTTACTGGGCGATTATTCAGGACGTGGTACATAAATCCCGCGTCGGCGGCACCAGCGGATTTATCCATCTGGTCGGCAGCGTATCGGGCATCATCGGTCCGGTCGTGACCGGCTTCATCGTACAAAACACCGGTCGCTTCGACAGCGCCTTTATTCTGGCCGGGGGCGTCGCCGCACTGGGCGCAATTCTGGTGTTCTTCGTGATAAAACCACCCAAACAGACTCCGGCCACGACCCTGTCTCACAACTGATGTTCTGAACATCATGTTCTGAGCATCATGAAAAAACCCGGTCATCATGCCGGGTTTTCTTCAATTTAACTCTAATCAACTCAAATCAGGCCTCATCAACCCACACACGCATCTCCCCTTCTCCCCTGTTCGCCCAGCTAAAATAAGGCACAAATGTCATGCTTTGCATCGTCGTTTCTTCTTCCGGAGGATTGAAGCTATATAACGGCTGCTGACCGGCCTGAACTGATAACCGGCGCTCACCTTGCGTCTGCAATAACGTTTTACCGGCGAGCAGTCCGCTGCCGGAGATCAGGCGAAATTGTGCATCCTGCGGCAGGCGTAAATTATGCAGTTCACTGCCGTTGTCGGCCTGTTCAAGGCAATACACCAGCGGGCCGCGCTGGATCGCCACTTTTCCTGAGACGTGCCGCAACAGGGCATTCCCCTTCACACGGGTTACCGGCATCGGTAATGTCATTTCAATGCGATCGCCTTTCTGCCAGTCCTGCGTCAGACGTAAATATCCGCTGCGCGTAAGCGCAGAAAGCGTCAGCGGTTTACCATTAAGCGTCACCTGCGGACTGGCGCACCAGTCGGGTAAACGCAGCGCCAGCGTGGCTTCAAGCGGCTGATCTGTGTCTATTTCAATCTGAACATGCTCTGTCCACGGATAACCACCGGACTGCTTCAGCCGCAACGATTTACCGCCGACCATCGCCTGCACGTCACTGCCGATATACAGGTTGATGTCCACGCCGTCCGGGCGCTGGGTATAAATGTAATGGCCGAGTGAAGCCAGCAGTCGTGCGATGTTTGGCGGGCAGCAGGCACAACCGAACCAGCGCTGACGCACTGGTTTTACGTGATCGTAGATATGATTGAACGGAATACTTTTCGGATGCACTTCCAGCGGATTCACGTAGAAGAAATGTTTGCCGTCGAGCGCCATTCCGGCCAGTACGGTATTGTAGAGCGCGCGCTCCATCACATCGGCATAGCGGCTGTCAGGATCCATCTGCAACATACGGTTGGCAAACATCATCAGCCCGATCGACGCACAGGTTTCGGTGTACGCCGTGTCATTCGGCAAATCGTAATCTGAAGAAAACGCTTCGCCGCTGCTTTGTGAGCCAATTGAACCGGTGATATACATTTGCCGCTGAGTCATGTTTTCCCACAACCGCTGGCAGACCTCGCGCTTTTCCTGATCCTGACTCAACCGCGCCAGATGAGCGACGCCGGCGTACAAATACACAAAGCGCACTGCGTGTCCGATAGCCGTCTTCTGTAACGCAACCGGCTGATGGGCCTGACTGTAAGCTTTATCTTTGACCATCCACGCCGGACCGTAAGTATTCCAGTGCGATGTTTTGCCGCGTTTTTCATATTCAATATCGTAGAAATGCGGCTCTGTACCGCGCTGCTCGACAAAATAGCGGGTCAGCTCGAGATAACGGGTTTCACCGGTAGCTCCATATAAACGCATCAGCGCCAGTTCGATTTCCGGATGACCGGGATAGCCGTGCAGCTGTTTATCTCCCGGCCCGAAAACATCCGCAATGTGATCGGCAAGTTTACAGACGATCTCCAGCAAGCGCGTTTTTCCGGTTGCCTGAGTGTAAGCCACGCCGGCTTCGATCAGATGTCCGGCACAGTAAAGCTCGTGACATTCGGCGAGATTCGTCCACCGCTGTTGCGGCTCTTTCACGGTGAAATACGTATTCAGATAGCCGTCCGATTGCTGCACCGCGCCCACCAGTTCGATCACCTGGTCTGCCGTTTCTTCCAGCGCAGGATCCGGCGTTTTTGCCAGTAAATAGCCGACAGCTTCCAGCCACTTCGCCACATCGCTGTCCTGGAAAACCATCCCGTAAAACTCGCCCTCACTTTGCCCGGCAGCGATGCGGAAGTTCTCAATGGCATGACTCGGTTCTGCATCGGCGACCTCATCATTAAGGGCCTTCCACTGATATGGCACGACGACGTCTTTGACCAGCCGCTGATATTCCAGCCAGAACGCGTCAGAAATATTGACCTTATCGAGCGGCACTTCTAAAGACTCAACCGGAGAAAACGACATACAACCTCCTGAATAGAAAAATAACGATTAAATTTTCGCGGCCAGTTCATGCGACATCCGCGTCAGCAATGTGTTATCGAGCTTGCAGAACATCAGAGTGATCGCCAGCAGAAGATGCATCGCCGCAGGCAACAGGGTTTCCAGCAGAGTGATCCCGCTCAACGACGCCGCAGTCTGGTGTTCCGCACCTGCCTGATAAGAGACAAAAATGAACACCAGGCTGATGATCCCGGCGCTTGATGCCCAGGCTAATTTGATGAAGAAAAGGTTGAACGCAAAATTCATCCCGGAAGAGCGGATACCGTTTTTCCAGTGTCCGTAATCATCGGCGAAGGCCATCAGGGAAAAGTGCAGCGGCAGCGTGAAACCGAGGATCACGCAATGAATAAAGATGATGCCCAGCCACAGCGTCTGATACTGCTCACCAACGGGCACAAACCACAGCAACAGAGAAAATACTGCCAGCACCAGATTGGTGATCATATACAACCGGACGCTGTCGATAAATTTGGTCAGCTGATTGACGATCACCGCGCCGAGAATTGACGCCAGCGTCACCATGCCGAAGAACATCGAGGCATAGCCCGCGCCGCCTTTCAGCACGTAAGTGATGAAATACATGTAGCCGCCACCGCGCAGGTTAAACACGTTGATTAGCAGGAAAGACATCAGCAATACCAGCAGCAACTGGTCGTTTTTCAACATGCCACGGATATGTTCTTTAACGCTGAACTGCCCGAGCAGCGCCAGCGGCAGGCGCTCACGCACAGTGAAAAAGCACCACAGAAACATCACCACCGCAACGGCGCACAACAGACCGACACCCTGCTGATATCCGGCTGCAGCATTCCCCTTGCCCAGCACCTGTACCAGCCAAGGCAACCCGACAGACACCATGAATCCCGCCACACCGCAGAGCACAAAACGCCATGACTGGCAGGAAATGACCTCACGATGATCGGTGGTCATGGTGTTAATCAGGGCACAGTACGGCACATTGATCGCCGTGTAAGACACGGACAGCAGAAAATACGTGAAAAAAGCGTAGGCAATTTTGGCGTCGCCACTCAGACCGGGCACGGTAAACGTCAGAAAACCCACGACGCCAATCGGCAACGCAATCCACAATTGCCACGGCCGGAAACGTCCCCAGCGGCTTTGCGTGCGGTCAGCCAGAATGCCCATCAGTGGATCAGAAATCGCGTCAATCACACGCAGGGAAATAAACAGCGTGCCGACAATCGCAGGCGTCAGGCCGAAAACATCGGTATAAAAAAATGTCAGAAAACTGGTGATCAGACAGGTTATTATCGTGCCGCCAGCATCTCCCAGCCCATAACCTATTTTCTCACTCACAGAAAGCTTAGCGTTGGCTGAAATTATTCCGCCCTCACCCGTTACCGGGGATGCGCCGGTATTAATGGAATCCGTTGACATGTTTTTTCCTCGCTTTTATATCGTTATTAATAAGCAACAGGAACAGGATAAATAAGGCTGATTATTCACATCATTCCGAAGAATAAATAAGGTACGCGGTCAATCTGGCACAGAGGCATCACGTCAACAAGAGGAGGATAAAGTAGTTAAACGGGACAATTCCGACTTGCAGTTTCAATCTGTGAAGCAGATCAAAACCTCCCGCCACGTCACTGGCAGTCGCCCATCCCTGTGTTAGTGTCAGGCTTAAACATCCCACCGGAAGCCTGTTAAATGACTGAATGCCTTGCTTTTCCAGTAAATTACCCCGTGAAAGTTCAAAATGGCGGCCTGTTCATTTCAAGAGGAATTGGCACACATCCGACCCGGAGACTCAGTTCGCATGAGTTAATTTATGTGGTCCGTGGCACCTTGTCATTGCAGGAGGAAAATACACGTTTTGACGTGCATGAAGGCGAAAGTTTATTACTATTCCCCGGACGTGAACATAAAGGGCTAACCACATTCGATCCTGACCTAAAATTTTACTGGTTGCATTTTGATTTCGTGAAAGACGTGGCAATTATCCAATCACAGCAAAATAATCCCTCTATACAGCTGGATATTCCACAACACTGTAAAGTCAAAGACCGGGAGACTATTCTGACGCTATTCAGATTATTTTTATATGAACAGGAACGCGGCGGAAATTCCCTTGAGTTGTTCTTGCTATTACTTTTACAGGAAGTCTGCCGCGCCTGGCCGGACAACGTCGAACCTGATGGTCCTGGCGTTGCGCTGGCGTATAAAGCGCGCCAGCTGATCACAACACAATTTCATTTACCGCTGGGTGCGACGGAGCTGGCTGAACGCCTGCACTGCAACGCAGATTATCTCGGGCGGGTTTTCCGTCTGACGTTCCAGATGACGCTGACCGATGCGCTGCATAAGCAACGGGTGACGGCAGCTGAAAAGCTTTTACTGGCCAATACCGGCAATGTGGCGGACGTTGCTCGTCTGACCGGCTTTAATGATGTGGCCTATTTCCGCCGGGTATTTCGCAAACTGCTGGGCATCACACCCGCCGCCTACAAAAAACTGTATTGTCGTGAACATATCAATTCACAGTAATTCTTGCGCTAACAATCTCAAAATCCTGATAAAACTCATGTTAGTATTATGGCTTCCCGACTATAAAGACAACATTTGCCCATGACAGACTCCTTTGAATTTCTCAGTAATGTGCCGGTTAATCAGCAGATTTACCGCACCTTGCGTCAGGACATCGTCACCTGTGCCATCGCACCGGGAGCATTTCTG
>Ga0302348_1000937_pt1 | contig 10922 bp, 10 predicted proteins | sample PhySR1_FD_202177 | JGI IMG/M metagenome (GOLD analysis project Ga0302348, IMG submission 202177) | Leaf surface microbial communities from sunflower plants in UC Gill Tract Community Farm, Albany, California, United States - DLSL S.R1... | ecosystem: Host-associated > Plants > Phyllosphere >...
CCATGAAACCGGCACCGCCCGCAGCCGGCACCGCCTGGAGCCGGCCAGCGGCCGGCACTACCCGTACAGCGTCAGCCTTCGGCGTGGCTGTTGCGCACCGCATCCAGGAAATCCCGGCCCCAGCGATCCACGTCGTAATACTCCACGCTGCCAAACAGCTGGCGCATGCGCCCGGTGGCTTCATCGTCGGGCATCGACAAGGCCTGCAACAGGCCGGCGGTGAGATCGGCCGGGTCATGCGGATTGGTCAGCACCGCGCCCTTCAGCTCGGCCGCCGCACCGGCGAATTCGCTGAGCACCAGCACGCCGTTGCTGCCCTCGATGCCCTGCGTGGCCACGAACTCCTTGGACACCAGGTTCAAGCCATCGCGCAGCGGGGTGATCCACATCACCTGTGCGGCGGCGTAGTGCGCCACCACCTCTTCGAACGGCAATGCCTGGGCGAAGAACCGCACCGGGGTCCAGTCCAGCCGCGAGAAGCGCCCGTTGATCCGCCCCACCGCCTGCTCGATCTGGTTCTGCAGCGTGCGGTAGATGGTCATCTCGCGTGCGGCCGGTACGCAGATCATCAGCAGGGTGACCTTGCCCTGGCGATCCGGATGCTGCTCCAGCAACCGCTCGAACGCCTCCAGCTTGGCCAGCGTGCCCTTGGTGTAATCCAGGCGCTCCACTGACAGCACCAGCTTGCGCGCGCCGATCTCGCGGCGCAGCTTGAAGATGTCATTGCGCACGTCGCTGCGTGCGAGCACGTTGTGGATGCGGCGCAGATCGGTGCCGACCGGGTGCGCACCGAGGGCGACTTCGCGGTCGCCCACGCGCAGGCGCGTGGTCATCGTGTCCAGGCCCACTGCGCACCCGTAGGTGAGAAAACGCGGGGCGCAGCTTTCCCACGCCAGACGCTCGGCCGGCATCGCGCCGCGCACGACGTCCACGAAGTTCTCCACCTGTCGCGGAATGTGGAAGCCGATGTAGTCGCAGCTGAGCAGGCTGCCGATGATCTCGCGGCGCCAGGGCACCACATTGAATACATCCGCCGACGGGAAGTAGGTGTGGTGGAAAAAGGCGATCTTCAGGTCCGGGCGCAGCTCGCGCAGCGTGGCCGGCACCATCCACAGGTTGTAGTCGTGGATCCACACGGTCGCGCCATGCGCGGCTTCGGCGGCGGTGGCCTCGGCGAACTTGCGGTTGACCTTCAGGAAGACTTGCCAGTCTTCTTCGCGGAATTTCGCACGTTCCCAGAACACGTGCAGCATCGGCCAGAACGCTTCCTTGGAGAAGCGCTTGTAGAAGATGTCCACTTCCTGTTTGCTCAGCGGCACGCGCGCGGCGGTCAGGGTGGGGTAACGCTCGGCATCCACCGCCAGGTGGGTCTGGAACGGACCGCGCTTGGGCTCATCGATTCCCCAGGCGACCCAGGACCCCTTCTGGCCGCCTTCGAAGAAGCTCAGCAGCGAGGGGATGATGCCGTTGGGCGAGCGCGGCGGGCGCTGCACCAGCACGCCATCTTCCATCACTTCATCGAAGGGCAGGCGGTGATAGACCATCACCAGGTCGGCGCCATCGGCGCGCGCCTGCGGCGGTGGGCGCAGGAAGGGATCGTCATCGGCGAGCAGGCCGAAATGTTCGATCGCTTCGAGGATGCCGCCGCACCCCGGCGCCTGTGCATGGAAGGTGTGCTTCAGGTCGGCCGTCGCGGCGGTCAGCGCCGGCTCCGAATCGCCCACGCACACCCCGCGGAAACCGGAGGTGTACATCGACAGGTCATTGAGGGTGTCGCCGGCCACCAGGATGCGATCGCGCGGCAGTTCCAGCAGGCGCGCAAGCGCGGCCAGGGTGCGGCCCTTGTCGGTATCAGGCGGCAGGATGTCCAGATAGCGGTCGGCCGAATACAGCACATCGCAGCCCAGCGCCTGTGCGGCGGTCTGGATCTGCGAGCGCAGCGGCGCCAGCGTGTCGGGATCGCAGAAGTACGAGCAGCGGCGTTCCTGCGGCACGTCCTGGCGCTGCAGCGCGGTGAACGGACGCATCGCGGCGGCGACCACCTGCTCGCCCGGCCAGTGCGCGTCGATCATCGATTGCAGGGGCTGCATCGGCTGCAGGGTGTGGCCGTCGACGACGGTGGCACCGACATCGCAGACCACGTAATCCGGGCGCGGAATGGCCGGATCGGAGAGCAGGGGCATCACCGCTTCCAGGCCGCGGCCGGTGATGAAGATCAGGCGGATACCCGGGTGCTGGTCGACCAGCCGGTAGAGCCGATGACGCGCGGCGGGATCGCCGGCGAGGAAGGTGCCATCCAGATCGGTGGCGAGGATCAATTGCGGGGCCGGCGGCGCCGGCGGTGTACGGGTTGGAGTGAGGGAGGTCGGTGTCGAAACAGTCAATGCACTTCCTTATCGGAGTCAGAGGGGAGGGGGATATCGGGATCCGGCGGCGCGGTGTCGGTCTCGGGCATCAGTTCCAGCGCCGAGGGGGTGGTGCGCAGCATCAGCCGGAAGCCGACCGGATGCGTGCGCAGCCGCTGGAAGCTGAGCAGGCGCGCGGTGGTGAACAGCGCCAGCAGCATCAGCACCACCGCGAAGTACAGCGGCAGTGCAGGCGCGCCGAACTGCTGCATCGCCGCGCCCGCCAACGCGGGGCCGAGCGCGGCGCCCACGCCATGGACCAGCAGCAGGCTGGAGCAGCCCGAGAGCAGATCTTCGCGCGGCAGGTAATCGAGCATGTGCGCGACCGCGAAGGGATACAGCGCGAAGGCCAGCCCGCCATAGAAGAAAAACAGGCCGAACAGCAGATGGGTCTGCGCCTGGATCATCGGCAGCGAGGCCACCACGGCGATACCCGCCGCGGCCAGGCTCAGCGCGACCAGTCCGGTGCGGCGGTCATGCCCGTCGCTGATGTGACCCAATGGCCATTGCAGCAACGCGCCACCGGCGATGGCGGTCAGCATGAACATCGCGACGCCATTGCCGTCCAGGCCGACCTCGCCGGCGTAGACCGGCAGCAGGCCCCAGAATGCGCCCATCGCCAGGCCGGAGAGGCCGGCGGCAACCGTCGCCACCGGTGCCATCGCATACAGCCGCGCCAGTTTCAGGCGCGGCACCGAGGGAATCTCCGGCGGGCGCAGGCGCGTAGCGGTGACCGGCAACACTGCCGCGCAGACCAGGATCGCGGTAAGCATGAACATCGAGGTCGCGCCGGCGTCGCCAAGCATCAGCAGCACCTGGCCCAGGGCCAGTGCCGAGAGGTTGACCACCATGTAGAGCGAGAAAGCACGGCTGCGCAGGCGCGGGTCGGGCTCGGCGTTGAGCCAGCTCTCGATCACGGTGTAAAGGCCCACCAGCGCGATGCCGGTAAGGATGCGCAGCACGCCCCAACCCACGGGATTGATCCACAGAGGGTGCAGCAGCACCGCGATGGCGGCGAGGGCGGCAAAGAAGGCAAACGCACGGATATGGCCGATGCGGCCGATCAGCGAGGGGGCGAAGAAGGTGCCGATGAAAAAACCGGCGAAATAGCCGGACATCACCAACCCCAACGTGCCGGCACCGAAGCCGGCTTCACCACCGCGCACCGCCAGCAATGTGCCGAGCAGGCCGCTGCCGGTCAGCAGCAGCGCCACACCGGCGAGCAGGGCGGTCAGCCGCAACATGCGTGCGCCCTTCGTGGGGAAGAAGGCGAACAAGTCACGTGATTGACCATACCACAGCGGGTATGAAGCCCCTGTTGCAGCGCAGGCGATGGGTGCGCGTGCGTGACGATGCAGCGGGTCGTCCGGTTTGCGCTGGTCGTTCGCGCCCGTTAGGGTGGGGGCATGAATGTAGTCAAACTCCTTCCTTTCGCCGCTGCGCTGGCGATCACCGCGTGCAGCGGTTCGAACGACACCGTCGGCCATGATGTCTCGATGGCGCCGTCCGATGCGTTCATGTCTGCCGTGGCCGCGCACTGCGGCAAAGCGTTCGAAGGCCGCATCGCGGTCAACGAGCCCAAGACCGATGCGCCCGATCCTTTCGAGGGCAAACGGCTGGTGATGCATGTGCGGGGCTGCGAGGACCCGGCGCATGAGCTGCGGATTCCCTTCCATGTCGGTGATGACCATTCACGGACCTGGGTGCTCACCCGCACCGAGCATGGGCTGCGGCTCAAGCACGATCATCGCCACGAGGACGGCAGTCCTGATGCGGTCACGATGTACGGTGGCGACAGCAAGCCGCCAGGCACCGCGCAACGCCAGTCATTCCCGGTCGATTCGGACTCGGTGGCGATGTTCCGCAAGGCGGACATGCTCGCCTCGGTGCAGAACACCTGGGCAATGGAAGTGGAGCCGGACCAGCGCTTCGTCTACGAATTGACCCGCCCGGGCGGGCGCCACTTCCAGGTGGTGTTCGACCTGACCAAGCCGGTGGCACTGCCGCCGGCGCCGTGGGGCAGTGAGACGCCTGCGCCGTAACGCAGCGCGGTAATGCCGGCCGCGGGCCGGCGTCACCGCGAGCGTGCCGACCAACGGTCGGCACCTACCACAAGGGGAACGCTCAGCGCGCCCCGAACCGGGCGCGGCACCCGCCGCTGACCCACAGGCTGCCATTGCTGTAGCCCCAGCTGCGACCTTCCACGCAGGCCGTGCCCGACAACTGCTGCACCAGCGCCGGGCGACCCTGACGGGCATCCCAGGCACAGGTCTGCTGGCGCTTGTCGTTGCTGCTGCAGGTCACGCTGTAATTGCTGTTGCCGCCACCGCCCCCCCAGTTGCCGCCGCTGTTGCCACGCGCTTCGGCGAACTCGCCGCGGCAGCCGCGATTGACCCAGATTGCCCCATTGCGCACGCCCCAGGTCTGGCCCTCGACACACGCCGTACCGGAGATCTGGCGAACCAGGGTGGCGTTGCGCCAGCCGGTGTTGCAGGTGCGCTCGCGGTTGTCCTGGCTCTCGCAGCGGATCGTCGCGCCGGTGCCGCCGCCGCCGCCCCAGTTGCCGCCATTGCCACGGCCCTCGACGAATTCGGCCCGGCAGCCGCCGCTGACCCAGACCGTCCCGTTGCGCGAGCCCCAGTTGCGGCCCTCGGTACAGGTCGTCCCGGAGATCTGGCGGGACAGCCGGGCACTGCGCCAGCCGGTATTGCAGACCCGCTCGCGGTTGTCCTGGCTTTCGCAGCGGACCGTGCCGGTGTTGCCGGGGCCGTTGCCGCCGCCATTCCAGCCACCCCCGTTGCCGTTGCCGTTGCCGTTGCCGTTGCCGTTGCCGTTGCCGCGCAGCGACGTGGCGATGTCCTGCTTGATGCGGGAGAAGTTCCAGCCCGAATTGACCTGGGCCAGGTAGAAGCGCAGCTGGTCATCCGGGATCCGGCGGCCATTGGACTGGTCGGCGTATTCCTGGGTGATGACCCGGCTGCGGTCGGAGGAGGACAGCTGCGACAGATTTTCCGGGGCATAGGCCCGGGTACTCATCTGGGCGTGCAGGGCCGGGGCCATACAGGCCAGGGCAAGGGTGAGGCAGACGGTGCTCAGACGGCGTTGCATGGCGACATCCCCGTGCGGTCGTTGGTGCGCGGACTATAGGAATGGCCCCGGTTCAGAGCGTGTGATGCCGGGCTGCAGCGCCCGGATTTGCCCCGCCGGGCTGGCGGCCGCAGAATAACGGGCTTTCCGGCGCAGCTTGGCGCCGGCACTCTCCTGCGGAGCTTTACCCCCATGCGTACCCACTTCTGTGGCCTGGTCGACGAGACCCTGATTGGCCAAACCGTAACCCTCGCCGGCTGGACCGACGTTGCCCGCAACCAGGGCGGCGTGGTCTTCATCGATCTGCGTGATCATGAAGGCATCGTGCAGGTGACGGTGGAAGTCGACAACGCCGCTGTATTCGCCGTGGCCGCCAGCCTGGGCTACGAAGACGTGCTGCAGGTGGAAGGCGTGGTGCGCGCGCGCCACGCGGCCAACGACAAGCTCCGCACCGGCAACGTGGAAGTGATCGCCACGGCCATCACCATCCTCAACAAGGCCGAGCCGCTGCCGTTCCACGCGCACGAGAACCCGGGCGAAGAAACCCGCCTGAAGTACCGTTACCTGGATCTGCGCCGCCCGGAAATGCAGCGCATGCAGCGCACCCGCATCAAGCTGGTGCAGGCCCTGCGCCGCCACCTGGACGCCACCGGCTTCCAGGACATCGAAACCCCGATCCTGACCAAGGCCACCCCGGAAGGCGCCCGCGACTTCCTGGTGCCGGCGCGCATGCACCCGGGCGAGTTCTACGCCCTGCCGCAGAGCCCGCAGCTGTTCAAGCAGATCCTGATGGTGGCCGGCTTCGACCGTTACTACCAGATCGCGCGCTGCTTCCGCGACGAGGCCCTGCGTGCCGACCGCCAGCTGGAATTCACCCAGCTGGACATGGAGTTCGCCTTCGTGCGCGAGCGCGATGTGCAGGACTTCGTGGAAACCATGATCCGCGCCATCTTCAAGGAAGTGGTCGATGTGGAGCTGGCCGCCAGCTTCCCGCGCATGACCTGGGCCGAAGCGATGCGTCGCTATGGCTCGGACAAGCCGGACCTGCGCATCGCGCTGGAGCTGGTGGACGTGGCCGAGCTGGTCAAGACCAGTGAGTTCCCGGTGTTCACCGCCGCCGCCAATGATGCCGACGGCCGCGTGGCCGCGCTGCGCATCCCCGGCGGTGCCACGCTGAGCCGCAAGCAGATCGACGAGTACGCCGCGCATGCCGCCAAGTACGGCGCCAAGGGCCTGGCCTACATCAAGATCAGCGAGAGCGGCGACGTCAGCTCGCCGATCGCCAAGTTCTTCAGCGACGAGGCCTTCGCCGCGCTGGTCGCCCAGGTGGGCGCCGGCAATGGCGACATCGTGTTCTTCGGCGCCGGTGGCTACAACAAGGTCTCCGACTTCATGGGCGCCCTGCGCCTGAAGGCCGGCAAGGACTTCAACCTGGTCGCCGCCGGCTGGGCACCGCTGTGGGTCACCGATTTCCCGATGTTCGAGTACGACGACGAAGCCCAGCGCTACGTCGCCCTGCATCACCCCTTCACCGCGCCGGCAGTGGATGACATCGCCGATCTGCGCGCCAATGCCAAGACCGCCGTATCGCGCGGCTATGACATGGTGCTCAACGGCAACGAGATCGGCGGTGGTTCGATCCGTATCCACCGCTCGGACATGCAGAGCGCGGTATTCGACCTGCTGGGCATCGGCGCCGAAGAGGCCGAGGGCAAGTTCGGCTTCCTGCTCGACGCGCTGCGTTTCGGCGCGCCGCCGCACGGTGGCATCGCCTTCGGTATCGACCGTATCGCCGCACTGATGGCCGGTACCGAGTCGATCCGCGACGTGATCCCGTTCCCGAAGACCACCGGCGCGCAGTGCCTGATGACCGGTGCCCCGTCGCCGATCCCGGACGAGCAGCTGGCGGAAGTGCACGTCCAGGTCCGTCCGCGCGCGGTCAAGGAATAAGCCGGCAAGCGCCGGCCATGGGCCGGCGTGGGGTGCGGCAGGTACCGGCCGGAGGTCGGTGCCGGGCCGTGGGTGGCGCCCGTGATGATCGAAAATGTTGATCGTCACGCGGCGCCATCGCCGCAGCGTTCAGGTAAATTGACGGCTCCCGCCGATGCCGATGCTCCCGCCGTGACCCCAGGCCGTTACACCATCCGCCGCGCCACCCCGGACGATGCCCAGACCCTGTCGGTGCTGGCCGCGCGTACCTTCGTGGAAACCTTCGGCCATCTGTACCCGCCCGAGGACCTGCAGGCCTTCCTCGACGAGGCCTACCCGGCGCAGCGCCAGCGCATCATCCTCGAACACCCCGATTACGCGGTCTGGCTGCTGGAGCTGGACGGTGTTGCCGTGGGCCACGCCGCAGCCGGCCCCTGTGGACTGCCGCATGCCGAGGTGCAGCCGGGCGATGGCGAGCTCAAGCGCCTGTACCTGATCAAGGACCAGCAGAGCTGTGGCTGGGGCAGTCGTCTGTTCGAAACCGCGCTGGCCTGGCTGGAACGCGAGGGCCCGCGCACGGTGTGGCTGGGGGTGTGGTCGGAAAACTTCGGTGCACAGCGCTTCTACGCCCGCTACGGCTTCAGCAAGGTCGGCACCTACGCGTTCCCGGTCGGCAAGGTGCTCGACCTGGAGTTCATCCTGCGCCGCCCGCCAACGGCCGCCTGAGCCGGATACTGAAGGGCCGCGACGGCTTCACCTGCCGTTGTCCGGTCCATTCGTCTAATGACGCTGTCTCCTTCTGCAGGCGCCCCGCCCAACGGGCTAGGCTGACACCATGAATCCCCCTGTTTTACTGCTGCATGGCATCTGGAATGCGCGCGCGTGGGTCGGCCCGCTGGCCTGGCGTCTGCGTGCCCGTGGCTTCGCCGTGGATACCTTCGGGTACTCCAGCGTGTTCGGGGGCCCGGAGGTGGCGGTGCCGCAACTGCTGGAGCGGCTCAAGGACAGCGGCCCGGTCTCGCTGGTCGGGCACAGCCTGGGCGGACTGGTCGCGCTGGAGGCGCTGCGGCGCGCGCCGGACCTGCCGGTGTCGCGGGTGGTCTGCCTCGGCTCCCCGTTGCGTGGCAGTGTGACCGCGCGCTCGCTGAGCGATCACGGCTGGTCGCTGGCGCTGGGGCGCAGCTCGGAACTGCTGCTGGATGGCCTGCCGGCCTGGGAGGGCAGGGCGCAGGTCGGCCTGATCGCCGGCTCCGTCCCGCACGGGCTGGGCAGCCTGCTGGGCGCCTGTGGCGATGCCTCCGATGGCACCGTGGCGCTGGATGAGACGCAGTTGCCGGGCCTGGCCGACCACTGCGTGATCCCGGCCAGCCACAGCGGGCTGGTATTCTCGCCGGATGCCGCGCGCCAGACCGCCGCCTTCCTGCGCGATGGCCGGTTCCGCCGGGACGACGCGGCCCACGCCGCCTGATCGGGCCCGGCACTGACGCGGGCAGGTCGGCGGATCAGGTAGAATTCGCGCCCTGTTCCTGACAGAAACACGAGAGTCACCCCATGGGTAGAGGCCCCTCCAAGATCATCCGCGAGATCGGCGTTGCCGCGCGCGGCGGTGGAGGCGACCCCAACAACAACCCGCGCCTGCGGGTGGCCATGGACAAGGGCCTGTCGTCGAACATGTCCAAGGACGTGATCGAGCGCGCCATCAAGAAGGCGACCGGTGAGCTGGAAGGCGTCGAGTACGAAGAGATCCGCTACGAGGGCTATGCCCCCGGTGGCGTGGCCGTGATCGTGGATTGCCTGACCGACAACCGCGTGCGCACCGTGGCCGATGTCCGCCATGCGTTCAGCAAGTGCGGCGGCAACATGGGCACGGAAGGCTCGGTGTCGTTCATGTTCAAGCGCCTGGGCGTGCTGCACTTCGGCGCCGGTGCGGACGAAGAAGCCGTGACCGAGGCGGCGATCGAGGCCGGCGCGGACGACATCGTGGTCTACCCGGAAGACGGGGCGATCGACGTGGTCACCGCGGCCGACAGCTACCACGCTGTCAAGGATGCGATGGAGGCCGCCGGGTTCACCCCGGACCATGCTGAAATCACCTACCGCGCCGACAACGACATCAAGGTCGAAGGCGACACCGCTTTGCAGGTCAAGAAGCTGCTGGACATGCTCGAAGACCTGGACGATGTGCAGGACGTGTTCTCCAACGCCGAGCTCGGCGCGGACGCCTACGCCTGAGCAGGCGCTTCACCGGTCGCTTTGCGCGACCGGTGAGCGGACAATGCGGACCATGATGACTCCCGCCGTTCCCTGTTATCCCCGCCGCATGTGTCCCTTCCGGGCCACGGGCGGCCGTGTGCGTGCCGCATGACCCGCATTCTCGGCATCGACCCCGGTTCGCAGCGCACCGGGGTGGGCATCATTGATGTGGACGCCGCCGGCAAGGTGGTGCATGTGCATCACCTGCCGCTGGTGCTGCTGGGCGCGGATGACTTCCCGCAGCGGATGAAGCTGCTGGTGGTCGGCCTGACCGCCCTGGTCGAGGAATACCGCCCCGACGAAGTGGCCATCGAAAAGGTGTTCATGGCGCGCAACCCGGATTCGGCCTTGAAGCTGGGCCAGGCGCGCGGCGCCGCCATCTCGGCCGTGGTGATGCGCGACCTGCCGGTCAGCGAGTACGCCGCCACCGAGATCAAGCTGGCCGTGGTCGGCCGCGGTGGCGCGGAAAAACAACAGGTCCAACACATGGTCGGGCTCATGCTCAACCTGAAAACCAAGCTGCAGGCCGACGCTGCCGATGCGTTGGCCGTGGCGATCACCCACGCCCACGTCCGGGCGACGGCGTTGCGCCTGGGCGTCAATGCCCGCCAGGCCTGGAGCCGGAAATGAGGAACACTGCATGATTGGTCGTCTGCGCGGGATCGTGGCCTACAAGGCGCCGCCGTGGCTGATGGTGGACGTCAATGGCGTCGGCTATGAGCTGGAGGCGCCCATGAGCACCTTCTACGATCTGCCCGAACTGGGCCGCGAGGTCACCCTGTTCACCCATTACGCGCAGAAGGAAGACAGCGTCTCGCTGTACGGTTTCCTGCGCGAGGGTGAGCGCCGCCTGTTCCGCGATGTGCAGAAGGTCAGCGGGATCGGCGCCAAGATCGCGTTGGCCGTGCTCTCCGGGGTCAGCGTGGACGAGTTCGCGCGTATGCTGCAGGCCGGTGACATCACCGCGCTGACCCGCATCCCGGGCATCGGCAAGAAGACCGCCGAGCGCATGGTGCTGGAGCTGCGCGACCGCGCGGCCCATTTCGGTGGCGGCGGCGCGCCGATCGCCGGTGCGGCACCGGCCACCGATCCGGTCTCCGAGGCGACCGTGGCCCTGCAGCAGCTGGGCTACAAGCCGACCGAGGCCGCGCGCATGGCGCGCGATGCCAATGCCGAGGGTGACGATGTCGCCACGGTGATCCGCAAGGCCCTGCAGGCCGCGCTGCGCTGAGCCGCGCGCCTGCCATT
>Ga0302348_1000944_pt1 | contig 10865 bp, 8 predicted proteins | sample PhySR1_FD_202177 | JGI IMG/M metagenome (GOLD analysis project Ga0302348, IMG submission 202177) | Leaf surface microbial communities from sunflower plants in UC Gill Tract Community Farm, Albany, California, United States - DLSL S.R1... | ecosystem: Host-associated > Plants > Phyllosphere >...
CCATGGCTACCGCAGCTGCAGCGAACGCGAGCTTGGCAAATTTTTTCATATTTCTCCTCTCAGGATGAGATCACCGCAGAAGACTGCGAGCAGATGGGACGAAAACAAGTCATACATTCTTCGGAGTATAACATTCTCGGTGTGGTGAAGGCTCCACTTCGAACAATGTCTGCCTCTTCGCTGGGGGATTGTGCCACAAGCACGCACTCCTAAAAAGCAAATATAAGCGATTCGAACGGGGCACCACGGCCTTGTGGTGTGTACGCAACAAGGCAGGAAATGGCTCGCAAACCCTTATGGGGACTGGCTCGCCGGTTTTGTCCTCCCTCGCAGGGAACGTGCCCGGGGTTGACGATGCGTCGCTCGCGCGTATGAGGGGGGAGGGGCTTGCGGCATGGTAAAATGTTCTGTTATTCGCGCAACCGCAGCGTCCCGCTGTGGGCACCACTGTGCTCACTAGGGGACCTCTCACCGTTCGCCCAATGGATCAATTCGCCAAAGAGACACTCCCGGTATCGCTCGAAGAAGAAATGCGCAGCTCGTACCTCGCTTACGCCATGAGCGTGATCGTGGGCCGCGCCCTTCCAGATGTGCGGGATGGTCTCAAGCCGGTGCATCGTCGTGCGTTGTACTCGATGCACGAGCTGAACAACGACTGGAATCGCCCCTATAAGAAGTCTGCCCGTATTGTCGGGGATGTGATTGGTAAGTATCACCCTCACGGCGACACTGCTGTATACGACACCATTGTGCGGATGGCGCAGAACTTCTCTCTGCGCTACATGCTGGTCGACGGCCAGGGCAACTTCGGCTCGGTCGATGGCGACAATGCCGCGGCGATGCGTTACACCGAAATCCGCCTGTCGAAGATCGCCCACGAACTGCTGGCCGACCTCGACAAGGAAACGGTCAATTTCGAGCCGAACTACGACGGTTCCGAAACTGAACCGTCTGTCCTGCCGGCCCGCATTCCCAACTTGCTGATCAATGGGTCGTCCGGGATCGCGGTGGGTATGGCGACGAACATTCCGCCGCACAACCTGAATGAAGTCGTTGATGGCTGCCTGCATTTGTTGCGCAACCCGGAAGCGACGGTCGATGAACTGATTGAGCTGATCCCGGCGCCGGATTTCCCGACGGCCGGCATCATCTACGGCATTTCGGGTGTGCGTGAAGGCTATCGCACCGGCCGCGGGCGCGTGGTGATGCGTGCCAAGACGCACTTCGAGGATATCGATCGGGGCCAGCGCCAGGCGATCATCGTCGATGAACTGCCCTATCAAGTTAACAAGCGTACGCTGCTCGAGCGTATCGCCGAGCTGGTCACCGAAAAGCGCATCGAAGGCATTTCCGATATTCGCGACGAGTCGGACAAGTCTGGTATGCGCGTGGTGATCGAACTCAAGCGCGGCGAAGTGCCGGAGGTTGTGCTCAACAACCTCTATAAGAATACGCAGCTGCAGGACACGTTCGGTATGAACATGGTCGCGCTGGTCGACGGCCAGCCGCGTCTGCTGAACCTGCGTCAGATGCTCGAGTGCTTCCTGCTGCACCGCCGCGAGGTGGTGACGCGTCGCACGGTATTTGACCTGCGCAAGGCGCGCGAGCGTGGTCACATCCTGGAAGGTCTGGCCGTTGCACTCGCCAACATCGACGAATTCATCGCCATCATCAAGGCGGCTCCGACCCCCCCGGTTGCCAAGGCTGAGTTGATGACCCGCAGCTGGGATTCGGGCTTGGTGCGCGACATGCTCGTTCGCGCCGAGAGTGAAACCTCAGGCGGCGGTGGCGCCTACCGTCCGGAAGGTCTGCTGCCTGCATTCGGTATGCAAGGCGACGGCTTGTACAAGCTGTCGGATACGCAAGCGCAGGAAATTCTGCAGATGCGCCTGCAGCGCCTCACCGGACTGGAGCAGGACAAGATCGTTCAGGAATACCGCGAAGTGATGGCGCAGATCGCCGATCTGCTGGACATCCTGGCGCGGCCGGAACGCATTACCGCCATCATCGTCGATGAACTTATCGCGATCCGCGCAGAATTTGGCGATGAGCGTCGCTCGCAAATCGAGCACAATGCGACCGAGTTGGATACAGAAGACCTCATTACGCCGCAGGATCTGGTGGTGACGTTATCACACAGCGGCTATATGAAGAGCCAGCCGATTTCCGAATACCGTGCGCAGAAGCGTGGCGGCCGCGGCAAGCAAGCTGCTGCGACGAAGGAAGACGACTGGATCGACACGCTATTTGTTGCCAACACGCATGACTACATCCTTTGCTTCTCGAATCGCGGCCGTCTGTACTGGCTGAAGGTCTGGGAGGTGCCGCAAGGCAGCCGTAACTCGCGCGGTCGTCCGATCGTCAATATGTTCCCGCTGTCACCGGGCGAGAAGATCAACGTGATCCTGCCGGTCAAGCAGTTCGACGAGCAGCACTTTGTGTTCATGGCCACCTCCAAGGGGACGGTCAAGAAGACGGCGTTGACGGAATTCTCGAACCCGCGCAAGGCCGGCATCATCGCGGTGGACCTGGACGAGGGCGATTTCCTGATCGGCGCGGACATTACCGATGGTCAGCATGACGTGATGCTGTTCTCCGACGCTGGCAAGGCGGTGCGTTTCGATGAGAACGACGTGCGGCCGATGGGTCGTCAGGCGCGCGGCGTTCGCGGTATGAACTTGGAAGAGAGCCAGCAAGTGATTGCCATGCTGGTCGCGCCAGCGGAAACCGAAGGCGACGGTGCCCAGTCGGGCGCTGGGAGCGTGCTGACCGCCACCGAGAACGGCTACGGTAAGCGCACGCCGATCTCGGAATACACGCGACATGGCCGCGGGACGAAGGGCATGATCGCCATCCAGACCTCCGAGCGTAACGGCAAGGTGGTGGCCGCCGCGCTGGTGGCGCCTGAAGACGAGATCATGCTGATCACGACGGGCGGCGTGCTGATCCGCACACGGGTGGACGAGATCCGTGAAATGGGTCGTGCCACGCAGGGCGTCACGCTCATCTCGGTGGGTGAGGGCAACAAGCTGTCCGGGCTGCAACGTGTGATGGAGTCCGATGCTGAAGGTGTGGATGGCGTCGAAGGTGCCGATGCGGCGGATGCCGCCCCGGGTGCCGATGCACAGGCGGATGACAGCAGCGAGACATAATTAGAAACATCTTTTGCTTGCCGTTAGGCGCAGTTCTGTCATGATGCCGGACCTGTGCGCGGCAAGGGCTTGGAACTTTTGCGTCACACGCCCGGCCTAAACGCAACGCTTATCTCAAGGGAGCAACAATGCACAAGAGTCTCAAACTCAAACATCTGATCGTGGTGGCCGGTTTCGCTCCGCTGTTTGCGTTCGCGCAGGCTGGCGACGCCGACAAGACGGCTGCCATCAAAGATCTGCTGACGACGATGAACGTTGATGCAGCCATCAAGGGTCAGGGTGAAGTGTTGGCCAATGGCGCTAAGCAGGAAGCCCCGCTAGTGCTGGAGCAGGCGCTGGTCGAGAACAAGACTCTGAACGACAAGCAGAAGCAAGCTGCTGTCGACAAGCTGAAGAAGAATGGCGCCGTGCAGCGCATGACCGACGGTGCTGGCAAGGACTTCGACACGGAAGCTTTCCGCAAGGACGCTCTGCAAGCCCATTATGACTCGCTGGGCAAGTACTACTCGACCCAGGAAATCAAGGACCTGACCACGTTCCTGAAGACGCCGAGCGGCCAGAAGTTCATGGCCAACCAAGGCAAGGCCATGCAGGAAGTGTGGGGCAACGTGATGCAGAAGTACGGTCCGCAAGTCGGCAAGAAGATGCGCGACATGGCTGACAAGGAAGTTGCCGCCGCTGCGAAGTAATTAGCCGGCATAGGCGGACGATCGGGGCGCAATCCCCGTCGCCCTGCCAGTTGGTAGATAATGGCTGTTTGGGTTTGCGCCCAGACAGCCATTTTTCTTTTGCCCTTCGCCCTATGAACCAAGCGGATCGAGCCCTTCAAGCCAGCCAGGCGCGCGTGTACAACTTTTCGGCAGGTCCGGCGGTGTTGCCGCTCGAGGTGCTGGAACAGGCGAAAGAGGAGATGGTTTCCTGGCACGGCAGCGGCATGAGCGTGATGGAAATGAGCCATCGCGGCCGTGAATTTGAAAGCATCCTGGCAGCCGCGTTTGGCGATTTGCGGCAGTTGCTTGCGGTGCCGGATAACTACGAAATCCTCTTCCTGCAAGGCGGCGCCATCGCCGAAAACGCCATCGTGCCGCTGAACCTCATGCGTCGGCTGTCGGCGGATGCGCCGAAGGCTGACTACGTCGTCACCGGCACGTGGTCGGTCAAATCACAGCAAGAAGCGCGCAAGTATGGCGAGGTGAACATCGCTGCCACCAGCGAGGCCGAGCGCTTCCACAAGATCCCGGATGTATCGAGCTGGAAGTTGTCGTCGGACGCGGCCTACGTGCACCTGTGCACGAACGAAACCATTGTTGGCGTTGAATATCAGGAGACGCCAGACGTCGGTCAGGCGCACGGGCGTGTGGTGGTGTCCGACGTGTCGAGCCACATCCTCTCGCGGCCGATCGACTGGAGCGGCTATCAGGTCCTGTACGGCGGCGCGCAGAAAAACATCGGCCCTGCCGGCCTGACGATTGCCATCGTCCGCAAGGATCTTCTGGGGCACGCCCACCCGCTGTGCCCCTCGGCATTCAATTGGCGCCTCGTGGCCGAGAACGGCTCGATGTACAACACGCCGCCCACTTACGCCATCTACATCGCGGGGCTCGTGTTCCAGTGGATCAAGCGCCAGGGCGGGGTCGAGGCGCTGGAGACGCGCAACATCATCAAGTCGAAGATGCTGTACGACTTCATCGACGCCAGCAGCTTCTACCGCAACGAAATCCATCCGACGTGCCGTTCGCGCATGAACGTGCCGTTCTTCCTCAACGACGAGTCGCGCAACGAGGCGTTCCTCACGCAGGCGCGCGAGCGCGGGTTGGTGCAGCTCAAGGGCCACAAGTCCGTGGGCGGCATGCGGGCAAGCATCTACAACGCGATGCCGCTGGAAGGCGTAGAGGCGCTGGTCGACTTCATGCGTGAGTTTGAACGAGTGTCTGCGTAAGGCTGACTCTCAATCACGGCAGAACATTGCGCGAAGCGCCCGCTTCGCGCGGCAATTTGCAATCCGTTGCCGAACCAGATTCCTACAATGACCAGTCAGTCAGACGATACGAAGCAAAACAAGGACGCCGCATTGGCGGCGGAGCTTGCGCCGTTGCGCACGCAGATCGACGCAATTGACAACCAGCTGCTTACGCTGCTCTCCGACCGTGCCAAGGTGGCGCAGGCGGTGGGCGAGGTGAAGAAGCGCTATTCGTCACCGGCGTTCCGGCCGGACCGCGAGCTGCAGGTCATCCGCAAGATGCAGTCAGGCAACCAAGGGCCCCTGCACGACGAGAGCATCGCCGCCATCTGGCGCGAGGTGATGTCCGCCTGCCGTGGTCTGGAACAGGCCCTGCGCATCGGCTACCTCGGCCCGGCGGGCACGTTCTCGGAGCAGGCGGTGATTGCGCATTTCGGCCACGAGATCCAGCCGATGCCGTGCCCGAGCATCGACGAGGTGTTTCGTGCGGCGGAGTCCGGCACGGTCGATTGCGGTGTGGTGCCGGTCGAGAATTCGACGGAAGGCGTGGTGTCGCGCACGCTCGATCTGTTCTTGCAGACGTCGCTGAAGATCAGCGGCGAGATCGCGCTGCGGGTGCACCATAACTTGCTGCACAAGACGGGCGACATGTCGCAGGTGAAGGTGGTGCGTGCGCATGCGCAGGCGCTGGCCCAGTGCCAACGGTGGTTGAACACGAACTATCCGAATTTGCCCCGCGAGGCTGTGTCGAGCAACGCTGAGGCAGCGCGCATGGCTGGCGAGGACGAAACCGTTGCGGCGCTGGCAAGCGTGCAGGCGGCCAACCGCTACGGCCTACACGTGGTGCGTGCCAACGTAGAAGACGATCCGCACAACCGCACGCGCTTTGTCGTGATCGGCAACTACGAGACGGAGCCGAGCGGACGCGATCAGACATCGTTGATCCTGTCAGTGCCGAACGAGGCCGGCGCTGTCTACAAGTTGCTGGCGCCGTTGGCAGAGAACGGCGTGTCGATGTGCCGCTTCGAGTCGCGTCCGGCGCGCAGCGGCGCGTGGGAGTACTACTTCTACGTCGACGTAGAAGGCCATCAGCGTGACCCGCAGGTGGCGCGCGCGCTGGAAAAGCTGCGTCACGACGCGGCGTATTTCAAAGTGTTGGGGTCCTATCCCTCGGCACATTGAGGGATTCAAGGCGCTCTGCACGGGCAGAGCGTCGATAACAGAGGAGCACCCCATGTCTTTGCAGTTCGGCCCCGAGTATGTCCGCGCCATCGCCCCTTATGTGGCCGGCAAGCCGATTTCCGAAGTGGCACGCGAGTTTGGTCTGGATGCCGCGCGCATCGTCAAGCTGGCGTCCAACGAAAATCCGCTGGGCATGCCGCAGTCAGCCAAGAACGCGATGGCCTCGGCCATTGACGAGCTGGCGCGCTATCCGGACGCCAACGGCTTCAGCCTGAAGGCGGCGTTGCATGCCAGGTTTGGCGTGCCGGAAACATGGATCACGCTCGGCAACGGTAGCAATGACATCCTCGAACTGGCGGCGCGCGCGCTGGTATCGCCGGGGCAGGCTGTGATTTATGCGCAGCACTCTTTTGCCGTGTATGCGCTGGCAGCCCAGGAGGTGGGGGCGCGCGCCATCGAGGTGCCGGCTCGCGAGTACGGCCATGACCTCGATGCGATGGCCGCGGCAATTACGCCGGACACGCGTCTGATCTACATTGCCAACCCGAACAACCCTACCGGCACGTTTCTGTCGGCCGACGAGATTGCGGCGTTCCTGGCCAAGGTGCCGCCGACGGTCGTCGTCGTGCTGGACGAGGCGTACAACGAGTTCCTCAAGCCCGACCAGCAGTACGACTCCACTGCCTGGGTGCGCCAGTACCCGAACCTGCTGGTGTCGCGAACGTTCTCCAAGGCTTACGGGCTGGCTGGCTTGCGTGTCGGCTATGGCATCGCGCAGCCGCAGTTGACCGATCTGCTCAACCGCATCCGCCAGCCGTTCAACGTAAATAGCCTGGCGCAGGCCGCTGCTGTGGCGGCGCTCAATGACGCGGAATTCCTGCGGCAATCGGCGGAACTGAACGCTGCCGGCTACGTGCAGTTGACGAACGCGTTTGATCGGTTGGGCCTTCAGTACGTGCCGTCCTCGGGCAATTTTGTGCTGGTGCGCGTGGGCGATGACACTGGCGCCGGTGCGCGTGTGAACCTTGCGTTGCTCAAGCAAGGTGTGATCGTGCGTCCGGTCGGCAACTACGGCTTGCCGCAATGGCTGCGCATCAGCATCGGCTTGCCAGAAGAAAACGCCACCTTCATCGATGCACTCGAAGTGGCGCTGGCGCAGGAAAAAGCCGCCGCGTAACTTCTATCGCAACCGCTGCAGCGCCCCGTATCAGGCTCGGGCGCCGCGCACATCGGGCTACAATGCCGCTTTGCTTTTTTCTGGCAGGGCGATGTTGTGGCCTCTTCTTTTTCCAGTTCCCGGTTGGTGATTGTCGGCGTCGGTCTGATCGGCGGTTCACTGGCGCTGGGCTTGCGTCGTGCGGGGGTGGTTGGGCATGTCGTAGGCGTCGGGCGATCGGCCGCATCGCTTGAGGCGGCGATCCGTCTTGGCGTGATCGACGAAGCCCTGCCGATGGAAGAGGCCGTGCGCGGCGCCGACATGGTCGTGCTGTGCGCGCCCGTCGCGCAGACGCTGCCATTGTTGCTCGCCATGCAGCCGCATCTGGGCCCGGACACCATCGTCACGGACGCTGGCAGTACCAAGTCCGACGTCATCATGGCCGCCAAGACGGCGCTGGGCGATCAGGTCAGCCAGTTCGTTCCGGCCCACCCGATTGCCGGCCGCGAGCTGAACGGCGTGGAGGCTGCGCTGCCCGATCTCTATGTCGGCAAAAAGACCGTGCTTTGCCCCCTGCAGGAAAATCGGCGCAGCGACGTTGCCCGTGTGCAGGCGATGTGGGAGGCGGCGGGAGCGTATTGCCACATCATGTCGGCCGTGCAGCACGACGCCGTGTTCGCCGCCGTCAGCCACCTGCCGCACGTGCTGTCATATGCGCTGGTCGCGCAGATCATCAATGCAGAAGACGGGGCGCTCAAGCTCGATTTTGCCGGTGGCGGCTTCCGCGATTTCACGCGCATCGCCGCATCATCGCCCGAGATGTGGCGTGACATCTGCCTGTCGAATCGCGATGCGCTGCTGCGCGAACTCACAACGTACGAAGCGGTGATCGGGCGTCTGAAGGCGATGATTGCGGAGCGCGACGGTGTCGCGCTCGAGCGCGTGTTCCGCCGTGCCAGCGAAGCGCGCTTGGCGTGGCCGCAACGTGCGGCACCAGGAAATGCCACTGGCGCACAACCTGAATAACGTTTGTTTTGAACTGAGTGGATTCATGGAATATCTGGACGTCGGTCCGCTGAAGACGGCGCGCGGCACCATCAAGCTGCCGGGCTCGAAGAGCATCTCCAACCGTGTGCTGCTGCTGGCTGCACTCGCGCAGGGTGAAACCGCGGTGCGCGACCTGCTCGACTCTGACGACACGCGCGTCATGCTCGATGCGCTTGGCAAGCTGGGCGTCTCGGTCGAGGGCCTGGGCGACAACGCATACCGTGTCACCGGCACTGGCGGCCGCTTTCCGAACAAGTCGGCTGATCTGTTCATGGGCAACGCCGGCACAGCCATCCGCCCGCTGACGGCCGCGCTGGCGCTGCAAGGCGGCGAGTACACGCTGCACGGCGTGCCGCGCATGCACGAGCGGCCGATTGGGGACTTGGTCGACGGGCTGCGCCAAGTTGGCGCGCGCATCGACTACACGGGCAACGCTGGCTATCCGCCGCTGGCGATCCACGTCGCACCGGTCAAGATCGACGCACCGATCCGCGTGCGCGGCGATGTGTCAAGCCAGTTCCTGACGGCATTGCTGATGGCGCTGCCGCTGGTCGAGTCTGCCGGCAATGTCACCATCGAAGTGGTTGGCGAGTTGATTTCCAAGCCCTATATCGAGATTACGCTGAACCTGATGGCGCGCTTCGGCGTGCAGGTCGTGCGCGACGGCTGGGCGTCGTTCACCGTGCCGACCGGCGTTGCCTACAAGGCGCCGGGTGAGATCTTTGTGGAAGGCGATGCTTCGTCCGCGTCGTACTTCCTGGCCGCCGGCGCGCTTGGTGGTGGGCCGGTGCGTGTGGAGGGTGTGGGCATGTCTAGCATCCAGGGCGACGTCCGCTTTGCCGACGCGCTTAACCGCATGGGCGCCAACGTCATGGCCGGCGGCAACTGGATCGAAGTGCGGGGCGCCGAGCGGGACGACGGCAAGCTGCACGCCGTCGAGTTGGATTGCAATCACATTCCAGATGCGGCAATGACGCTGGCGGTGGCCGCACTGTTTGCCGACGGCACGACCACGCTGACCAATATTGCGAGCTGGCGCGTCAAGGAGACCGACCGGCTGAGCGCCATGGCTACGGAACTGCGCAAGCTTGGCGCCGAGGTGGAGGAGGGTCCCGACTACATTCGCGTGACGCCTCCGTCGCAATGGACCCCGCCGGCCGGCGGCATCGACACCTACGATGACCACCGCATGGCGATGGCTTTCTCACTGGCGGCGTTCGGCCCAGTGTCCGTGCGTATCAATGACCCGCGCTGCGTCGCCAAGACGTTCCCAGAATATTTCACGGCGTTCGGCGGCATCACCGCTTGAATCGCAATTAACTGTCTGAGTTCATCATGTCCGAAACCGCTGCTTCCATGCCGTATCCGGTCATCACCATCGACGGACCGACCGCATCTGGCAAGGGCACGGTCGCTCACCAGATCGCTGATCTGCTCGGTTTTCACCTGCTAGATAGCGGCTCGCTGTACCGATTGGTGGCGCTCGCCAGCATGCGCGAGAACATCGACGACCACGACGTTGAGAGTCTTGTGCGTATCGCACGCGAACTCGATGTGCGCTTCAAGGCAGATCACATCTGGCTCAAGGGCGAGGATGTGAGTTTGGCGCTGCGCCATGAGTCCGTTGGCAACCAGGCTTCGGCGATCGCCGTGCATGGCGCGGTGCGTGAGGCGTTGCACGCACGTCAGCGGGCGTTCTTGGAAGCGCCCGGTCTCGTGGCCGACGGTCGCGATATGGGCACGGTGGTTTTCCCCGAAGCGGTGCTCAAAGTGTTCCTGACGGCAAGCGTGCAGGCACGCGCCGAGCGGCGCTATAAACAATTGATTGCAAAGGGTTTTTCTGCTACAGTGGAAAGTCTTTCGCAGGACTTGGAGGCGCGTGATTTGCGGGATCGCACCCGTAGTGTCGCGCCGCTGCGTCCGGCGCAAGATGCGCGGCAACTGGATTCGTCCGACATGACGGTCGATGAAGTGGTCGCGCAGGTACTGGACTGGTACCGCCAAGTGCAGGGCGCCAACAAGGCGAACTGACTCGGCTGAACCGGTTCGATCGGTGCCGGTGGCATGTCGCCGCCGGCGGTTGTTCAACTTATAACCCCGCATGCGTGTCTTCGCCCATTCTGTGCGAAAGCAATGCGAGGCATGTTCTGCGGATGCCTATTTTTTATGTCCCAAACTAACGAATCTTTTGCCGCCCTGTTCGAAGAGTCGATCGCCAAGTCCAATATGAAGGCTGGCGAAGTGATCTCTGCGGAAGTTGTGCGTATCGACCACAACTTCGTCGTTGTGAACGCGGGCCTGAAGTCTGAAGCTTTTGTTCCGGTCGAAGAATTCCTGAACGACCAGGGCGAGCTGGAAGTGCAAGTCG
>Ga0302348_1000953_pt1 | contig 10797 bp, 10 predicted proteins | sample PhySR1_FD_202177 | JGI IMG/M metagenome (GOLD analysis project Ga0302348, IMG submission 202177) | Leaf surface microbial communities from sunflower plants in UC Gill Tract Community Farm, Albany, California, United States - DLSL S.R1... | ecosystem: Host-associated > Plants > Phyllosphere >...
GAAATCAATGTATCGAAAGGTTCATAGTGGAGGGAGATTTTAGTCACCGTGCTTCATGGTGTGTGCCTGAGCATGACAAAATAACGGGAGAACCATAATGGAAATCAGAGTTGTTGCCACAATTGTCGCGAAAAAAGAATTCAGGGCAAAAGTGACAGAAGCATTGCTTGACGTAATTGAGCCAAGCCGGCAGGAAGTGGGATGCCTGCAATATGAGCTGCATCAGGATCTGGATAACGACGGCACTTTTGTTTTCTATGAGCGCTGGGCATCAGAAGATGCGTTGAACCAGCACAACAAGACCGAGCATTTCCAGCATTTCGCCAGAAGCCTGGAAGGGAAACTTGAGGAACTGACGATCCGTCGTCTGAAAAGTCTGGCCTGATTTTCATGGGGCAGATAACTCGCCAATAAAAAAACCCGCCGAGGCGGGTTTTTAGTTTTGTGACACTGTCAGCTCAGCGGAATTACTCTGCTGGCATCTCCGGCTTAGTGGCAGGAGCCGTGGCAGTAGTTACTGCAGCATGGCCACCGGCAGAACCTTTGCCATCAAAGTTGAACTCAGGGCGAACCCAGTCACTTTTACGCGCGGGTTCAGGCACATAGCTAGGTGCTGGTGCTTTCGTCATAGGCGCTGTCGCGAAATGCTTGAAGCGAGGTGCAACAACCGCAGCTTCAGTCACTGCCGGAGCTTGCGCAACGGGGGCAGCCTCCACGGCAGGTTTTACTTCCGCAACCGGTTCTGCTTTCTCTTCCACTTTCACTTCAGGTTCAGCGACTGGCGCAGGTGCCTGAAGTTCAGGTTCAGCAAGCACGGCTGTCGGTTCAACGACGGCTGGCTCGTGCGCTTCAGGTGCCACTTCGACAACAGGCGTTTCTTCAACAGGTTCAGCTGTTGCAGGTTCAACCAATACAGGTTCGTCAGCAACAGGCTGTGCTGCTTCTGCAGGGGCAGCATCTGTAGCTGCTTCTTGCTGAGTAGCGTCAACCACTGTTTCTGACTGAGCTACTGGCTGAGGTGCAACCGCTGCAGTTTCAGAAATGACCGGCGTATTCGCCTGGGCAATCTCAACTTGCTGAGTCAGTACTTCAGGTGCTTCTGTTTCAGTGTTCTGCTGCTCATGGGACTGATATTCAGAAGACTGATATTCAGAAGATTGAGCCACCGGATAGGTGATCCAAACCTTGCCAGACGCCATTTCCGGAGAAACGAACGCACCTGCCATTGGCATTGGCGACTGAGTCGGGTAACGCTCGTCACGGTAACGACGACGACGCTGTCCGCTGACACGCAGGTGACGCGGAGAACGACGTGAACGACGCGGCATTCCATTTTCACGGGCGTTGTCATTCTGATTATCTTCGTTGTCTGCTGCGTTTGCTGGTTCTGCATCAGAAGATTCTTGCGTAACCACGGCTGGCGCTGGTGCTGCCGGACGAGTGCCGGTGATCAGCAACTGAGCCGCAGCTTCTTCTTCGTGATCAACTTCTTCAGATTCGAAGCGGATTTTCTGATTCAGCTGGCGACGCTGACGGCGCTGTGCTGGCTGACGATCTTCCTGTTCAGTTTCATCAGTAACAACCGGTGCGACAACAACTTGCTCAACAGCAACCGCATCCTGAATTTTCTCTTCAGTTTGTGGTTTACGTTTGTCTTCAGAACGGCGACGCGAACGCTCACGACGAGGTTGTTGCTGCTGTTCTTCGCGAGCAGCAGTTTCCACTTCTTCGTTACGTGTTTCAGTAACAACCGGTTCCTGGTTACGACGGCCACGACGCTGATCGTCACGTTGTTCGCGATTATTTTCGCGGTTATCACGGCCTTCGCCACGATTATCACGATTGTTGTCACGACCTTCGCCACGCTCACCACGATTACCGCGGTCATTGCGCTCGCCACGTTCACCGTTACGCTCACGGCGTCCGCCCTGACGACGCTGGTTGCGGCGTTCGTTATTACGACGGTTTTCGGTTTCAGTTGCTTCCGTAGTCTCTTTTGGTGCTTCAACAGGTTTAACTTCCTGTTGTGGCTCCGGTGCGAACAAGCTCTTCAACCCGCTTAGCAGACGGCTGACAAAACCGGATTTTTCAACAACAGGGGCTGCCGGAGCATTCACTGTGGCTGTTCTGGTTTTGACAGGTTCTTCAGTCACAGTAGCCTGCTCGAAGCTGGAAGGAGGTGCTTCGCTTTGCAGCGCGAATGCAGCCAGTGCCGGTTGCTCAGGACGACGACGTTCAGCCGGCAACTCTTCAGAAGGTTGCAGCATTTCTGCTTCGTGGATCTGAGGCAGCAAGTAGCTCAGTGCAGAGATTTCTTCACCTTTACGTACACGCAGAACGTGGTAGTGCGGAGTTTGCATCTGATCGTTAGGTACGATCACTGCACGCACGCCACCCTGACGTTTTTCGATGGCATTCACCGATTCACGTTTTTCGTTCAGCAGGTAAGAAGCAATTGGCACCGGAACGATGGCATGCACTTCTTTGGTGTTTTCTTTCAGCGCTTCTTCTTCAATCAGACGCAGAATCGACAGTGACAGAGATTCGTTGTCACGGACGGTACCGGTACCTGCACAACGCGGGCAGATATGGTGCGTTGATTCACCCAGTGACGGGCTCAGACGCTGACGGGACATTTCCAGTAAGCCGAAACGGGAAATACGACCAATCTGGATGCGGGCGCGGTCCTGACGAACGGCGTCACGCAAACGGTTTTCTACTTCGCGCTGATGGCGAACTGGCGTCATATCGATGAAGTCGATAACGATCAGGCCACCCAGGTCACGCAGGCGTAACTGGCGGGCAATTTCGTCTGCCGCTTCAAGGTTAGTGTTGAATGCTGTTTCTTCGATATCGCCGCCGCGGGTTGCACGCGCGGAGTTGATGTCGATAGCGGTCAACGCTTCAGTGCTGTCGATAACAATTGAACCGCCGGAAGGCAGACGGACTTCACGCTGGAAAGCGGATTCGATTTGCGATTCGATCTGGTAGTGACTGAACAGCGGAATTTCACCGACGTACGGTTTAATTTTGCTGCTGAAATCAGGACGGCCCAGAGCGGCGATATGCTCTTTTGCCAGGTCGAGGATTTTCGGGTTATCGATAAGGATTTCGCCGATATCCGGACGCAGATAGTCACGGAATGCACGAACGATAACGTTACTTTCCTGATGGATCAGGAATGGGGCAGGGCGGCCTTCAGCAGCTTTCTTGATTGCATCCCAATGTTTGAGACGGAAAGTCAGGTCCCATTGCAGGGCTTCTGCGGATTTGCCGACACCGGCCGTACGCACAATAAGACCCATGCCATCAGGCAGTTGCAGAGAAGACAGCGCTTCTTTCAGCTCAGTACGGTCATCACCTTCAATACGGCGGGAAATTCCCCCAGCGCGTGGATTGTTAGGCATCAGAACCAGATAGCTACCGGCCAGACTGATAAACGTCGTCAGTGCTGCGCCTTTATTTCCACGTTCTTCTTTATCAACCTGAACGATAACTTCCTGACCTTCGCGCAACACATCTTTGATGTTTGGGCGGCCGTGGGAAGAATAGTTGCTAGGGAAATATTCACGGGAAATTTCTTTCAGAGGGAGGAAACCGTGTCGTTCTGCGCCGTAATCTACGAATGCCGCTTCCAGACTAGGTTCAATGCGGGTGATTTTACCTTTGTAAATGTTCGCTTTTTTCTGCTCATGGCCCGGACTTTCAATATCCAAATCATACAGCCGCTGTCCATCTACAAGGGCAACGCGCAACTCTTCTTGCTGAGTCGCGTTAATCAACATTCTTTTCATCGTAACTTACTCATTATTATTCCATTATTGACAGAGCTGCGGGCAAAATGACCTCATGACCGGGTAAACCGTTGGCCCCGAGTCTTCTCGCAAATCGTCAACCTCACGGTTGTCGCTTGCATAGGGGCGCATTATTTCGGTAAGTCTGCTTTTGCTGTATTAAAGACACCAGCGTTATGAAAGCAGCACTTTTATTAGGGGAATAGCTTCTGAATTTAGGTTAACAGATCTCATTCCGTATGCCGGCCAAGCTGCAACCCGCAGCCCGCTAATTGCTTGATTTCACATTACGTCTTACGCCATTGCTGCGTTTTTGCGCGATCAGGCAAATCTATAATTCCTGCGTTTTCCCTAACTTAAGAGAAACAACGCCGAAAGTAGTTTCATTATTCCATTGCAGGCACTGTGATAGCAAGGTGACTTTTCCCATGCGGGTAAGATATTTACCTCAATGAGAGATGTGCCGCATTGTCTGAACTTTCGCTTTCTGTAAAAACAAGGGGTATAGAAGGGTTTTCCTCAGCAGTTACTGGTAAAGTAAGAGTTAAGCACATAAAAATCAGTGGCGCGAACCGTGCCGGATATTTAGAATCGCGAGCCATGAAAACTGAGAATCCAACTGTACAATTAATCCCCATCTCCGAAGACGAAGCCGGTCAGCGCATCGACAACTTCTTACTTAAAATCCTTAAGGGCGTGCCGAAGAGCATGATCTATCGCATCGTGCGTAAAGGTGAGGTGCGGGTTAATAAGAAAAGAATTAAGCCTGAATACAAATTACTTGCCGGTGATGAAGTGCGTGTCCCGCCGGTTCGCGTGGCAGAGCGTGATGAAGCGCCGGTTTCTGCGAAGCTGGATAAAGTCGCGGCTTTAGCAGATTGCATCTTATTTGAAGACGACCATTTACTGATCCTGAACAAACCTTCCGGTACTGCCGTCCACGGTGGCAGCGGTCTGAGCTTTGGCGTGATCGAAGGTCTGCGAGCCCTGCGTCCGGAAGCGCGCTTCCTTGAACTGGTTCACCGTCTTGACCGTGATACTTCCGGCGTTTTGCTGGTCGCCAAGAAGCGTTCCGCCCTGCGATCACTGCATGAGCAATTGCGCGTTAAAAGTATGCAGAAGGATTACCTGGCGCTGGTGCGCGGTGAATGGCCTTCGCATTGCAAAGTGGTGCAGGCTCCGCTGCTGAAAAATATCCTGCAAAGCGGTGAGCGTGTTGTCAGGGTGAATGCGGAAGGAAAACCTTCTGAAACACGTTTCAAAATTGAAGAGCGCTATGAATTTGCAACGCTGGTGAAAGCCAGCCCGGTGACAGGCAGAACGCACCAGATCCGTGTTCATGCGCTGCACGCTGGTCATCCGATTGCTTTTGATGATCGTTATGGTGAGCGTGACTTCGATGCAAAACTGTCAGGAACGGGTCTGAACCGTCTTTTCCTGCATGCGGCTGCGCTACGTTTTGAACATCCGGCTAGCGGTGAAACCATGCGCATTGAGGCTCCTATGGATGCCAAACTGCGTAACTGCCTGAAAATTTTACGCGGTAAAGTAACCGCTCGTTAAAAAGATCAGCTTATATAGAGGCGCACTGGCTGCGCCTTTTTTATGCCTCTCAATTAACGGCTTTCAAGTAACGGATTGATGCCGTGTTCGCGCAGTAAGGAGAGCAGGGCAATAAGTGGCAGCCCGATTAGCGTGTTTGGGTCGCGCCCCGTCAGACTGTCGAAAAGCGTAATCCCCAAACCTTCGCATTTAAAGCTACCCGCGCAGTCGTACGGCTCTTCGCGATGTAAATATCCGGTAATTTCTTCATCGGTCAATGGCCGAAAGGTGACGTCAAACGTTTCGCATAACGTCTGCGCTGTTTTTGCATCGCTGTTATAGAGACTCAGGCCGGTATAGAACGTAACCACTTTGCCGCTGGCTGCCCGTAACTGACGGAATGCATTATCGAAAGTGTGCGGTTTTCCGGTGATTTTTCCATCGATAAAGCAAACCTGATCGGAGCCAATGATCAGATGATGCGGGTAAACAGTGGCGAGCGCGTCAGCTTTGGATTGTGCCAGCCGCTGCACCAGTTCTGCCGGATTTTCATCGGGAAAAGGGGTTTCATCAATATCGGGTGAAGCGCAGGTAAATTTCAGCCCGGTTTTCTCCAGCAAGGCTTTCCGGTAGACCGAGGTCGAGGCTAAAAGTAAATCTGGTGCAGACATAATCATAATTTTTTTTCACAAAGCGTAGCGTTATTGAATCACACATTTTAAACTGTCGTCCGCTGCGGAAGCGAATATTGGTGAAAGGTGCGGTTTTGAGGCCTTTTTCTTTGACTCTCTGTCGTTACAAAGTTAATATGCGCGCCCTATGCAAAAAGTAAAATTACCCCTGACCCTTGATGCGGTCCGCACTGCCCAGAAGCGTTTAGACTATACAGGTGTCTATACTGCAGATCAGGTTACGCGTGTTGCCCAATCAGTGGTCAGTGTGGATTCTGATATACAAACCTCATTGTCGTTTAATATCGACAATCAGCGCCTGGCTGTGATTACCGGCCACTCCGATGTTGCTGTGACTCTGGAATGCCAGAGATGCGGTAAGACGTTTGAACATCAGGTTCACACAACATATTGTTTTAGCCCTGTCCAGAATGATGAACAGGCTGAGGCATTACCGGAAGCGTACGAGCCTATCGAAGTCGATGATTTTGGCGAAGTCGATTTGCTGGCAATGATTGAAGACGAAATTATTCTTTCACTGCCTGTCGTTCCGGTACATGAATCTGAACACTGTGAAGTGTCCGACGCGGACATGGTATTTGGCAAACTGCCTGAAGAGGCGGAGAAACCTAATCCATTTGCCGTATTAGCGAGTTTAAAGAAAAGTACTTAAGGAGTAAGGTCCATGGCCGTACAACAGAATAAACCAACCCGTTCTAAACGTGGCATGCGTCGTTCACATGACGCTCTGACCACTTCCACTCTGTCTGTGGACAAGACTTCTGGTGAAACTCACCTGCGTCACCACATCACTGCCGACGGTTTCTACCGCGGTCGCAAGGTAATCGGCTGATAATTGCCTGCAACTTATTCACGTGATAAGTGCTGGCAAGGCGATACCTTGACTCGTCTAACCATCGCGTTAGATGTAATGGGCGGAGATTTCGGTCCTTCCGTCACAGTGCCTGCTTCATTGCAGGCACTGATCTCTAATTCTGAATTAGATCTTCTTCTGGTCGGCGATCCCGACGCAATCACACCTTTCTTAGCCAAAGCCGATCCTTCTATATTAGAACGAATTCGGATAATTCCTGCTGAATCAGTTATAGCCAGCGACATGCGCGCGTCGCAAGCTATACGTGCCAGTAAAGGAAGCTCAATGCGTGTGGCGTTGGAACTGATCAAAAGCGGAGATGCACAAGCGTGTGTCAGTGCCGGGAATACCGGCGCTCTGATGGGATTAGCCAAAATGGTGGTCAAGCCACTGGATGGCATTGAGCGCCCGGCGCTGATGAGCGTCCTGCCCAATCAGCAACGCAGTAAAACTGTGGTGCTGGATTTGGGGGCGAACGTTGAGTGTGACAGCACAATGTTGGTCCAGTTTGCCGTGATGGGTGCAGTAATGGCGGAGCAGGTGGTGGGTATCAGTAACCCCCGCGTCGCCTTACTCAATATCGGTGAAGAGGAAAGCAAAGGGCTGGATAATATCCGCGAAGCCGCCGCTATTTTAAAAAATACCGCACTAATCAACTATATCGGCTATCTTGAAGGCAATGACCTTCTGACCGGTAAGACAGATGTGATGGTGTGTGACGGCTTCGTGGGCAATGTTACGCTCAAGACCATGGAAGGCGTAATAAGGATGTTTTTGTCACTGTTAAAATCCTCCGGTGAGGGTGGCAAGAAAGCCTGGTGGTTGAAATGGTTGGGACGGATAGTCCAGAAGAAGTTGCTAAAGCGTTTTAGCCACCTCAACCCCGACCAGTATAATGGCGCATGTTTGTTAGGATTACGGGGCATCGTTATTAAAAGCCACGGTGGAGCAAACCAGCGTGCGTTTGCTGTTGCTATCGAACAGGCTGTGCAGGCGGTGCAGCGGCAGGTCCCTCAGCGGATTGCCGCGCGCCTTGAAGCTGTATTACCCAAGAGTGACTGATCGTACATGTATACAAAAATTCTCGGTACGGGGAGCTATTTGCCCGTGCAAGTTCGGACTAATGCCGACTTAGAAAAAATGGTGGATACCTCCGACGAGTGGATTGTCACCCGCACAGGTATTCGTGAACGTCGTATCGCTGCACCGGATGAGACTGTGGCCACAATGGGCCTGCACGCAGCAGAAAAAGCACTTGAAATGGCCGGCGTCAGCGCAAGCGACGTGGGTTTGATCATTGTTGCAACAACCTCATCTTCACATGCATTCCCGAGTTCAGCCTGCCAGGTGCAGAACATGCTGGGCATCAAGGATTCTGCAGCATTCGATCTGGCCGCTGCTTGCGCAGGTTTTACATACGCACTGAGCGTTGCCGATCAATACATCAAAAACGGTGCAGTGAAATATGCACTTGTGATCGGCTCTGATGTGTTGTCGCGTAAACTCGATCCCGAAGATCGCGGTACGGTTATTCTGTTCGGTGATGGCGCGGGCGCAGTATTGCTGGGCGCATCAGAAGAGCAGGGCATCATTTCTACGCATATGCATGCCGATGGTCATTACGGCAACCTGCTGACGCTGGCCTACCCAAGCCAGACAGAGCCGGAAAAACCTGCTTATGTCACCATGGCGGGTAATGAAGTCTTCAAAGTCGCTGTGACTGAACTGGCGCACATTGTTGATGAAACACTGACCGCAAATAATCTCGACCGTACTGCACTCGACTGGCTGGTTCCGCATCAGGCGAACCTGCGCATTATCAGTGCGACAGCGAAAAAGCTGGGTATGGGAATGGACAAAGTCGTGGTTACGCTCGATCGTCATGGCAATACCTCTGCGGCCTCTGTGCCTGCAGCATTTGACGAAGCAGTGCGTGACGGCAGAATTCAGCGCGGGCAATTAGTGTTGCTCGAAGCATTTGGCGGTGGCTTTACCTGGGGCTCGGCGCTGGTACGTTTTTGATTTAACAGGATGATAAAAATGACAAAAATTGCAGTTGTTTTCCCTGGTCAGGGTTCTCAGACGCTCGGTATGCTGGCTGATTTAGCCGCTGCGCATCCGGTGGTTGAAGAAACATTTGCCGAAGCTTCTTCGGCGCTGGGATATGATTTATGGCAGCTGGTGCAACAGGGGCCTGCTGAAGAACTGAATAAAACCTGGCAGACACAGCCTGCGTTGCTGGCCGCTTCCGTCGCTATCTGGCGTGTATGGCAGCAGCAGAACGGCGCTCAGCCTGTTCTGATGGCGGGTCATAGCCTGGGTGAATACTCTGCTCTGGTTTGTGCCGGTGTGCTGGATTTCAAACAGGCGATTTCACTGGTTGAACTGCGCGGCAAACTGATGCAGGAAGCGGTTCCGGCGGGTACTGGCGCGATGTACGCTATTATCGGTCTGGACAACGCCGCGATTGCCAAAGCCTGTGAAGAGTCAGCTCAGGGTCAGGTTGTCTCTCCGGTTAACTTTAACTCGCCAGGTCAGGTTGTGATCGCGGGTAACAAAGAAGCGGTAGAACGCGCCGGTGCGGCCTGTAAAGAAGCAGGTGCAAAACGCGCTCTGCCACTGCCAGTCAGCGTGCCATCGCATTGTGCTCTGATGAAGCCTGCTGCGGATAAACTTGCCGTTGCACTTGAAAATGTCACATTCAGCGCACCTCAGTATTCCGTGGTGAACAACGTTGATGTGAAAATTGAAACGTCTCCTGAAGCCATCCGCAGTGCGCTGGTACGCCAGCTGTACAGCCCGGTGCGCTGGACTGAGTCTGTCGAATTTATGGCAGCACAGGGCGTTGAGCAGCTTTTAGAAGTGGGGCCGGGTAAAGTGTTGACCGGTCTGACAAAACGTATTGTTGACACCCTGACGGCGTCCGCTGTGAATGACACGGCAAGCCTGGCAGCGGCGTTAGAGCAGTAATAAGAGGATGAGTATGACCTTCGAAGGCAAAATTGCACTTGTTACTGGTGCCAGTCGTGGTATTGGCCGCGCTATTGCAGAGAAACTGGTAGCAGGCGGCGCGAAAGTGATCGGCACAGCGACCAGCGAGAAAGGTGCTGAAGCGATCAGCGAATATTTAGGCGAAAATGGCAAAGGTATTATGCTCAATGTGGTTGATTCTGCATCTATTGAGCAAGTATTGGCGACAATTCGAGCTGAATTTGGCGAAATTGATATTTTAGTTAATAATGCCGGCATTACCCGTGATAACCTTCTCATGCGTATGAAGGATGATGAGTGGCAGGATATCCTGGATACGAATCTGACTTCTGTGTTTCGGCTTTCAAAAGCTGTCATGCGAGCTATGATGAAGAAACGGTGTGGACGGATTATTACAATTGGTTCCGTTGTTGGCACCATGGGTAACGCAGGGCAGGCGAACTACGCGGCGGCTAAAGCTGGCTTGATTGGTTTTAGTAAGTCTTTGGCACGTGAAGTTGCTTCACGTGGCATTACTGTCAACGTCGTCGCTCCCGGCTTTATTGAGACGGATATGACAAGGGCGTTGACAGATGATCAACGCGCAGGCATTTTGTCATCAGTTCCAGCCAACCGGTTGGGCGATGCCAAAGAAATTGCCAGCGCCGTTGCTTTTTTAGCCTCTGACGAGGCCGGCTATATCACGGGTGAAACATTACATGTCAATGGCGGCATGTATATGATTTAAAAATTACGAAATTATTTGCGTTTTTTGCGGTAAAAACCGCAAAATAGAGCAAATTCGTGGTTTGACCAGCCTGGATTTAGTTGCATCTTTTTCAACATTTTATACACTACGAAAACCATCGCGAAAGCGAGTTTTGATAGGAAATTTAAGAGTATGAGCACTATCGAAGAACGCGTTAAGAAAATCATCGTTGAACAG
>Ga0302348_1000985_pt1 | contig 10512 bp, 13 predicted proteins | sample PhySR1_FD_202177 | JGI IMG/M metagenome (GOLD analysis project Ga0302348, IMG submission 202177) | Leaf surface microbial communities from sunflower plants in UC Gill Tract Community Farm, Albany, California, United States - DLSL S.R1... | ecosystem: Host-associated > Plants > Phyllosphere >...
TGCAGCTGGTAAATGACCGTCTGGAGGCGCTTATCAGCAGCCTGTCAGCCCCGGCGCGTAAAGAAATGGCGCGCAGTATTGGCCGCAAGCTGCGCGCGAATCAGCAGCAGAACATTAAGCGCCAGCAGGCACCTGACGGCACGCCGTTTAAGCCCCGCAAAGCGCAGCCGGTGCGCAGCAAAAAGGGCCGGATAAAGCGCGAGATGTTCGCCAAGCTGCGCACGGCTAAGTACATGAAGACGCAGGCCAGCCCGAATGAGGCCGTGATCGAGTTTGCGGGTAACGTGCAGCGCATGGCCCGCGTGCATCATTACGGGCTGCGCGACCGGCCATCGCGCAAAGGTAGGGAAGTGCAGTATGAATGTCGACCTCTGTTAGGAGTTTCTACGAAAGATTTAGATATGATTGAGGACGTCGTGATAGATTCCTTATCTAACCAATAGGGAGGTTTTTAATGGACAATAAAGTTATAAAATATTCTGTCTTTATATTTGGTATTGCATGTGTGTTTGCAGGAGTGGTTGCATGCCTTTTCGATAGAGTGGCAGGAGGGGGAGTAGTTATTGCGACAGGCTTAGTGCTATTTCTTTTTAGCCAGTTTGAAATTGAATATTTTAAAATGCCCGGTCTTGAAGCTAAGTTAAGGAAGACTATTCATGAAGCTGAGGTGACTCTTGAAGCTTTAAGAAAAATTATAGTGCCAATTTCTGAAATATCTATCTCGTTAGCAGCCAGAACAGGAAGGATAGGAGTCGCTAGCTCTAATAAAGAAATGCATAAGCTCTCTATGCGCATTAAAAAGGAATTGTCAGAAATAAAAGTACCTGACCATGATATAGATAATGTCCTCCATGATTGGTATTTTTATACCGCTTTTGATATGAGTAGGATGGTTACTGAACCATTTATTAAGCTCCTCAATGAAAAAGAGAGTAAGTTTAATAAAGAGGTTAATGATTGGGTGGGTAACAAGCCTGTAACAGACCAAGTTCGATTTGCTGAATTGCTTGAGCCAGTAAGAAATGCAAGTCGCGAAGCTAAAGAGATAAGCGGATGTTTGTGGAAAAAAGATTATAAAGATATTCCTGATATAATCAGAGCAAGTATATCTAAATGCAGCTCTCTAAATGAATCAGAAAAGGAAATCTTCTGGAAAGAAGTTGAAGAGGAGTGGAAGGATTTAACTCACTTCGTTAAAGAGAAACAGTTAAGGCGTAGTGAGAAGTGGTTAGCAACAGAAGTTAGTTAGTTTGTTTGCTCATTCATCACCAGACCCCCTTCGATTGTTCAAGAGTGCAAGTCATAGCACTCTTGATTCATGAACGAACAAATCTCTGAAATCCTGCGCCTGCTGCGCAATCTGATCCGTATCGGCACCGTCTCTGAGGTCAATCTCGATGATGCGCTGTGCCGTGTCGATACAGGAAAAAACACAACCGGCTGGCTGCACTGGCTGAGCGCCCGCGCGGGTAAAACACGCTCCTGGAATGCGCCGTCAGTGGGTGAGCAGGTTCTTATTCTGTGCCTCGGCGGCGAACTTGATACCGGCTTTGTGCTGCCGGGTATTTTCTCGGATGAAAACCCGGCTCCGTCTGCCTCGGCCGATGCGCTGCACTGGTCATTTCCTGACGGCGCGGTGATCGAGTACGAGCCGGAAACTGGCGCGCTGAACGCAACCGGCATACAGACAGCAACCATCAAAGCGGCGGTGAAAATCCTGTTCGACTCGCCCGAAGTGGAATGCACAACGCTGCTCAGAACTGCGCAACTGGAAGTCACCGAGGGCGCAACGATGAAAGGCAACGTTACGCATAGCGGTGGCAAGTTGAGTTCTAACGGTGTCGTCGTGGATGACCACGATCATGGCGGCGTGCAGCGCGGCGGTAACAGAACGGATGGCCCGCAATGACGACCGCAAAATATATTGGCATGAACCGGGAAACAGGCGGCACGCTGACCGACCTCGATCATATCCGGCAGTCGATTAGCGACATTTTTCTGACCCCGATCGGCTCCAGGGTGATGCGCCGCCAGTATGGTTCGCTTTTATCCGCCCTGATTGACCAGCCGCAAAACGAAGCGCTGCGCCTGCAGATTATGTCGGCCTGCTATCTGGCGATCCTGAAGTGGGAGCCGCGCGTAAAGCTGACCGCCATCAGCTTTGAGTCGGATATCAACGGCGCAATGGTGGTTGAGTTGTTCGGCAACCGCACCGACAGCTCGCAGCCTTTTTCCTTAACCGTTCCTGTGAGCTGAGACTATGGCAACTATCGACCTGAGCCAGCTGCCCGCGCCTGACGTGGTGGAGGCGCTGGACTATGAAACCCTGCTGGCCGAGCGAAAGGCGACGCTGATTTCCCTTTACCCTGCTGACCAGCAGGACGCCGTCGCCCGCACTCTGACGCTGGAGTCGGAACCCATCGTTAAGTTGCTGCAGGAAAATGCCTACCGTGAGCTGATCCTGCGCCAGCGCATCAACGAGGCTGCAAAGGCCGTTATGGTGGCGTATGCACTTGACGGCGACCTTGACCAGCTCGGCGCGAATAATGGCGTAACCCGCCTGACCATTACCCCGGCCGACGATACAACTATTCCGCCGACCACCGCCGTGATGGAAAGTAACGACGATTTCCGGCTGCGCATCGCCTCTGCCTTTGAGGGGCTGAGCGTGGCCGGGCCGACAGGTGCTTATGAGTATCACGCCAGAAGCGCCGACGGCCGCGTAGCCGATGCATCGGCCATCAGCCCGTCGCCTTCAGTGGTCACGGTGACAGTGCTCGCGCGTGAGGGCAGCGGCGTCGCGAGTGATGAGCTGCTGGCCGTGGTTAGCGCTGCGCTCAATGACGAAGACGTGCGCCCCGTTGCCGACCGGGTGAGTGTGCAGTCAGCGAAAATTGTGGAATACGAAATCGTGGCCGAGCTGTACCTCTATCCGGGACCGGAGGCAGAGCCAATCCGCGCCGCCTCAGAGGCAAAGCTCGCCGCCTTTGTCAGCGCGCAGAAGCGCCTCGGCCGCGACATTCGCCTGTCTGCGCTCTATGCCGCCATGCACGTTGAGGGCGTGCAGCACGTCAACCTTATCAAGCCTTCAGCTGACGTGGTGCTGGACAAAACGCAGGCCGCTTACTGCACAGGCTACACGCTGACAGTGGGAGGCTCGGATGAGTGAACGCCTGCTGCCGACCGGCTCTTCAGCGCTTGAGATTGCTGCCGCCGAGGCGCTGGCAAGCCCCGGCGCGAAGAGCGTGCCGCTGCGCCAGTTGTGGAATCCGTACACTTGCCCGGTGGAGCTTCTGCCCTATCTGGCGTGGGCGTGGTCAGTTGACCGCTGGGATTCAGCCTGGCCGGAATCGACAAAGCGCGCCGTGGTTGCCGCCTCGCAGTATGTGCACCGGCATAAAGGCACGATAGGCGCTATCCGCCGCGTCGTTGAGCCGCTGGGCTATCTCATCAAAATAATCGAGTGGTGGAAAACCGGTGAAGCGCCAGGCACGTTCCGGCTGGATGTGGGCGTACTGGATACCGGCATTACGGAGGAAATGTATAACGAGCTGGAGCGCCTGATAGCCGACGCGAAGCCCTGCAGCCGTCACCTTATCGGCCTGTCTATCAATCTGGACGCGAACGGCGCGCTGCCGGTTGCCGTTGCCAGCTACAGCGGGGATGAGCTGACCGTTTATCCCTACACCCCTGAACTTATCAGCGTCGGCGGGCCGGGTTATTCCGGCGTGGCGGTGCATCTTATTGACCTGACGGAAGTGAGCGCATGACGACAAAATATTTTGCCCTGCTGACCAATCAGGGCGCGGCTAAGCTGGCGAACGCCGCCGCGCTCGGCTCAAAAGTGAATATCACATCATTGGGGGTCGGGGATGGTGGCGGTACGCTGCCGACGCCAGACGCGGCACAGACTAAGCTCATCGGCGAGAAGCGCCGCGCACAGCTTAATTCGCTGACCGTTGACGCAGCAAACAGCAGCCAGATTATCGCCGAGCAGATTATCCCGGAAAGCGAAGGCGGTTTCTGGATCCGCGAAATCGGCCTTTATGACGCCGACGGCGTGCTGATTGCCGTTGCTAACTGCCCGGAAACCTATAAGCCGCAACTGGCTGAAGGCAGCGGCCGGACGCAGACCGTGCGCATGATTTTAATCGTGAACAGCACAACGGCCGTGACGCTGAAAATTGATCCTTCAGTCGTGCTGGCAACGCGTAAATATGTTGATGATGCAGTGATCGAGGTGAAAGCTTACGCTGACAGCGTAATGAAAAAGCATATAGATGCTGATAACCCGCACAGCCAGTATCTGCAGATCGCTAATGCCCTGTCAGAAATCAAAGACGCCGGGTTGATTGCTGACCTTCTCAAAAACCTCGGTTTAACAGAAAAATTCTCAGGGCGTATTATTGGCCGCCAGATTTTTACCACGCCTGGAGCAATCAACTACAAGCCTACGCCCGGAACGAAACGCATCAGGATTATCCTGACCGGCGGCGGCGGCAGAGGTTACGGCTATCTTGGATGGGGCAGCGGCTTCACAAGCCGTGGCGCAGGTGGTGGCGCGGGCGGAACGGTCATCGCATGGCTAAACATGGACGACAGCAAAACTTACCCCGGCGTGGTAGGCCGTGGCAGCGATGAAACCCTGTCAGCAACAAGCAGCACATTCAACGGCCTGCTGACGGCGGGCAACGGCGTTAATACTTCATCAGGTGATGCGGGCGGCGCGGGCGGAACGGCAGTCGGCGGTGATTTGAATATTCAGGGTGGTGACGGCAGCGATGCACCCGGCATTATCTCGACGACCACAAACCCTTATCGGGGCGGTTCTGGTGATGGCGGTGTAAGTTACTGGGGTGGCGGCAAGCGAAGCGGGGACGGTAATTTATCCGGTAAAGGAAAAACCTTTGGGACTGGCGGCGGCGGTAATACCCGATCCGATCCCTTTATTGGCAACTATGGTTCGGACGGCGTTATTTTTATTGAGGAATACAGCTGATGAAAACTTATGCCCGCATCGAAAATCAACGCGTCGCGGAAATTGTCGCGCTGAATGTGAAGCCTGAAAAACTGTATCACCCGTCGCTGGTATGGGTAGATATCACCGCGCTGCCCGAACAGCCCGATATAAATTATCGCTACAGTGACGGCGTTTTTACTGCCCCGGTTACGGATGCTGAGAATGCGGCACTGATTGCCAGCAGCAGGCTTGCAGCCGAAACGGATGAGGCAAGCCGGATCATTGCGCCGCTGCAGGATGCGGTTGATATCAGCATTGCGACAGATGAGGAGATCGCCCGCCTGGCAGAGTGGAAGCGATACCGGGTCGAGCTAAGCCGGGTTGATATCAGTAAGGCGCCAGACATTGCATGGCCGGTCAGGCCAGAATGAATAAAGCCCGCGATGCGGGCTTATTTTTCAGAACGTAATCAACGGTAGCGGTTTGGTGAAAATACCACTCTCATACAGCCAGCCCTCTGAGGGTTCCTGCTTCAATCCGGTAACTTCAACCCACTGCATGGAAGGGTGAAATAACTCTTTGATATTACCATCCGTAGTGAATAGCTCCTGTACAATTTTCCGCTCAACGCGTGCGTATGTTTTCATGCATATTCCTCTATCAGAATTATTCCGTCTCCGCCTTTTCCGCCCGTCTGCGCAGCTGAATTACTGACAGAAAAACCGCCGCTGCCGCCTGATCCGAATGCCCCATCTTCTCCTGAATAAGCCATACCGGCGGCTATCGGATTGCCGCCAGCCGAATGGTATGAAGCGCCACCACCGCCGCTTTCGTAACCTGTACTGAGCGTAATGGCTGGCGTACCTGCACCACCTTTGATATTCATAAAATTCCCGCCAACGCCAGCGCCGCCGCCGCCGTTTGAAAGCAGGCGGTTTTCACCGTAATTAAATACGGTGCCACTTGCTCCTCTGGCCCCATTGGCAGCAGATAGATATTTGCCGAAACTGCTGCTCTGGCCGGGCTGAGGTTCAGCAGCACCAACGCCACCCATACCACCTTTGCCGGCCGTAAGCTTCACCGGGAATTCAAGGTCAGCAACGGCAAACCATGATACTGAGGTGCCACCGGCACCGCCGCCTGATCCTACCGCCCCCTGATTAGCACCCGCAGCAGCAGCGCCGCCACCTCCGCCACCTCCAGCTGTCACGATAATTTTAAGCAGCCGGGCTGCAGGCTGATCGTAAGAGGCATTTTCAGTTACGCGATTTACCTTTAATAACCGCCCGGAAAACTTTTCTGTTAAACCGAGGTTTATGAGAAGTACATTATCAGTTAAGATTAAAAGGTTAAGTTAAAATCAAACCGGATTTTTATTTTATATCATGAACTTGTATAACTATCTCTATAAAGTGAAGATGTTATTAGGGAGTTAAGATGCAATTTGGTTACTCGAGAAACCTGACGGGACGCTATTTTATTGAAGTAGTCGATAAAAATGGACGTAATTTCAAAAGCAATACCTATAGTTCACTTTCGAGCCTAAAAAAAGCTTTCCCTAGGATTGCAGAGGTATGCTCTACTTCAGACTATTTAAAGAAAGGTGAGATAAACGGAAGGGTTGTCCTTGGCTTTTTTAAATCAGGGCTTGTTGCAAGTGCCTCTTCATTCCAAACCGTAAAAGAAGGGGTGAAATTTGTAGCTGAGGCTGCCAAATTATTAACGAAGGAGAAAGCACAGGAGGCATTCTTCGAGAGTTTTATTAATGATTATTCGTTGTTGGCTGTAAGAGTTAAAAGTATAAATGATTACCTATCTGCCATAGATAAAATACCATTGGTATCAGGGTCTGTCTTTTATTTTAGAGGTCATGCAAGTTATCACTATAAAATGATACCTGGAATATACAGGCGACCTGAGCTTATCAATAACGAAAATGTGATTTATAATGAATTGCTGATACGATGCCCAGATGATTTTAGTCATGCACATACAACTTTTGAATCATTAGTTAAGATGCAGCATTATTCATTACCAACAAGGTTATTAGATTTAACCGCTAATCCTTTAGTCGCACTTTACTTTGCATGTACAGGATTTGAAGTTGACGAGGATGATGGTGAGGTTAGGGTTTTAACAATTGCGAAAAATGAAACAAAGTATTCTGATAGCGATACGGTTACTATGCTTTCAAATTTAGCAAAGCAAAAAAGAAACTTTACCACTGATTTTTTGGGTGACGAGGAGTCTAAAGATTTAATTAGGTTTCTTGATGATGTGAAGAAAGAGAAACCATACTTCATTAATCGTCTCGAAGAGGGCTCTTTGAAGTCTGTGGTGTGTGTAAAGCCTAAGCTCAACAACGCAAGAATTATACGTCAAGATGGTGCTTTTTTGATTTTTGGAATTAATGGTAACAAAAGTAATTGCGCTGAGATACCGCAAGAATACTATCCTCCAAAAGAAACAAAAAGAATCTTGGTTGACAATAAATCCAAGGAAAGAATACTAGCCCAACTGGAAAAATTTGGAGTTTCAGAAGCCACCATCTACCCAGAAATTGATAAAGTTTCCATATATGTAAGTAAGAAATATGGTAAGCCAGATGAAATAGATAATGAAGATGTTTCAAAGATCATATCAAGCAAGAGCTCAAGTATTAAAGGGCCTGCATAAAAATTTCTTAGTTGATAGGTAACAAAATAGTAAAGATGCTGATTGGTTACATCAGGGTGTCAACAAATGACCAGAACACGGATTTACAGCGGGTTGCGCTTCAGAGCGCAGAATGTGAGCTGATTTTTGAAGACAGGATAAGCGGCAAAACCAGCGAAAGGCCGGGGCTGAAAAAGGCGCTGCGCTGCCTGCAGCCTGGCGACACGCTGATTGTGTGGAAGCTCGACCGGCTCGGCAGGAGTATGCGCCATCTGATCATGCTGACGGAGGAGCTGCGCGAACGTGGCGTTAACTTCCGCAGCCTGACCGACAGCATTGATACCAGCACGCCGATGGGCCGGTTTTTCTTTCACGTCATGGGGGCGCTGGCTGAGATGGAGCGCGAGCTGATAATAGAACGCACCCGCGCCGGGCTGGCTGCTGCGCGGGATAAAGGGCGCATCGGCGGCAGGCGGCGCGTGATGACGCCGGACGTTATCGGCCGCGCGGAAAGAATGCTGGTGAACGGCGCAACGCTGCAGCAGATTGCGCTTGTGCTGGAGGTGTCGGTCAAAACCCTTTACCGGTACATACCGGCCGACAGGCAGCGCCAGATTATTAATTCTGTCTGCTGACTGACCAGCAAACCCCCATCAGATGCACTGCCAAACCTGACCTGACACCCTGAGCACACCCTCAAAACGGAGTGCATCAGATGTCTGATTATCATCATGGTGTCCGCGTCGTCGAACTTAACGACGGCACGCGCACCATTACAACCGTATCGACCGCAATCGTGGGCATGGTCTGCACCGCGCAGGATGCGGACGCGGCAACCTTTCCGCTCAATACACCGGTACTTATCACCAACGTGCAGGGCGCTGTCGGTAAGGCTGGCAAAAAAGGCACGCTTGCGGCTGCGCTGCAGGCCATTGCTGACCAGTCCAAACCTGTGACCGTCGTCGTGCGCGTGGCTGAAGGTGCCGACGAAGCTGAAACCACGTCCAATATCATCGGCGGCACGGATGAAAACGGCCAGTATACCGGCATGAAAGCGCTGCTCGCCGCGCAGACTCAGCTCGATGTTAAGCCGCGTATTCTCGGCGTACCGGGGCTGGACTCACTGGCGGTGGCAACTGCGCTTGCCAGCATTGCGCAGCAGCTGCGCGCCTTCGCCTACGTTTCAGCGTGGGAATGCAAAACCATTTCCGAAGCCCGCCTGTATCGCCAGAACTTCAGCCAGCGTGAGCTGATGGTTATCTGGCCTGATTTTCTTGCGTGGAACACTGCGACCAGCAAATCAGACACGGCCTATGCCACTGCCCGTGCGCTGGGCCTGCGCGCCAAAATCGACAACGACACAGGCTGGCATAAAACCCTGTCTAACGTCGGCGTCAACGGCGTGACCGGGATTTCCGCATCAGTGTTCTGGGATTTGCAGCAGACCGGCACCGACGCCGACCTGCTCAATGAGGCCGACGTCACCACGCTGATCCGTAAAGACGGTTTCCGCTTCTGGGGCAACCGCACCTGCAGTGACGATCCGCTGTTCCAGTTTGAGAACTACACCCGCACCGCCCAAGTGCTGGCTGAAACGATGGCCGAGGCGCACATGTGGGCGGTTGATAAACCGCTAACGCCAGTTCTCGTTAAGGAAATTATTGCGGGCATTAATGCCAAGTTCCGCGAGCTGGTTAACGCCGGTTATCTGCTGGGTGCATCTGCCTGGTATGACGAAAGCGCCAACGATAAAGACACCCTGAAGGCGGGCAAGCTCTTTATCGATTACGACTATACGCCGGTTCCGCCGCTGGAAGATTTAACCCTGCGCCAGCGCATCACCGACACCTATCTGGCGAACTTCGCCGCATCCGTAAACAGCTGAGGAGCCGGGTAAATGGCACTGCCACGCAAACTGAAGGGCATGAACCTTTTTAACAACGCCAACAGCTATCAGGGCGTCGTCACCGCCGTGACCCTGCCTAAGCTGGCGCGCAAGCTCGACCCGTTCCGCGCAGGCGGCATGAGCGGCGCGGCCTTTATCGATAACGGTCTGGAAGATGACGCGCTCGATGTTGAATGGAGCATCGGCGGCATCGATGAGCTGGTACTCACGCAGTGGGGCGCGTCTGACATTCCCCTGCGCTTTACCGGCTCTTACCAGCGCGACGATACCGGCGAGGAAATCGCGGTAGAGATTGAGGTACGCGGTAAGCATCAGTCGTTTGATTTCGGCGAAGCCAAACAGGGTGAAGATACCGAAACCAAAATCACCTCGAAAAACACCTATTACAAGCTGACCTTTAACGGCAAAGAGCTGATCGAAATTGACACCATCAACATGGTGGAGAAGGTCAACGGCACTGACCGTCTTGAACAGCGCCGTAAAAACCTCGGCCTGGTATAAACCCTGACGCCAGCGCAAGTCGCTGGCTTTAACTGACTACAGTGAACAGAGAATAATCATGGAAAAGAAAGATAACGTTGTTGAGTTTGAAACCCCGCTGATGCGCGGCGAAACCGAAATCAAAAGCGTGGAGCTGATTAAGCCGAATGCCGGTAGTCTGCGCGGCGTGCGCCTGGCTGATCTGTGCCAGTCGGATGTTGATTCCCTGCTGACCGTGCTGCCCCGCATTACCCTGCCAGCACTGACAAAGGCCGAATGTAACGCCCTTGATCCGGTTGACCTTATTGCGCTGGGCGGCAAGGTGATTGGTTTTTTGCAGTCGAAGTCGGACGAATAGACTGGCCGCACGGCCTGACGGTCAATGACCTGATGGCCGACATTGCCACGATATTTCACTGGCAACCTTCCGAGATGTACGACATGCCGCTGGCCGAGCTGATGGGCTGGCGGCATAAAGCCTTTATCCGCAGCGGAGCGACCCCGGATGAGC
>Ga0302348_1001007_pt1 | contig 10328 bp, 14 predicted proteins | sample PhySR1_FD_202177 | JGI IMG/M metagenome (GOLD analysis project Ga0302348, IMG submission 202177) | Leaf surface microbial communities from sunflower plants in UC Gill Tract Community Farm, Albany, California, United States - DLSL S.R1... | ecosystem: Host-associated > Plants > Phyllosphere >...
GTGCTGGATTGCCCTGAAGAGATACTTTATAATCCCCGCTCCGCTGGCCCCTTAGCTCAGTGGTTAGAGCAGGCGACTCATAATCGCTTGGTCGCTGGTTCAAGCCCAGCAGGGGCCACCAAATTTTTAAATTAAATCATGAAGTTAAGCCGCAAACCCTGCGGCTTTTTTATCAGCTGAAAATTGTTTTGGCAGCAAAATGGCAGCATGCTTTTCCGCATATTTTTATACATCCATCGCTTGTTGTATAAGCGAGTTAATAGAATATGCATTAAGGAATGGATTTGGTTAGTTTAGAAGTCAAAAATTTTGATTATGAACCGGATTGAAATGCCCGCTACAGAGACTATGGAATAAGTGAAATGGAGCTATACCAATTCATATATCATCTTTTAAAAAGCTATGAATTATATATCTAATTTACTAACTTTAACTGATATCGACTTGTGACAGATTTTAATTTCAAAAATATAAGAACTGGAGATAAAAATGCCATTTAAGCCAAAAATTGCCGAAATGATAGCTTATAGAGCTGCTTATATTTGCAGTAATCCAGAATGTAATACTTTGACCATTGGGCCAGCACTGAATGATACATCACTAAAAAATAAAAAAGGCGAAGCTGCACATATCTTTGGTGAAAAAACAGGCGCTGCCAGATTTAGTGCTAACCCTAGTATTGATATTGATAGTATAGAAAATGGGCTTTGGCTATGTGCAAACTGTCATACTCTAATAGATAAAAACAATGGAATTGACTACTCTGAGTCACAACTTTTCGAGTGGAAAAAAGAGCACGAAGAAACAATTTCAGTAATTCTAAGAACACATAAAAGCCCCATACCCCTCATATGTCGGCAGTCTAAAAATCGAAAAATTGCTCAAAATATTGTTGAGCTTATGTGCACAAAGGGCGTTTATTTCCATAGCCACTGTGCTGAAAGAGAAGAATATGCTACTAAGTCAATAATTGAATTAAGAAAGGCCATCCAAAAAGAGATGCGAGATATTGACGCAGACAAACGCTTAAAAGGTATCATTCAAGGAATTCAGGATGCAAATAGAGAGTTCATGAATGAACTTTCTCAAGACCACAGTATGTTCCACACACATTTAGAAATATTGCGTATGAAAATTTATCGTCAACTTAAACGTCTAAGGGATGAGATTGGGTGTGATATTCCAGTGCCAATTTCCGCGTATGTTAATTGACCATCAAGCAAAATAAAAAAAGCCATTCTTATAGAGTGGCTATCTATTCTTTTTTATCACTCCTTCAAACAAATAATCACAAAAATAATTGAAATTAAAAAGGGGAATACATTGTGGAAGAATCAGCAAATAACAGCGTTTAAAGCCATAACGATTGTTGCCGGTTACCTCCCGAATATGGTGGTACTGGCTTAAAACTGCCCGGCCACATGATGATCTCTGACACGGTCTCATGAGATTTAAACGTGCAGCTGCAATTGATGTTCTGGCACTGGTTGTATCGTTCTTTAGTTATTGTTGATACCTGAAAACTGCTGCAGGTATGTGCAGCATTCCCGCACAAAGGGCAATTCATCATAACGTCATCTCCAAAACCCAATTGAGATTAATATTATCCAATTTAACCAATTTGAGATAACACAAATCCATTTCAAGTGAATCTATTTTCACTTCAAGCTCAATACTTGTTGTATATCCGTTCTCGGCACTAAGCCCATGCGTCAGCGTCGTGATTATCCACTCCTCCGCATCAATTTGCTGCTTGAAGCCGCTGACCTTCACCGGCATTTCCGTGTAAAGCTCAGCGCGTCCTTTTACCAGCTGAATGGAAACGTCACTGCAAGGCGCTGCAGGCGTCCCCACTGCATTTTGGCAGCCCGCCTGCATTGCCCCGGTTCGCGTAAGTGCGGCTCAGTACCAGCACGTTTTCATCCGTGCCGATCAGGTAATCGCCCTGCTTCGCCTCCGGTTCCTTCTTCTTTGCCGTGGTTTTACGTCGCCTGCGCTTCACCTTCGCCACTGGTTTTTTTGCCGGTTCTCGGATATGCAGCAAGCTGGCTATCACGCCGGTGTAGGCATCGACTCCACCGGCGTCGGGCTTGGCGTGTATGAAAACGTCAAAGCGTTTTTCCCGCAGGTGAAGGAGTTTGTCTATAACCCGAACGTGAAAAACACCCCGGCGCTGAAGGCTTACGACACCATCGCCAGCGGGCGGCTGGCGTTTGACGCCAGCCACCTCGACATCGCGCAGTCATTCATGTCTATCCGCAAGGCCACAACGGCCAGCGGCAACCGTCCGACCTATGAAACCAGCCGCAGCGAGGAAGTCAGCCACGGCGATTTAGCCTGGGCGACCATGCACGCGCTGGCAAACGAGCCGCTGCAGGGACAGGCGACACACACGCAGAACATTGTGGAGATTTACTGATGAGCAAACGCAGGAACCGCACCCGCACGCAGCCCGTGCCACAGCCGGATAACATGACCAGCGGGGCAGCGTCGGAGGCGTTTACCTTTGGTGACCCGATCCCGGTGCTGGACCGCCGCGAACTGCTGGACTACGTGGAGTGTGTTATCAATGATCACTGGTATGAACCGCCCGTAAGCGTCGACGGGCTGGCGCGCACGTTCCGCGCCGCCGTGCATCACAGCTCACCCATCAGCGTAAAGTGCAATATTCTGGCGAGTACCTTTATCCCTCACCGCCTGCTGAGTCAGCAGGCGTTCAGCCGCTTTGCGCTGGATTACCTGATTTTTGGCAATGCCTATCTTGAGAAGCGGACCAGCCGCCTCGGTAACGCGCTGAAGCTGGAGCCGTCGCTGGAGAAGTTCACCCGGCGCGGCCTTTACCTGGACACGTATTGGTATGCGCACTATGGCATTAACACGGAGCCGTATGAGTTTGCGAAGGGCTGCGTGTTTCACCTGATGGAACCGGACATCAATCAGGAGATTTACGGCCTGCCGGGCTACCTGTCTGCCATCCCGTCGGCGCTGCTGAACGAGTCGGCTACGCTGTTCCGCCGCAAGTATTACCTGAACAACAGCCATGCGGGCTTCATCATGTACATGACCGACCCGGCGCAGAGCCAGCAGGACGTGGACAACATCCGCAACGCCATGAAAAGCGCGAAGGGCCCTGGCAACTTCCGCAACCTGTTTATGTACAGTCCGAACCGAAAAAAGGACGGCATTCAGATCATCCCGCTGTCATAGGTGGCGGCGAAGGATGAATTTCTGAACATTAAGAATATGAGCCGCGACGACATGCTGGCCGTACATCGCGTACCGCCTCAGCTGATGGGGATTATGCCGAATAATGTTGGGGGGTTTGGGGATGTGGAGAAAGCAAGTTTAGTGTTTGTACGTAATGAGCTGATGCCTCTACAAAAGCGATTGCAGGAATTGAATAGCTGGTTAAATGAAGAAGTAATTCGCTTCGAGACATACAGATTGCAAACTGAAGAATAAAAAAATTGACATTGTTGTTAAGCTATAGCAGCCACTAACTGTGGCTGCTTTAAATGAATTTCATGTAACACCTAAAAATCACTCTTTATTTTCAAGCTAAAAAATCCTCAAAAACATGTTTGTGAGCGGTTATAAATTCGTGATTCTTAATGCTTTCGTAATATTCATCACGAACTAAATCACGAGCGTCTGAAACATCAGCTCCTTCCTCAATTAACTGCCTGGCAATGTTGGCATAAATTTTTATCGACTTAATGCCTCGATTGATTGCAGCATTACGCTCTGCACGCACACCACCTGCGTTAGGTTTTAAATTGAAGACTTTTAATGTCACTTGAGCAACATGAGACATTCTCGGACCTATGTTAGGTCTTATTTCGACATCACCATTATAAAAAAATCTAAAATAAAGCTCTGGATTCAACTCATCCATCTTTAACAAGTCCGACTCACTATAATCTTGCTTATCCTTGAAAAAACCACAACGTTGCTTTTCACCACACGATCCAAATAAATTTTCCCAAGCAAAAGTTAAGTGTGGGTGAATACCCTTCCTCAAAAAATGTTCAATGTGCTTATCGCCTTCCTTTTTAAAATCTATTCTTCTTTCACAATAAGCGCATAGGTTGCCTTGCATTTTTTTCAACTCAACCCATATAAGACGTTTATGAGCACTCGATAGAGTGTCCCAATCATCGTTTTGATGATTAAAATTTCTCAAAATAGCTGGGCCATCCACCGGCCTTACTAGAAATCTCATAAGTGAACCTCAACTCTGCGTTTTTTTGTTTTTCAATTTTTGTTTAAAATTAACTAGCGATATTAGTTCATCACACTCAAGAATCAGAGGATGCGTTTTACCGAAATGGCTATCTAACTTAGCTCTTAGAGAAGTGCCTTTTTCATCATTAAATTCGCCAAGCTCGATTAGTTTTTTATATTCATTTAACCACGCCACCTCTTTTAGATGGGGGGTTGGGTCTGTTTTCATGCCATACAAAAGGGCATCGTTATTAGTTAAGCCTTTAGTTTGATATCTAGGACTAACAATTTTTATCTCTTTCTCACCAAATTCGTTTAAAGATTCTTCAAGAATCCTAATGCATCTTTCAGGGACAGTTGAAATCACTTGAGGGCTATGCGTCGAAATGATGAATTGAAGATTGGGGAAAGTTGTCAACAACCTTTCAATAATTTGCTGTTGCCAATGTGGATGTAAATGAAGGTCTATTTCATCAATTAATACTATACCTCGCCCTTCGAATGGATTTTCTAACATTGGGTTTAGTAAGGATAGTCTTCTTGCTAAATCACCAACAAGTGTCAAGATAGTTTTCTCGCCTTGGGAAAGTTGTTGGGCATCGAGTTCTACATTGTCCTTAGTCAAAACAAGTTTGACATCACTTTCCCCATAGACCAAATTGATACTTTCAAACTCAGGTAAAAATTTAAGGATAGCATTAGTCACGCTTTTATAAAAGGCTGATGAATTTAACAGGTTATTATCATTGGCGTTAACCTTTTGAAGCATGATCCTTTTTTCTTCACGGCTGATCTCTAGATTAGAAATAACATTTTTATCTATACCGGTAATTGAAGATAATTGATTAAGCGTTCCAGTAATGCTTTCTATTTCCTTAATAAGCAAATCAGCACTACCGTATAAGTCAGAATTTTCATGTGCAGCTTTGTTACGGAGAAAAGTAAGCCAGCTCAAGAAATCTCCAAAATCATTTCTATCGAAAACTATATCTTCATAATCTTCAAATTTTGACCAAGAGTTTTTATTTTTAATGGGCTTTCTTTTGTTATCGACACCCCCCCCGACATTTGATCTCACTATGGAATAATAAGCCATTAAAGGAAGGCTTGAATTTTTCATAAGCGTATTAACATGCCGATACATAGTCGCAATTTCTTTTATTTCCTGTAGTTCATTCTTCCTTTTAAATGAAACGCCTTCTTTTGCATTAGTAATGAGCAGGTTGCAATTATACTGTTGAATCTTGAACGTTGAAGCAATAGATGCATAATGAGCATCTGGAGAATTATTAATTTCGAAATCTTTAATATAGGTTCCCGGCTTGTCTTTTTTTTGAATGTTTGACCTTAACCAGCTGAGCGAAATAGCAATTGCATCAAGTAACGTTGTTTTTCCGTATCCGTTATCTGCAACAAATACAGTTAAATCATCTTCTAAAGTAACAAACACTTCTCGTAATCTTTTAAAGTCACTAACTGATAATTTTTTTAGATATAAATTATCGTTATTGAGAGCTTCATTTAATACTCTCAATTGTTGAGAGTTTCTTATAATGTTAGCAGGTAAATTACCTTCAATCATTTCTAAGAAATCAGAAAAGATTATGTCTAGTCTTTTTTTTGATTCACTCACCTGGCCCCCTCCGCTAGAAACTTATTGATTAAATCATGTCCGTATTTTACCTTCATTCTGAGGATAAAATCAGGCTCGATATGAATGCAATATGACAGCAATCCTTTTGCATTAAGTACTTCTTCTTCCGTAAGCTCATTCAAGCTGTACCTAAATATCAATGATGATAGATGCCTTTTTTTCTTACGACCGATAGAAAGCTTCCCTTCATTTGTGATTGTCACTCCAGTGATATGCCGGTTATGTGCTTTAGATGAGAAGACTGTTTTCGACTCATTAACGGTCAACCCGGAAGCATGTTCTGCAAGCAGTGCTTTAACGATGCGTGGAATGACAAATAACATGCCTTTGCTTGATGTAGAAAAAGTAATATCATCAGCATATCTTGTGTAAACAACACCCATGCTAACGCAAAATTCATGCATTGCTTTATCAAATTCATACATAACGAAATTACTAATAAAAGGTGAGCTAGGCGCACCTACACTCAAAATATGAGTTTTGCTTCTTTTTTGCCCAGGCTTCCAGAATAAAAAATCGCGTAAAAGACTTTCATCTTTTCTTGTAATATTAAAGTCAAGTTTATTTAATTTCGCAAAAAATAATTCAGGCTTAACCTTATTAAAAAAATTTTGAAAATCCATCTTTAATAAATAGTCATTTCTCTTATGTCTATTTGCATTATCTTTAATACTGATATTGTTTTGATAAGCGGTTGCAGATGAATGAACTGGTAAAAAGTCTTTTAGGTAAGCAACCAATGTTCTTTGTATTTCTTTTATTTTCTTTGTGGGCTGTGCGATTACTCTAAACCCGGTAGTGCGCTTCGGGATGTAGTAAACGCGATACCTTTTTGGAGCTTTTGCTGCAATCACTGATAACTGAAGAGTGGTTACTTTGTGTTTTTCACATAATAATTTTTCTATTTGCATAGTGAATATCTCAAAAACTGCTCGCTGCAAGAATCTGCAGCGAGCATTGCCCTTTACTAAAGACAGCGAAAGACACGCACTTCGCCTTCGCAGAGACTGCGTTAGCAGGTGATGCGAAGGCGAAGTGCGTGTCTTTCGCAACCCTGATATAGACAATAAATTAGAGCCTGGCTAACCGCCCGGCTGGAACCAATGTTCCCACGCTAAAGAGCTCTTGAAGTCTAATGAAGTTACTATTAGATAGCAAGCAACAAGCGCGCGCTCGTAGCCCCGCCACGCCTGCCCGCTTTATGCAGTGGTTTTCATGCACCTGCATGACATAAACAAAAGCCCGCCAGTATTGGCGGGCCGGGGCATAAACGATCCTTTTGGGATCATGCGATTTCATGCAGCATAGTCATGCACTGCCGGGATTGTCTTCCTTCGCCGGTTCAGGCGTTGAAAAATCATCGAACGACTTGTAGGTTTCAGTATCGAAAAGTGAAACCCCCTCAACCTGATCCATCGGCATTACGTGCCGAAAATGGCCAAAGTTAAGTGGCACAGAATCAGCTGTAATGTCCTGACTCAGATAAAGCTCAAAATATCTATGCTGTTCGTGATAGCGCAACGTGTCTTTATCACGGTAGCCGCTGATGTAAGGGATAATGGCAAGGTGTTGTGTATCGTGATGCTCCATACGAGGCGCTGCAACATAACCGATATAAACTTTACGTGACTTCAGGGTAACAAAAATGAGCTTCCCTTCATCAATCGCTTGGACCAGTAATGACTCGATACCATCCTGTGCTGCCATTTCCCGATACGCCTGCTGTCTGTCTTCGTCGTTCTCCAGCGCCCGCTTCGCACTGTTTCCCTGCTCAACAGCAAGCCATACAGCCATCGCCATTGAAAGAACGAAGAAAAGCGGATAAGACATGACCTTAATGTCAGTCAGCCATGAGTAATAATCAGCGTGGAGGCTGGGCCATATCATACCCAGAATGTTGACTACGGTACTAAGGAGAAGAAGTAAAACAAAAAGAGCGGTGACAACACCAAAGCCCTGAATAGCGAACTTACATCCATGCATAGCTACATAAAAGTAAGCATTCCAGCCATCACTTCGGGCTAACTTTATGCGGGATTGGTAGTGATTCTGTGTGTACCAAAACCCGCATACCAGAACAACCATAATGATCAGCGGACCCATCAACTATCCCTGTCGTTTAGCAGCCAGCTCTTCCATACGCGCACGCATTGAGTCACGCACCTGCTGATTTTTCATGTTAACCGTCGCTGAGCCGTTCAGGTCGGTGATAATTTTACCGCTTCCGGAATTACTGACATCATGACGGATAGCTTCCTGCATGATCTTACCCGGTGCGGATAACATCTTTCTAAGAAGTTCGGTCATATAACCTCCTGATGACACAAACGCCGCTGGCAGCGGCGCTTACTGTGTTTTGCTACCTAACTATAGGACAGCTGAAAATAAACATAATTCGGCGAGAGCTACTTCTTAACCTACCTGGCAGTCCCAGGCAACCGTTTTTAGTTGAAATGTTTATGACCAGACAGAGCCTAACGCCTCGCAGTGCTCGTTGTTCAACCTTGCCAGCGCCAAAAATAAATTTTGTCGCCAGCAACGTTATCAGTGCTGGTACTGCCAGCTGTCGTCTTCCCATACTGCCTGCAGGATATCCATAACATTCTTTTTATCATCATCCTGCCTGACGCCGCTCAGCACAACGCCGTTTGCAGAGCGTTTGCGGATGCGAATGCTGGTATCAGGATAAATCGGTAGAAAATTCTTATAAAGTTCGGCCTCAAGTGCTGAGAGAGTTTCCGGGCTGATTTTTTGCTCTTTGTTAATCATGATCTCGATGCGCATAACATTCTCTATTCTACAGCGTAAAAGATTTCATCATCAGAGACATTCTTACTGCTCGAGTGCGCTAACTCAGCGATGATACTCATCGCCAATTTCATATCAGATTTCTTGCAATTTGCTATAAGCGAAACCTCAGCAATGAACTGAACGCAAGCCATCTTACGGTTTATCGGTGCCAAATCTTGAGTGTCCATCTAACCCTCCCTTAACCCTAAAGGCTGTATAAGCATACAGTAGTAGATGCGTTACGAAATGTGAAATGTTTTTTCATTCAATCGGACCTAATCTGAAAATGAAATGTAAGGTTTTCAGTGGTTCCAACCTGTTATTTTGATTAGACAAAGCCTTACTTGCCCCTGACTAGCGGCTTCGCTTATAGCAACTTTGTTAGTTCAGTTCCATTGACGCCATTTATCATCTTCCTGCAGCCGTCCGTTCTTATAGAAAATGCGCATCCCCGCGGCTGAATTGAGACTGCCACCGGCCAGAAGCAGGTTTGTTTCATTCTCTTGACTGGTAAAACCTCTCACTAGCAACTCTGCAACCAGAAGCGCCCGCTGATCGTCATCAATTTGCTGCTTGTAACCCTTTTTCTGACGCGGTTTCACTACCCGGAGACGCGCCAGCAGATCCCGGCGCTGTTTTCTGGTCATATTGTCGAAGTCTGCCGGGCCATAAAGAGGCGTTTCACCCGGTTCTATAGGTTCAACAGTACCGGATTGCCCCCTGAAGAGTTCAGTTTTTCATCAGGGGGACAGTTATTGCCACGAGTCCAAGGGGCGCTGGCGCCCTGGTCGGCTGTCGCCTCCTGAACGTCAACGGCCTTACGGACCATCTTCCACTTTGTTGCATGCGTGCAGATACGGCCCGCCACTAACGGGGACCAGATGCCATAAATGCGGGTGCCGTGATCTCCGTATGGGGTCGGCTCGTCGTTAAGTTCATAGGCTGTTCTGACTATGTGATGCTTGCGCGGAACCAGTACGCCGCCCTGTTTCGTAATGTAGGTAGCAAAGCAGCCTGCATCTGCAGCGGCCAGTACCGCGTCCAGCTGCACGTTTTCAAGCACCGGCGCACCGGCTTTTTTATCGGCCTGATTTCTCAGCTCCTGACCGGCAAGCAGGCGCAGTTCCCGGTAACCTCGGCTAAGGTTACACCTCACCCTTTCCCTGATTAACCTCACACTCTCATACCCACCATTTGCCCTGTAAAAGACACCGCTAATCCTCATTCTGATAACCCGACAATACCACGGAGTCACTTTTTAACCCTGCAGAGGGTGTATCAGATTATTTTCATAAACCCGCTATATTTACGGATATGAACAAATGCAGTCCAGACGAGCCAATTGAAATCTGCACAACGTGTGCGCTGAGGTCAGATTCACAATGCTGCAGATTAATTTATTGAACAGAAGAGTATGAATAGATTAGAGGTTTATCATGAAAAGTTCATCGAGTGCTGAACTCTGCTGCCGGGTAATTCGTGGAAGAACCATCATGCCGTTGAAGAAAGTTGCGTTGTATCAGGTCGAATTTGAAAATGGCAGATTTGCTGTGTTACGCATTAATAACCTTCTGACGCTTCAGGAAGGCGATATTATCTCAAGAGTTAATGAAGTGTGGTCTGCAGGACCAGATATTATTCAACTTTCACCATTCGAATT
>Ga0302348_1001020_pt1 | contig 10219 bp, 14 predicted proteins | sample PhySR1_FD_202177 | JGI IMG/M metagenome (GOLD analysis project Ga0302348, IMG submission 202177) | Leaf surface microbial communities from sunflower plants in UC Gill Tract Community Farm, Albany, California, United States - DLSL S.R1... | ecosystem: Host-associated > Plants > Phyllosphere >...
GCGATCCGTTCTGGTGCCGGAACATCCTCAGCCCTGCAAAACTCCGCGAAAAATGGGATGAGTTGGTGGTCAGGCTCGGTCCGGTTCAGCGGTCAGTCACAGACATTTCACCAGTCGATTACGCCATCCCGGAAGGGTTTCGCGGTTATTAAGGAATTTTAAAAATGACTACGCTATCGAAAATTTACGACAACAAATCTAAAACTGAAACGAACATCACTACCCGCAAAACCTACCTGCTGGGCGTTGATGAACTCTATGTCGAGATTGGTTACAACATCCGAGAAATCGATCAGACCCACGTCGAGGAGTTCCGTGATGCCTACATTGCTGGTGAGCATGTGCCTCCGCTCGCTGTACAGGTAACTGAGCAGGGCATAAAAATCATCGATGGCCACCACCGTTACTACGGGGCCAAACTGGCACAAGAGTCCGGTTATGACATCCGCCTGGAATGCAAAGACTTCATAGGCAGCGAGGCGGACCGTATCGCCTTCATGGTCACGTCCAGCCAGGGACGCGCACTGGAACCACTTGAGCGAGCAGCTGCATATCAACGCCTGATTAATCAGGGCTGGGAACAGGCTCAGATTGCCAAAAAAGTTAAGCGCTCGATCACTGACGTTGAAAACCACCTGTCGCTGCTGACGTCCGGCGATGAGCTGATCGCACTGGTTAAAAACAAAGAGGTTGCCGCCACTACCGCCGTCGCGCTGGTTCGTGAGCATGGTGCGTCAGCAGGCAGAGTGGCAAAAACGGAACTGGAAAAGGTCAAAGCAGCGGGCAAGAAAAAACTGACCAAAGCCGCAGCCATGACGCAATTCAGTGCTAAACAGTCTCGCCAGCTGGTAGAGCTGTAACCCGCGCTGCATTGATGGTCGAACGTATCGAGTCACACAACAGCCCCGGCTCACTGAATTACTGTGAGCAACGGGACCGATTCAATATGCAGCTGCAGCTGGCAGTTTAGGGGGAGAGGATGAGAGCGCTACTCACGCCAGAATATGCACCACGCACAGGGATAGTGCTGCTTAAACCGGGACCGGGATTAGAAAAACTTTTTCAGGGCCGTGTGGTGATCAGCACACCCACAACCGACCTGTCAGACAAACCATCAGGGCTACTGAACGACAGCACGCAGCCGCTAATGGATGAACCAACCCTAATACCGTTTTTCAGTCATGAGCGCGTGATAGCGGCTGCTGGTGGACCAAATGCACTGGTGTCATACGTTCAATCGCTCGGTTACTGTCAGTGGGAGCAGTTGGGCGCCTGGCATTATCACGAATTCACGATGGCAGAGACTGAAAGCGGTCCGGTCTCATTGTGCTGCAGCCACGATACTGAGTTCATGAAAAACGGCATGCCGGGCCGTATGGATGCCATCGCGAAACGGAATGCCGCGCTGTGGATCATTAAAGTGGCATGCAACCAGATGGCGCTACACGGCGACCACCTGCTCACACTGCCAGAATTATGCTGGTGGGCGTCACTGAATGGCGTTGTTGATCTGATTCCAGAGGCACCGGCACGGCGCGTTCTGCGCATGCCAAAAGACGCTATACCACAAGGCGAGCTTAAAGAGTCGTTGATTACGCCAGTGCGTCCGGCCACGGAAATCATTCAGGAAGCTGGGCAGGAAGTTAAAAGGATTATCACGCTACAGGCCGATCCCGAGTCGCCAGAGTCATTCATGCTGCGACCTAAACGCCGTCGCTGGGAAAACGCTAAATACACGCGATGGGTCAAGTCACGGCCGTGCGCGTGCTGCAATATGCAGGCAGACGACCCGCATCACATCATTGGATATGGACAGGGGGGAATGGGTACGAAATCCCACGACTTATTTGTGATACCGCTTTGCAGAGCGCATCACGATGAGTTGCACCGGGATGTAAAAGCGTTTGAGGCGAAATATGGTAGCCAGATAGTGCTGCTGTTTCGGTTCCTCGATTACGCCATAGCTGTTGGCGTTATAGGTTGAGTCAAAATTTATTAGTGTGGAGAAATTATGCGCGATATGTCACAAGTTTTGGATCTATGGGGTGCTTGGGCAGCCAGCGAAAATAGTGGTATTGACTGGCAGCCTATCGCTGCTGGATTTAAAGGACTTATACCCCATGGTAAAAAATCTAGGTTGCAGTGTTGCGATGATGAGGGGATTAAGATAGATGCGTGCGTGGCTTGTCTAAAGAAATATAAACCTGATGAGTGTGATTTATTAATAGCCCATTTTGTTATTGGTGTATCGTTAAGATCAATAGCCAAAAAAAGGAAGTGTTCAGATGGCACAATTAGAAAAGAGTTACAAGCTGCTATGGGTTTTGTTGATGGATTGTTATGTATGATATCCGAAGGAGAGGGTTATATCTTAAGGTAAAAAATAATTAGACCAATAAACACTGGTAGCCAGCTAAGGAAATAAAAGCCTACCAAGATGCGAGAGGTGAATCTTTCGTTATTAGTTAGGCTTTCTATTGCCAGTTCTATTTCTGATCTTAATATTTGTGGATACCTTGTTATTTTTTTCTCAAAAGGAGAAAAGACGAGTTTTCTCGCATGAGAGATCCTTTTCAACTGTTTTCTTTGACTCATGATGAGAATGTGGAGCATTAAAGAAGTTAAAACAAGGCCGATAAAAACAAGAGATTGATCACTAAATTCCTTTAATTTCCACATGCCGAGGGATGCAATAACGGATACAGGTATAGCTAAAACTTTCGACGTCAAGTCAGAAAGTGATTTAGAGACCTTTTCTGAAAATTCAATTTCAGCCGATGCAACATCCTTTCGTGCTTTATGGAAGTGGAAGCCGCTAAGATAGACCGATAAGTTACTATCGTAAGCTGAATGAAATGTATTCCATTTCTTTATTAAGTCTGGGAATTCATATGAGTTTTCGTTAAAAAATTCGACTAATGTGTTTCGGAATATGCCTCTCCGCTCATCAATATGAACAATGTCAGACTGCAAGGCACCATCCTGCAGTAAGTCAGCAATAGAGTAATCATTGCCTTCGCAATCAAGGATTTCAAGGCTAATAGAAGGTGTTATTATTGCTGTGGAAGATTTTCCTTCAAGGCTTTGTATGAAAACAAGCCGTGAAGAACCGTCAATTGACTTGCGGTCATGATATTGAGCAAGCTTAGAAAGAGAGCTTATTAAATTACATATTTTTTCTAATTTTTCAATGAGTAGAGGACGATACTGATCCTTCGAATAATAATCAATATCAATGATGTAGAAGTCGCATGGAAACACACCCTCAGATAAAGAATTGTATTTAATTAACTGTTCAATGCTGTCGTGAAACCTTGCAATACCATCATTAGGAAGAGCTAAACTTATGTGCAGTTTATTCCATGTGGCTGGTAGTTTAGATTCCTCATACTCTTCATCATCAATTTCAAGTTCTCTTATCTGCTTGGAAAAAATAGAGTTAGCCAATAAAAAATTGATAAGGTTTGTGGCCGCTTCAGAGTGGCAAATTTTTAATTCAATATCTATTGGACGCAATGGAAGAACTGGCCTGCCAGCCAACCGATATAGCTCAACGATTGTTTCTAAAAATGACTTATTAGCCATCTGAAGGTTGCTCATTTTTTTCCTTAATTGCCGCCTCAATCAACTCCTTAGCGGAATCTGACAAGCGACTAAAAGTCAGAGAGCCACTTTCAGTATTGTAGCATATATCAGCATCCATGCTGGTTCCCAATAAGGATTTTTCAAAATCAAAATTAAAGCCATTTCCTTTGACCCTTACATTCATGATGGCTTTTAATCCAGAAGCACTAACGGAAAATTCATTAGGAATTCTGATGTTTTCGCTGTTTAGATATGAAATAAGGTCTTCACTTAAATTATTTCTCGTCTCTTCATCTAGATCCAACATATATTTCAATGACATCAATTTTATATCAGAAAGAAGAGCAGGTTTTTGACTGTCTGCTTGGCGGCTTAAATAAGATATTACATCTTCACGGAATTTTTTTGCGTGAACTTTGATTTCTTGATGCCTGTTGAAAAAGTTTCTTATTTCTTTTGGTAAATCTTTAGTGGCTTTATTCGATGATACTCCTTTATCACAACCTAGCGCAGAAACAAAATATCCAGAGGCGTTGCTCGACGAGTTACCACCAATAAAGCTTAAGTAGCTCAAATCATTTTTTTCAATGTCAGATGAATTCTGGAAGTGAAAAAATCTTTCGAAATTTATCCTGGCCGCTTGGTTGATTTTTGATAGTTCTAACTGTTCTAATAGCTCAGGCTCCATTTTGGCACTCAGCCTTATACCTTCTTTTGATTTGATCATCGTTACCAAGAAAAAGTGAACTCCGTCTCTTAAATAATCTGCAAATACAATCACGCCTCCAGAAGAAAGTCTTTGCTTTTCCGCTTCTTTTCCTAGCTTGTGCATTATCTCAACACTAAGATCTATAAACTGCTGAGTAGAGCGAGTGGTATTACCAATATACTCTATGATGGCATCAGGTACAGGGCCTCTTTCTGTTTCTTCTTCTTTAAAAACACCATATTGAGCTGAGTTACCATTTTTACCGTAAAGAGAATTAATCTCACCAATCATTTTTTGAACAGTACTATTGTTACAGTCAAGAGCTGTGTCCCTAAAACGGAATCTGTCTTCTTCAATGGGACTAATGGGCTCTTTTGCTACCTTTACAAGCTCATGAATAATAACGTTATTTAAAATTATCGCTGTCATTTTATCGTCGTCCTTGGATGTTTGAGATCAAAGATTACAAAAATGCTAACGCGTACGCAAAGATTATTATAATGTGATAAGAGTAGTTTCTACGCGGCATTACTTATCATCGTCACTTTAGTTTCAGATATGTATGTCTAAACGTCTTAAGTCTTATCAGCCTTGAGGCTTTTTTATTTTTGGCTTTAGTACTGAGCGACTTGTGTGTGAAAAGTGTAAAAACCATGCCCGGCATTGATTTATACAATGCCGATTGTTTGCGCGTGCTGAAAACCCTGCCAGACGATTCAGTTGACCTGATTGTTACTGACCCGCCGTATTTCAAAGTAAAGCCGCTAGGTTGGGATAATCAGTGGAAAGGGGATGAAGATTATTTACGGTGGCTGGATTGCTGCCTGGCGGAGTTCTGGCGAGTGCTGAAACCCAATGGCAGCATCTACCTGTTCTCAGGTCATCGACTCGCGTCTGATATTGAAATCATGATGCGTGACCGCTTCAACATTCTTAACCACATCATATGGGCTAAGCCTGATGGACGCTGGAAGGGCTGCAACAAAGAAAGTCTGAGATCGTACTTCCCCTCAACCGAACGGATACTATTTGCAGAGCATTATCAGGGGCCGTACAAACCAGACGCCTACGCGCAAAAATGCTATGAGCTGAAACAGCAGGTACTAACACCTCTGATTGATTATTTCCGTAGTGCCCGCTCAGAACTTGGTGTAACAGCTGCCCAGATTATTGCGGCAACAGGTAAGAAAAACATGGTCTCGCACTGGTTCGGCACCAGTCAGTGGCAGCTACCCAGCGAGGCAGACTACCTGAAGTTGCAGGCGCTGTTTACTGAGATAGCCATTGCACGCCATCAATCAGGAATTTTAGCCGCACCGCACCACCAGCTGGTGGACACGTATCACTCACTCAACCGTAAATATCTGGAGCTGCAGGAGGAATACAAATCCCTGCGCCGATATTTCGGTGTCACGGTAGCGGTTCCCTATACAGACGTATGGACACATAAGCCGGTTCAGTTTTACCCCGGCAAGCACCCATGCGAAAAACCTGCCGACATGCTGGAACAGATTATCAATGCCTGCAGCAGGCCGGGTGATGTAGTTGCTGACTTCTTCATGGGGTCAGGTTCAACGATAAAGGCGGCCTTAAAGCTCGGTCGCTCTGCAATTGGTGTAGAGCTGGAAGAGGAACGTTTCCGGCAGACGGTTAGCGAACTGAATCAGCTAATCGAGTAAATCAGAATTTATTAATCATTAAGAGGGGCCGCTAATGGCTGAGCCATTAAGCACCGGCGCTACTGCAACCGTAGCTGGCTGGGGCATTGTCACGTCTGCGCTGGTGGGATTCATCACCTCTGTAGATTACTCAATCGCATTCGGTGCGTTTGCCGGTTCGATGTGTTTTATCGTCACCGCCAGCGACCTGACGCGACGACAGATATTTGGTTATTTCCTGTTTGGCTATGCAGCTGGCGTATTTGGAGCCGGATTTGTAGCAGACAAAGTTGAGAACTATTTCGATTATCGGGAAAAACCACTTGATGCCCTGGCTGCTGTCGTTATTTCCGCTGCTGCGGTGCAAGGCTATTTCTGGCTGAAAAATGGTGGCGTTTCAAAGCTGCCATTCGTTAAAAAATGGCTGGGGGAGAAATCATGATTAGTAGCGATTTCCTGACAGTGATTGATGTCGCCATTAGCACGGCTATTGCGTTGCGGCTGATGGCGTTCAGCAAAACAGGGCGAACACATAAACGCGGTATTTCCTGGATAGCTGCGGGTCTGATTCTGTTTTATGGCAATTTCGCATTGCTATGGCTGTTCGGGCAATACCACGCCAGCGGCTGGCCGGTAGTTGTAGCGAACGCGCTGATTTGCGCGGCTGTATTTGCAGCGCGAGGTAATGTCGCACGCATTGTTTCATACCCACCACGGAGTAAAGGTGATGAGTAGAATCATTGAAATCCTAAATTTTGAAGAGGGTTATCGCGAGGCTCCATATTGGGACACCCGCAATTTTCCAACCGTTGCCGGTGGTATCAGGATTGGCCCTCAGAACGCTCCGCTCAATCAATATCAGTTTACCGTCCCGCGCCGTGCTGGTGATGTCTGGAAACAATGCCTAGTAGATGCGAAAACCGCCTCAATGAATAGACAGCCCGTTATTGTGGCCGCGCTCGCGCAATGCAACGACGCACGCCGCGACATTTTATACAGCATGGCCTATCAGATGGGCGTAACCGGTCTGGCTGGTTTCACTAACACGCTGGGCATGATTGCACGCGGTGATTTTGCCGGTGCAGCTGGTGGAATGCTGAATAGCCTGTGGGCGCGCCAGACACCTGACCGCGTGCGCCGTCATGCTGAGGTGATGCGCACCGGCACCTATGACACCTACAAAGGTTTGATCTGATGCAAACCCTACTAACTGTGCTTGCGGTCATTGCCGGTCTGGTAGTGGCCGCGTTCAGTCTTGGCCGGAGCAGAGGCAAAAACGCAGCTGAATCCACAGCAGCAGCTGAGCGGGCGTCTGTTCAGGCTGAGGAATCAGAAAAACACATTGGGGTACTGAAAAATGCTGTCGATATTCAGCAGGATATTAACAGCCTGCCTGATGCTGCTGTCTCTGAGCGGCTGCGGGAGCGGTGGCGGCGTGAGGGTGATTGACACTGGTTGTGATTGGGTTCGCCCGATCTACGTCAGTAACCACGATATCGATGTTATGAGCGCCCCAACACAGCGGGCGATTCTGGCGCACAACGAAACGTGGGAACGGAACTGCGCTGTTTTAAATAAGCTCCTTTTTAGTAAATAAATCAAGTGTAAGGACTTCAATCTAGCACGCACGATGTGGTAAAGAAGATGTATCTTAAATAGTATGTTGTTAAGATATTGAAGCAGTGATAAGTTCGCCTCAATCCAAATGACTTATCCGAGACTAACATGAATAGAGGTGTTGTTGCTTTACCGAGCGAGATCAGACCATACATGCGGGGTTTTTCATTACATGGAACACTGACGCCAATTGATCTTAATTACTTCTCGCTTTATTGGGATAAAATTGCTGTTCCTCAGAACTTCTTTGTTCAAGCTGAATTGCCACGCGAAAAATTATTCATAGATTGTGGGATTCTTGAAAGGCCAATGATTGATATTGGACAAAGCTTTAGCTCAGAGAGTTATCCAAAAATCCTCGCTGAATCTCAGATAAAACTTGTGGATCAACTACGAGATAAAGATAAGCTTTCAACATGGAGCATCCATCAAAAAGGAGAATCCGCAGTTCTCATCTCAGACAATGAGGTCGTGAAAGAAACGGTTAGATTGGAGTTAAATAATCTATTGCCAGTTCCCTCGGCCGATGTGCATATTCATGATATTTTGGAGTTCAAGCAAAGAAGGAAAGCCGAATTGGATGCGCTTCATTCTTATTGTGATGAACTGTATTTTGAGGTGATAAACTCTGCTGATCCTCGCTTACAAGCAGCTAAAAGTTTCCATATGCTCAAAAAATCTATTGAGGATTTAGATAGACTGAACGCCGAGGGGTGGAGAAGTCCTTTTAAATTTAATTTAAGTATATCTCCAGAGTTCGATTTAACTCAAGCTATCGGTGGTTTTGCAGCATTCATGACTCTTCTCAGTTCACAACAGTCTCTTGCGACTTTTATCGCAAGCTCTGCTGCTGCTGTAATTGGAGGCTCCATTAAAGTGAAGCCCATGTTACAAAGCATGAGGGGTGGCGCTAATAAGAACTTAGTTTATGTTGCTAATGCAAAGAAAGAAGGTTTTTTTTGAATATTTAATAATGCTAGATGATAAGTTTAAAGAAGTATGTGCTCTGTGAAATACAATAGGGATAGGGATGAGTTACTTTTATCAACTTTTAATAGTATTGATATCTGGTTCTTTTGCAGCATGGCTTACTACACGTTTAGCATTAAGACGGTTTTATAATGAAAAGTGGTGGGAGAAGCGAGCAAATGCTTTCATTGAAATCACAGATGCAGTTTATCAAATTAAACTGGCTCAAGAGTACAACGTCGAGTTAAAGGAGTATCGCAGGCTAGGCCCGCATGAGTATCCAAATTTCAATGTGCTCAATGAGTTACAAATCAACGAAATGCTTGGGGCTTCAAAAAAGGCTAACGACATAGTTAAAAAATTTAGCCAGGTTGGACCTTTACTTGTCACAGAAAGAGTTTCGAAACTTCTAAGTGACTACATTAAGGCAATTTATTTAGCCGACTACGATGTCCATTATAAGGGATGGGATTATGAAGAAGCAGAAGAGCATATGTTTGAGTTGACATCAAAGCTTCTTGTTGACTTAGTCGCCGCGTCTAAGCGCGAATTAAAATTACTTTAACCGCTATTTGGCGTTCTTTTGGACCAACCAATGATATTAACACCCGATACTACTGTCATCGCTGGCTCCAATATGCCGGGAATATCACTATCCGGCGCTATTGTTATTGGCCGTCAGGAGAAACCACCAACCGACACGATATTCATCCAAAACGACAGCAACAAAACGCCCACATCCCCGTGGTTTGTCACTCAGGTAGACAGCACTCATTACACCATGCTGAACGCGACCGCACCCAAAGGCTGGCAGTATCTGGGGGCATTCCTAGTCAGCGGTGAAACTGGTGCTCAAATCGGGCGTGCAGATGGTGCTGTCTGGACAATATCTAACTCCAGCATGGTGCAGCATATAAACACATCCGCTGGTGGTCAGGCTGCTGTCAGTATCCTTACTGCCGGAACATGCACACTGACCGTTACGCTGCGCAATATGGTTTCAACGCTTGTCATAACAGCCAAATAATTATCAGGAGCAAAGGTGAAAACCATCAATCTGGATTTAACCGATGAGTGGCAGCTCGTTGCCGATACTGACCAGACCTATGATGTTCAGGTGGAGTTTGGGTCGGCAATGTTCTGTCTTTCACAGGGTGCGCCAGACGCGTCTCAGGCAGGCCAAACCGTCAGGCCTGGGCGATGGCTGAAATTTTCCGATCTCAGGGTGTGGTTCAAAACCACGCTGGCTGGCTCATATATTTCCGTGTCGTCATACGAGACCCCGAAAAGCTAATTAAATGAAAATTATTCTCATTTGAAAAGGTACTCCCGGCAGGAACGTTTACCGAGGGGGCGGCGACACGCGGAAAACGGCTAGTTTTTTGCATTTTATCGACATCATCATCATCCCCTTAACCTTCTGATATTTCAGTCGTGAAATTTTTCACGATGTCGAAATGATTAAATTTTGTTCATCATCATGGATAAAGAATTTAAAAACCTCCGACTCAATATTAATCAGCTTGCTGCGCTTACCGATATGCATCGACAGACGGTCTCCAGCAAGTTGAGCTGTGTTCAGCCTGCACCTGGAAGCAATCCAAAATTAAAACTGTTTTCAGTAGTGGATATCCTCAAAGAACTCCTGAGCCGGACAACATCTGAAGAGCTGGTGAACGTC
>Ga0302348_1001026_pt1 | contig 10174 bp, 10 predicted proteins | sample PhySR1_FD_202177 | JGI IMG/M metagenome (GOLD analysis project Ga0302348, IMG submission 202177) | Leaf surface microbial communities from sunflower plants in UC Gill Tract Community Farm, Albany, California, United States - DLSL S.R1... | ecosystem: Host-associated > Plants > Phyllosphere >...
CTTTCGTCAATGTGGATAGCGACGGCTTCGCCTAACACCAGCCAGCTGTCGATGGCTTTTCCCTGCGCATCCTGCAACTGAATCAGCTGCGTGAGTTTACATTCAAAATTCACCGGGCTTTCCTGCACCAGACTGGCGTTGACCTGAGAGGCGGCCAGGGGCGTTAAACCGGCAAGGGCAAACTCGTCCTGATCGGCGGGCGCAGAAATCGAACTTTCATTCATGGCCTCAGCCAGCGGACGGGTCGCCAGATTCCAGACAAATTCTTTGGTTTCAGCAATATTCTGCACACTGTCTTTCCAGCCGCTACTGGCAAAACCAATGATCGGCGGCAGGTAATTGAAACAGTTGAAAAAGCTGTAAGGGGCAAGATTACGTATGCCTTTGGCGCTGGTGGAGCTTATCCAGCCGATGGGGCGCGGGCCGATAATCGCATTGAGTGGATCGTGCGGCAGACCGTGTCCGGCGCGTGGCTGGTATGAATAACGTTTGTTCATGGTTGTCTCCCTGTAAAAGCTGATTCAAGCGTAGTGGGTAAATGGCTGTTGGCGGGGCAAATCTGTAAAAAAGGTCTCGATCAGGTACCGGATTATTCCTGAATAATAACAGCCGTTACTTTCTGTGCTAACGGATGAATTTTTATTTATATCAGTTAGTTAAGTGTTATTTTCCGATTTTACTGCTGAAAACAGATGGTGCAAAAGTAAACGAAAAGTAAACGATTGCATTTTATACATTTTGTGCTAACAAAGTTTCGTATTTGTTTAACGAATTAGGTGCACTATACAACCTCATCAATTGTTCTCGTGGTCGATATGAAAAAAATTCTTGTTACAGGATCTTCTGGATTCGTTGGTGGTGCAGTTGTGGCAGAATTGCTGATGCGCCAGGATGTTGAGTTGCTGCTGCTTGTCAGAGCCAGCGATGCTAACCAGGGACTGGAGAGGGTTAAAGAAAATTTAACCAAGTTTTCATGTTCGGCACAGGCGATTCAACGCCTGACCGCAGATCATATTCTGGTCGGCGATCTCCTTGCACCCGAACTTTTTCTGGGTGATGCGCGTATCGATCAGGTCAGCCACGTTATCAACTGCGCAGCGATTGCGTCATTTGGTGAAAATAACGATATCTGGCGCGTCAACGTCGAAGGCACCTTTAAGCTGGCTGCCAGAATGGCTGGGCTGCCAGAATTCGTAAAATTTGTTCACGTGGGCACGGCAATGTCTTCCGCGCCGGATCAGGGTGAAGTCGTCAAAGAGGACCTGGTGCTGTCGTCACGTGAAGATCACATTGTCGATTACACCTATTCCAAATCTTATATCGAAAACAAGATCAAGCAGGAGTTACCGCACCTGCCGCTGGTCATTGCCCGTCCGTCCATCGTTGTTGGCCATTCTCAGGAAGGTTGTACGCCGTCAGGCAGCATTTTCTGGGTATTTAAAATGGTGATGAAGCTGGAGAAATTCCTCTGCTCGCTTGATGATCGTGTCGATGTTATCCCGGTGGACTACTGTGCAAAATCCCTGGTATTCCTGATGGATCACGGCTGCACCAAAGAGATGGTCTACCATATTTCTGCCGGTGAGCGCAGCAGCAACACCTTCTCTGAGATCGATTCGGCCTTTGCCACCGCAGAAAAAAGTGCACCGCTGGCACCTAACTATCTGCAAGTTGATTTCAGCGAAATCGTTAAAGAGCGTAAGAACTTTAAAAAGATTTACGGGCCTTGCAACGAACGCCTGATGCTGCGCGCGATGCGTCTGTACGGTGAGTTTGCCCGTCTGAATGTCGTGTTCTCTAATGATAAGTTGCTGCGTCTGGGAATGAGTTCGCCCCCGGGCTTTACCAGCTATATCGATCGTTGTGTAGAAACGACGAAAGGGATGCCCATCCAGGATTTAATGCGCGTCGATTTTAAATAATCCCGCATTCGTGCGTCGCGCCGCCAGCATGATGACTGGCGGCGCGCATTTTGCTCTCTGCTCATGCTTTTCCCTTCGTCTGCCTTTTATTCGCTTTGCAAAACACCCTAAACTGCGGTTCGCCTGCATAACGTCACCTGGCCTGCCCGCCATAAAGTCTGCTTTCAGCCGAGAATGCTGTTTATTTTCTGCCAGTCACAGCGTATTGTACGCGCGCCTGAAAACATGAGAGAAAGTATGAAAAATTCTGCCAGCCCGTCGCTTTTCCACGCCCGAAACCGCCATCAGGGTGAATATGATTTTGCTGCCCTCACGGCGGCGCATCCACCGCTGGCAGCAAAGGTCCGGCCCAATGGTTATGGCGTCATGTCGGTTGATTTTGCCGATCCCGAGGCCGTGATGCTGCTTAACCAGGCGCTGCTTAAACTCTTCTACGGACTCGACTGGCAGCTGGCGCCGGGATCGCTGTGTCCGCCCGTGCCGGGGCGCGCCGACTACCTGCATTATCTGGCGGATCTCCTGGCGCTGGATAATCAGGGCAGGGTTCCCTCGGCCGACGTGCTGGATATTGGCTGCGGGGCAAACTGCATCTACCCCCTGATTGGGGCCGCAGAATACGGCTGGCGTTTCACCGGAACCGAAATCGACGATGCTGCCCTGAAAGCCGCAGGTAAAATTGTCGCCGCCAACGCCGGTATGGCGCGTCTGATCCGCTTACGTCGGCAAAAAAATCCTCAGGCGGTGCTGAACGGCGTTGTGAATAAAGGTGCGTTTTTCCATGCGGTCATCTGCAATCCGCCATTTCATGCGTCGGCTGCAGAGGCGGCGGCGGGTTCACAGCGTAAATCACGAAATCTGGGCTTACAGCAGTCGGCGCCGCTCAACTTTGGCGGTCAACATAATGAGCTCTGGTGCGAAGGCGGTGAAAAAGCGTTTGTGGGGAAAATGATTGCGGAAAGCGCTGGCCTGGCAAGTCAGGTGGTGTGGTTTACCTCACTGGTATCGCGAAAAGAGCATTTGCCTGCGCTGGAAAAACAGTTACAGGCACTGGATACCGCGGTGGTCCGGGTCGTCAATATGGCGCAGGGGCAGAAGCAGAGCCGTTTTCTGGCGTGGAGCTTTATGTCCGCCGCCCAACGCGCACAGCGTCTGTCACGATGAGACAGCAGCCCGTTATGGGCTGCTGTGTTAATCACTCAGGAGACGTGCTGTAAAAATTCGCGCAGACGTTCACTTGGCGGATGGCTGATCAGCGTATCAGGATCGCCGTCTTCAGCAATGCGACCTTTATCAATAAAGATCAGCCGCGATGCGACTTTCTGTGCAAAGCCGACTTCATGGGTGACGATGACCATCGTCATGCCTTCTTCAGCCAGATCCTGCATCACCTTCAAGACTTCATGACGAAGCTCCGGGTCCAGCGCAGAGGTCGGCTCATCGAAAAGCATCATCTTAGGCTTAACCGCCAGCGCGCGGGCAATCGCGACACGCTGCTGCTGGCCGCCGGACAGCTCAGAGGGAAAGTGACCGGCGCGTTCGGCCAGGCCCACTTTAGCCAGCAGGCTTTGCGCCAGTTGACGAGCCTCTTCTTTGCTGGCACCCCGTACCCGAATCGGACCAAAAGCCACGTTATCCAGGGCGCTCATCTGCGGGAAAAGGTGAAACTGCTGGAACACCATGCCCGCTTCCTGACGAATCAGGCGATCGTCGACTTTCGGATCGTTAACTTTCAATCCATCGACAATCAGCTCACCGCTGGTGATCTCTTCCAGCTTGTTAATACAGCGCAGCAGTGTGGATTTACCGGAGCCGGATGGGCCAATAATCACCACCACTTCTCCCTGCTTAATTTTCAGGTCGATATTGTGTAGCACCTGGGTTTTGCCAAAATGCTTTGAGACGTCTTTAAATTCAATCACAGGATTTTCACCCTTTTCTCAATGCGGCGCAGCACAAAGCTCAACACCAACGTAATCACAAGATAGATAATCGCTACCGCACTCCAGATTTCCAGCGCGCGAAAGTTACCGGCAATAATTTCCTGGCCCTGACGCGTCAGTTCGGCCACGCCAATCACGATAAACAGAGAGGTATCTTTGATACTGACGATCCACTGGTTACCAAGCGGAGGGAGCATACGGCGCAGCGCTAACGGCATAATCACATAGCGCAGGGTTTCACGGCTCGACAGGCCCAGCGCCAGGCCGGCTTCGCGAAAACCTTTATTAATTGACAGCACGGCGCCGCGCGTGATTTCCGCAATATAAGCGCCCGAGTTGATCATAATGGTCACCACGGCAGCGGTGAAAGGATCGATACGTAAATCCGGGAAAGCCATTGGCAGGGCGAAATAGATAAACATGACCTGCACAACGATAGGCGTGCCACGAATGATTTCAATAAAAACCAGGGCAATATGATTGCTTATCCAGCCGCCGTAAGCGCGCGCAAAACCCGCGACCAGCCCGATGATCAAACCGCCCACCAGGCCGATAATGGAAATAATTAAGGTCATTTTTGCGCCTTCGAGCAGCGCGGGCATGGCTGGCCAAATGACGCTCCAGTCAAACTCCATGGTGAAACTCCAGTTGTTGCGATGGAAAAAAGCAGGGAAATCTTCCCTGCTGAAAAAAGTAAAACCGTTTCAGTTATTATTTAGGATCGGTGCCGAACCATTTTTTGTAGAGCTGGTTATACGTACCGTTCTCTTTAAGCGTTTTCAGGGCACCATTCACTTTTTCACGCAGGTCGTCACTGCCTTTCGGGAAGGCAATACCGTACTGTTGTGCTTCAATGGAATCACCGACTGCCTTGAAGCGGCCTTTGCCCGCAGTATTAATAAAGTAGAGGATGTTTGGCGTATCGTGCAGCACGGCGTCAGCACGGTTGGTGCCGAGTTCCATATAGGCGTTATCGATGTTAGGGAACTGACGCAGATCTTTGGTTTTAATGTGGCTCTTGGCGTAATCCACCGAGCCGGTTCCGCTCTTCACCGCGACCACTTTGCCGTTCAGGTCATTGATGCTTTTGATGCCGTTTTCGTTCTTACGCACCATCACCAGCAGACCACTTTTGTAATAGCCATCAGAAAATTCGATCGCTTTTTTACGTTCATCCGTAATGGTGATACCGGCTAAGGCCAGGTCAACGTTGCGCGTTTGCAGTGCAGGGATGATGCCACTGAAATCCATTGGCTTCAGGGTGTAATCCAGTTTTAATTCTTTGGCGATGGCGTCCCACAAATCCACATCAAACCCAACGTACTTATCACCCTGTTTAAATTCAAACGGGACAAAGGCGGTATCAGTGGCGACAATCAGTTTCTTTTCGGCTGCGGTAGCGGAGAGAGAGAAGGCCAGCGCCAGGGCGGCCACAGAGACGTTAAACAGCGATTTCATTATTTTTCCTTTTTACGACCGGGCTCAAAGCCAGGTTTGCGAGCTATCGTTTGCGGGCTATCATATGAAAAAATTATGCCAACTTTGCAAAAACCGCAGAATTCACCGCCTGAGACACAATCGCTGACACGATTCTGCACAGGTCAAACGGTGTGCACTGTTTTGGTGCTCTGTGTTGGTGCGGTGTGCTGCGGTGGTGCAGAGGTAGTGTGCATCAGACGGGAAAAACAGGAAGGGCAGGAAGTAAGAACTGTTAACAAAGTCATAAAATTATAATTACACAGACGTAAAAAAGGCGGGTTTCCCCGCCTGTTGACACCTCAGTGTCTGGCATTATTCGATATTGGATTCGATAAACCACAGGAATTTATCAAGGTCACGCGAGGCGGCAGTGAAAATATCTGCAGTATCTTCGTCTTTAACTTCCGAAATCGCTTTACGCGTATCGTTAGCGACAATGCCGTAACGATCGGCCAGCGCTTTCAGATGATCTTGTACGCTGTGAATATTTAACGGATAGCTTTTCAGCGGCGTTTTGTCGTTCACAACTTGGGTGGTACCCAGTGCCACACCGCCCAACTGCACAACACGTTCTGCGATAGTATCCTGGTGATCGGTAATCGCGGTGCGGAAGCCATCCAGCATCTCATGCACGCCGATGAAGTTTGCACCACGCATGTTCCAGTGGGCTTGCTTGGTGATCAACGACAGATCAATGAACTCCACTACCAGGCGGTTGAGCACCTCAATGGTGGCTCTCTTTTCGTCATCTGCCACATCATTACGGGTGTAAAGTAGATCAGAAGATTTTGTTTTAACCAGTTTAGCGGTACTCATTGTTTCAGTCCTCTCATTCAATGGTTGTCCTAATCAAGTACGAAACTAAGTATAGCAGCGATTCCGGGGTTTGCAGGATTGGCCTTATCAATGGCTGAAATAGCATCTGCCTTAGCTCTAACGACGTAAACACCGAAAGAGTTAATAATATGTTAAATTTAACGGCGCTTTAAAGGTAATAAAAATCAGTTGGTTAGGTGGGAGTTCTGGAAAGAGGTTTTGTGTGTTTCAAAATATTAATTTTCAATGACATTTCTAATGAAATAATTATCAAGATGATTTTTATTGTTATTTAGCCTGTTTTTCAACAGGCTAAAGCGGATTATTTTTTTGCGTTGTCGGTCAATTCAACTTCATTTAACTGACTCTTTCTTGGACGCATCGTCAGGGTGGCGCCTGCGGAAGCCAGAATGATGGCCAGCAACGCCAGACATTGCTTACCCGAAAGGCTTTCATGCAGATACATCATCCCCGACAGAGCTGCCACTGCAGGCTCAAGGCTCATCAATGTGCCAAAGATGCGCGCCGGCAAGCGCGTTAATGCCACCATTTCCAGCGAGTAGGGCAGTGCTGTAGAAAGAAACGCCACCAGAATCGCGACGGGAACCACGCTCCACTGCCAGATGCCACTGGCGGCAAACGTCAGACCCACGGGAACAAAAACCAGCGAGGCAATAAGCGATCCGATGGCCACGGTCGCAGCACCATGTTCTGCCCCTGCGCGCTGGCCCGATAAGATATATATCGCCCAACAGGCGCCGGCACCCAGCGCGAACAGCGCGCCGACCGGATCCACCGAGGCAATGCCGGTGCTAAACGGCAGCAGGAACCACAGCCCTGCCACGGCAAGCAGGACCCAGACAAAGTCCAGCGCGCGGCGCGAACCGAGCAGCGCCAGCGTCAGTGGACCGACAAACTCCAGGCCCACCGCAATGCCTAAGGGCACGGTACGGATGGAGAGGTAGAACAAGAAGTTCATCGCGCCCAGTGACAAACCATAAATCAGCAGTGGCGTACGTTGTTCCCGGCTAAAACGCAGTCGCCAGGGTTTGAAAATAATGCACAGGATCAGGGTGCCAAATCCCAGACGCAGCGCAGTAATGCCGGTTGCGCCCACGGTGGGAAACAGGGTTTTCGCCAGCGAGGCACCGCCCTGAAGTGACAACATTGAGACAAGCAGAACAATAACGGGAATAAAAACGGGTGTAATGGACTTTAATGAGGTGGCTGACATCCTGTAGGCACTTCCCAAACATGAGCTAAAGATGACCAGTGTAATGGAAGTGGCGGTCAAAAAGAGGACGTAAACCGATTTTAATTTTGTCTGTTTGCCTGGATTTTAGGCACATTTGCGGCTGCAAAAGTAAATTAATGTCAGGATTTTTTAGGAATTAACTTAAAGCATGAAAATTTATTAAGCAGGTTTGTTGCAATCATATGACGTATTTTATAAGAAAAAAGAATGACATACGAAACTTCATTAACTTCCTGTTACACCAAACTATGTGTTAGACAACAAAATGCGGGCAGAGTTTCTCGCTAATTTTTGTTATATTTTTAGCGTTGTCAGGAGAGAAGTACTTTCACATTTGAGGTGGTTATGAAAAAAATTGCATGTCTTTCAGCATTAGCCTGTGTGTTAGCAGTAGCGACAGGTTCCGCCATGGCACAAAGCACTGTAACCGGTGGCTACGCACAGAGCGACTACCAGGGCGTTGCTAACAAAGCAAACGGCTTCAACCTGAAATATCGTTATGAAGACGGTTCTAACCCACTGGGTTGGATCGGCTCATTCACCTACACCGAGAAAGATCGTACCGAAGATGGCATTTACAATAAAGGCCAGTACTACGGCATCACCGGTGGTCCAGCATTCCGTCTGAATGACTGGGCAAGCATCTATGGTGTAGTCGGTGTTGGCTACGGTAAATACCAGCAGAACGACACTGCTTCACGCGGCAAAACTGATACCAGCGATTACGGTTTCTCTTACGGCGCAGGTATGCAGTTCAACCCAATGGAAAACGTTGCACTGGACGTGGGCTATGAGCAGAGCCGCATCCGTAGCGTTGACGTTGGCACCTGGATTGCTGGCGTAGGTTACAGCTTCTAAGTGATCTTAGTCGAGTTTAAAAAAACGGCCCTGTTAAGGGCCGTTTTTATTGGTGACAAAAAAACAGCCCGCCAGAGAGCGTCAGCCTGGCCTTCACGCCTTCCCAATATCGTCCATTACCCTGACTCCCTGCCGGATGCGGCGCCGCAGCCTGTCTCCCTCTGAGCTTACCGGCTTGCTCGTGCTGAAAACGACGGCTGCACAATGAAAAAAGCGATCCACCAAGCGATGCCGGAGACAGCCACGTGGTCGTGGGTTGCAAAATAAACGTGGGATTGCCACAGACAGGGTGATGCAAAAGTGAGAAGCGCTGGAGGTGTGCAAACGGGCGACAGCAAAAGGCAAATCGTGCGCGAATGGCACAGCCAGACAGCGAAAAAAAAGGGCGAGCAGCCGGAAGATGGCACCTTCAGGCTCGCAGCCAGAAGGCGTTATCAACGATTAGCCGCGCCAGATCAGTTTCTGGCAGTGGCGTTCTTCAGGTTCGTGACCCAGGAGTTTGTTGATCAACATCAGGCGCAGCGTAAAAGGGGAACGCGTCAGCAGGCACCACCAGGATTTCATACCTGATGTAGATTTTTCTGCCTGAAAGCATTTGCCGCAGTCGATGCAGCTTTTCAGGGTGCTCATAACATCACCTCCCAATTAATTTAACGCAACGGTAAGCAGACTGGCCTAATCGTGCTTTAATGCACCACTCTGTTTACATTATCAACAAATATAGCATTGGCTATATCGTTTAGCCAAGGCTAACGACGAAAAATTTGAGCTTATTTGCGCCTGGTTTACAATGAGCGCAGCTAAATCCATACGGCAGGGCTGGTGTGGAAAAAAATAAAGAGGAAGCTGAATGAGTCGTCGTGCCAAAAGCGTGGTTTCTGCCCCGCAAGGACCACTAAAAGATATTGAAGAGCATGTCGAAGGGTTTCGGCAGGTGCGCGAGGCGCATCGCCGTGAGCTGATTGATGATTATGTTGAGCTAATCTCTGATTTAATTGGTGAATTTGGTGAAGCACGTCAGGTCGATATGGCGGCGCGCCTGGGGGTTTCGCAACCCACCGTCGCAAAAATGTTAAAGCGATTAGGTACCGCCGGGCTGGTAGAGCAGGTCCCTTATCGTGGTGTCTTTTTGACACGTGAAGGCGAAAAGCTGGCTGAAGAGAGCCGCGCCCGCCATCATATTGTTGAAACCTTTCTGTTAGCGCTTGGCATCAGTCCGGAGACGGCACGGCGCGATTCAGAAGGCATTGAACATCACGTGAGTGATGAAACCCTGGCTGTATTCCAGAAATTTTACGAAAACAATTAACCCTCAGGTAAGGCGCCGGACATCATGCCCATCGTGCTTCGCTCATTTTTGCATGACCATATATTGCACTTGTTAGTCGTTGTTGGGGTTGTTCTGCTGTTTCTTGCTGACTATCGCTGGCCGGATCTTCCCGCCGCGGTGGACTGGCATACCATCATTACCCTGAGTGGATTACTTATCCTCACAAAAGGGTTAGAAACCAGCGGGTATTTTGATGTTCTCGGGGCCAGGTTAATTGCGCGCTTCAAACACGAACGCACGCTGGCACTCTTTATGGTGCTGGCGGCGGCGCTGCTGTCGACCTTCTTAACCAACGATGTGGCGCTGTTTATTTTAGTGCCGCTGACGCTGACGTTACGCAAATTTTCGCATTTACCTATCTCGCGCCTGATTATCTTTGAAGCGCTGGCGGTCAATGCCGGTTCGCTACTCACCCCGGTGGGCAATCCACAAAATATTTTGCTGTGGAGCCACGGCTCTTTGAGCGTGGGCGGTTTTATCTTGCAAATGACGCCGCTGGCCGCCTGGCTGCTGCTGAGCCTGATGGTGGTGACCTGGTTCAGCTTTGCCAAACGCACGATTGACAAGCACGAGA
>Ga0302348_1001030_pt1 | contig 10130 bp, 9 predicted proteins | sample PhySR1_FD_202177 | JGI IMG/M metagenome (GOLD analysis project Ga0302348, IMG submission 202177) | Leaf surface microbial communities from sunflower plants in UC Gill Tract Community Farm, Albany, California, United States - DLSL S.R1... | ecosystem: Host-associated > Plants > Phyllosphere >...
AAGAAGCGTCCGAGATACGCCAGCGCGTCATCGAGCGAAAGCAGGGAAAGCAGATACTGATATTTTGCCTCAGCCTCTTCTTCGGTTTTACCGACTATCGGGCTGATGCCGGGGAAAATCCCGACCGGATGACGGCCATTTTTCGCGACCTGCGCCTGCAATTTCGCGGCGTATTCCTGCGCCTCTTCCAGCGTACGGGCGTTAGTGAACACCGCATCGGCAGATTTGCCTGCCAGCGCGATACCTGCATCAGACGCACCGGCCTGGAAAATCACCGGCTGACCCTGCGGCGAACGCTGAATATTCAGCGGCCCTTCCACCGAGAAGAATTGCCCCTGATGATTCAGTTTGTGCAGCTTCGCCGCATCAAAAAACACGCCGCTTTCACGGTCACGCACAAACGCGCCGTCTTCCCATGAATCCCACAGCCCTTGCACCACATTGATATATTCTTCCGCAATCTGATATCTCAGCGCGTGTTCAGGATGATCTTTGCCGAAATTTTTCGCGGAACCGGCCAGCGGCGACGTCACCACATTCCAGCCCGCACGTCCCTGACTGATATTGTCGATGGACGCCAGCTGACGCGCCACGATGAACGGGTCGCTGTAAGAGGTTGAAATGGTGCCCGCCAGACCAATGCTGTGCGTGGCTGATGCCAGCGCCGACAGCAGCGCCACCGGCTCGAAACGGTTCAGAAAGTGCGGCAGCGATTTTTCGTTGATGTGCAGACCGTCGGCGACAAACAGAAAATCAAATCCTGCGGCTTCAGCGCGCAAGGCTAAATCGCGGAAATAGGGGAAATTCACACTGGCATCCGCAGGCGCTTTTTCATGTCGCCATGAATTCATATGTCCGCCCGCACCGTGCAGCATCAGACCCAGCTTTATACTTTTTGAATTGCCTGAATGACTTGAATGGCTCATGAAAACTCCTTAATGCTGGCCCGCCAGCAATTCGATGGACTTCAGACGCACCGCGGCATCTGTCAGTGGGGTGTGGATCACAAATTCATTCACGCAAAGACGGCGCTGAATATCGCGCAGTTGCTGATGGATATCGCCGGGCGTGCCGTGCAACACGCTGAGCTTCTGCTGCTCAATCTGGTAGTGCGTTGCGCCCGCCTGTTGCACAAAGGCCTCCGCCTGTTCGCGGGTGCCGACCGTAACGTGCCGGTCGCCCACCGTGACCCGAAAATTATGTTGCTCAGCCACCAGCGCTTCTGCCTGCTCGCGTGTTTCTGCTGCCAGCACCGCCAGACTGACCAGCGCGTGCCCCTGTCCGGCAGAATATTCGTGAAAGGCCAGCACGGATTCTGTCATCACCTGTTCCGAAGTATTGATAAAACCGGCGAACACAAAATTCCAGCCGAGCGATGCGGCCAGCCGCGCGCTTTCCGGGCTGGCACCCAGCAGAAATCGCTGCGGACTGACCGGCGGACGCGGCAATGCACGGGCTTCCGTGCCAGCCAGATGGTCATCAAGATGAGTGAGATAATGCGTCAGTTGCTGTAACTGCGCGGGAAATCCGGGTGCCGAATCTGCCGGTGTATGACCGCGCAGGGCTTTGGTAGAAAGCGGCAATCCGCCGGGCGCTTTGCCAATGCCGATATCCACGCGATCCGGCGCCAGCGAGGCCAGCAGATGGAAATTCTCGGCCACTTTATACGGGCTGTAATGTTGCAACATCACGCCGCCTGAACCGATCCGCAGCCGGGATGTACGCGCCAGCAGCCAGGCAATCAGCACTTCCGGCGAGCTGCCTGCCAGCCTTTCGGTGTCGTGATGTTCAGAAATCCACAGGCGGTGATAACCCAGCGCTTCGGCTTTTAGCGCGAATGTGAGCGTCGCTTCCAGTGCCTGCGCCGCTGTCTGCCCGTCGTTGATCGGGCTTTGATCTAATAAACTCAGTCGGTAATTCACCTGGGCATCCCTTTTATTCATTGTGACAAAAAGAGTTCCATGAAATACGACCAAAGCTAAATAATAAAAACACGTTTCTATAGTCAGTAATTTGCTATGCACTCGTGTGTGCAAAATGACTATAAATTATAGCGACTGAGTATTTAGTTATTTCCCTCGCTCTGGCTAGCATGAAATGAACCGCTACATTTGGGTAACAATCATTTTCAGACAATAAGGTTATTTCGCCATGAGCATTTCACTTGCCGAAGACACGAAAAACATCGCACCTGACAATTTATCAGCAGACAATTCATCAGCAGACAATTCATCAGCAGACAATTCATCAGCAAACATTTCATCAGCAGACAATCCATCAGGATTAGAAGAACAACTCATCGCCTGGCGCCGTGAATTACATCAGCATCCGGAATTATCCAATCAGGAGTTTGTTACCACGCAAAAAATCACCCAATGGCTGAATGCAGCCGGGATCCGCATTTTATCCCTCGGGTTGAAAACCGGCGTGGTGGCGGAAATCGGACCTGAACACGGTCCGGTGGTGGCGCTTCGCGGTGACATTGATGCCCTGCCGATTGAAGAAACGTCCGGCGTGCCGTTCAGTTCGCAACAACCCGGTGTAATGCACGCCTGCGGACACGATTTCCATACCTCGGTTATTCTGGGTGCTGCCCATCTGCTTAAAGCACGTGAAGACCAGCTGCCGGGCCGCGTGCGGTTGTTTTTCCAGCCAGCGGAAGAACGGTTCGGCGGCGCGTCGCAGCTGATTAAAGCCGGTGCGCTGGAAAATGTGGATGCTATTTTCGGTCTGCACAATGCGCCGGAATTGCCGGTCGGCACTTTCTCCACCAAAGGCGGCGCGTTCTACGCCAATGTTGACCGCTTCCAGATAACCGTGACCGGCAAAGGCGCGCACGCCGCGCATCCGGAAGAAGGCGTCGACAGTATCGTCACCGCCAGCCACATTGTGACCGCGCTGCAAACGGTGGTCAGCCGCAATGTCAGCGCGCAGGAAGCGGCGGTGGTCAGCATCACCCGCATTGAAGGCGGCAATACCTGGAACGTGTTACCACAAACCGTTGAACTCGAAGGCACGGTTCGCACGCACAACAGCGAAATCCGTGAGCAAATTCCGCAGCGCATCCGCAAAGTCATCGCGGGTGTCGCGGACGCACTGGGCGCTAAAGCCGAACTGCACTGGTTTGGCGGGCCACCGGCGGTAGTCAATACGCCGCGCTGGGCCGAGTTCAGCCTGAAAGCAGCGGATGAATTTGGCTATAAAACCGAAGTCGCGCAGGCACAAATGGGCGGTGAGGATTTTGCGTTTTACCTGCATCATGTACCGGGTGCGTTTGTCAGCATCGGCTCGGCGAGTGATTTCGGTTTGCATCATCCGCAATTTAATCCCGACGAATCGGCTATTTATCCGGCGGCAGAATATTTCCAGCAACTGGCTGAAAAAGCACTGGATGAATTAACCAGGGAAAAATAAAGTCTGTTCGTATATTGGCGAAGATACGCCCGGCTATTCCGGGCGTTTACCTCTTTGACTTAAAAGAAAGGCTTAAATGAAATCTGTAATATTTATAAATTTGTCAGCAACAGGACTGCCCGTCGGTAAAATCAATGTTATCTAAATATTAACATTGCGAATTTTATTGGGATTATCCATTTACCATATCAATATGGTTTTTATGATTCATCATCGCGACTCTGGCACGTATTTTACTTTCAAGCTGGTCAATTATTTTATCGTTGTCAAAACGTTCTTTCTGACGTACGCCTCCTTCATAAAAACTGCTTTTATTATGACCTCCGGCAACGCCTAAGGTTGATACCAATGCTTCACCCGGACCATTCACGACACACCCAATAATTGACACATCCATCGGCAGGGTAATATCTTCAAGGCGTTGTTCCAGTTCATTAACGGTTTTAATCACATCAAATTCCTGCCGGGAACAGGTAGGACAGGCAATGAAATTAATACCACGGGAGCGAATACGCAGGGATTTTAAAATATCGAATCCTACCTTCACTTCTTCGACAGGGTCAGCGGCGAGAGAGACACGCAGAGTATCGCCAATCCCTTCTGACAGCAGCATACCAAGTCCAATCGCCGATTTTACCGAACCACTGCGCAATCCGCCTGCTTCAGTGATCCCAAGATGCAGAGGTTGCACAATTTGTGCCGCCAGCAAACGGTATGACTGTACCGCCAGAAAAACATCTGACGCTTTTACACTGATTTTAAACATATCAAAATTCAGACGATCCAGAATATCTACGTGACGCATCGCAGATTCCAGCAAGGCTTCCGGTGTGGGTTCGCCATACTTTTCCTGAATATCTTTTTCCAGTGAACCGCCATTGATGCCGATACGAATGGGAATATTTTTGTCACGTGCGCAGTCAACGACCGAGCGAATACGGGCTTCATTACCAATATTACCGGGATTTATTCTCAGGCAATCAGCACCGTATTTTGCAACCTGCAACGCTATCCGATAATCAAAATGAATATCTGCGATCAGGGGAACATTCACCTGTTCCTTAATCATTCTGAATGCTTCCGCCGCATCCATAGTTGGGACTGATACACGAACAATGTCTGCGCCTGCTTTTTCAAGAGCATTAATCTGACTCACCGTGGCATTCACGTCGTTCGTATTGGTATTCGTCATTGACTGTACCGTTATTGGCGAATCTCCGCCAACAGGCACTTTGCCCACATAAAGTAATGTTGATTTACGTCGTACGATTGGACTTTTTTGGGCATCGCTCATGGATATATCCTTATAAATAAAAATCAGGAAAACTTAAAAATCACTTCCAAATGAAAGTTTATTCTACGTGCTTCAGGGGATCCCCTTACACCGATAAATGTGAATATTTTAAGGTGAATCTCAAAAATAACATGTGCCTCTTTATTTTTTCTTTTTTGAAAAACTCAGCCCAAAAGGTATCAATAATGTTGCTGGCCTTTATCTCTTATGTTTCGTCGAAGCCCTTTGCGTATGGCATTTCTATTTTAGCTATTTGATTATTTAATTTTGTTGTTTTACATCCCTGTAACACTCGGGAATAGTGAAAGCGTCACCTCACGGTCATCACCCCTTAAAATAAGAATGCAGGGTAAACATAATAATGATGAAACATAGCGCAACCATCACAGCCAACGCCATCGCGGCAATATTAAGTTTTTCATCAGCGGCATACGCCGCGCCGGGAATTGATCTGATTGCCAATGAAACCCCCATTAATACGCCGAAAAGCCCGGAAGCCGTGGCAAAAATCCCGGCGAATTTTAAGTTTGTCGAACCGGGCACACTGACCGTGGCACTGGCGGTTCTCGGCAGTGCTCCTCCTTTCGGGCTGTATGCCCGCGATAACAAAACCGTGATCGGCAGCGAAGCCGATATCGCCCGTCTGGTGGCGGACGGTTTAGGCCTGAAACTCAAAGTGGTGCCGGCTTCATGGGAAGACTGGCCGCTGGGCGTGACGTCGGGGAAATACGACGCTGCCATCTACAACATCACCGTCACTAAAGATCGCAAAACCAAGTTTGATTTCGCGACCTATCGTCAGGACACGCTGGGCTTTTACGTGAAAAGCGACAGCAAAATCACATCCATTACTTCTGCGCCGGATATCGCCGGTAAACGCATCATCGTCGGTTCCGGTACCAATCAGGAGGCCGTGTTGCTGGCCTGGGACAAAGAGAATCAGGCTAAGGGATTACCGGCACTGAAACCGCAATATGTCACCGATGACGCTGCTGCCACGCTGGCGATCCAGTCCGGTCGCGCCGATGCCACTTTCGGGCCTAACGTCACCGGTGCGTATAAAGCGCTGCTGACCGGCAAAACCAAACTGGTCGGCACGGTGCCGGGCGGCTGGCCGAAAACCGCCAATATCGCAGTGACGCTGAAAAAAGGTAACGGACTGGTGGATGCCGTGCAGGCGTCGCTGAACAGCGCCATTGCCAGCGGGGCTTACATCAAAGTGCTGGACCGCTGGGGTGAAAGCGTTGAGAAGATCGACCATTCAGAAATTAACCCGCCGGGACTGGGCGATTAATCAGAGGACGCCACGATGAGCGAAGACGTATTTATCCAGACCGTAGCGGAAGATCCGCTGATTGCGCCGGTGATTCAGGGTTTATTCGGCGAATACCGTGAACGTTACGGCGACTATTTTTCCAGCAAGGAACCTGAAGATGACAGCGTGTTCGCCCGGCCCGACGGCACATTTATTGTCCTGCTGAGAAACGGAGCGCCCATTGCGATGGGCGCGTACAAGCGGTACGACGCCGAAACCGCCGAGCTGAAACGCATCTGGACGCACCGCTCGCTGCGCCGTCAGGGGCTGGCACAGAAAATTTTGCATGAACTGGAACGCCGCGCTGCCGCTTACGGTTACCGGCAGGTGTTTCTCACCACCGGTTTCCGCCAGCCGGAAGCGGTCGGGTTGTACTTATCTCACGGTTATCAGCCGCAGTTCGATACGCGACTGGATCCGGAAGTCTATTCCCGGCCTCCTTATGACGGTCGTCTGCCGTTTACCAAGAAACTGACCGCCGACGTTCCGGTGTCGTAATCAGCAGCAAACAGAAAGAGAAAGAGAAAGACTATGAGCGAAAATGCCCCTTCATCTGTGAATCATCCCCCGCTGAAAGTGGTGCCGGCGCGTTATCCGTGGCGGCTGGCCGGTGCCGTCTTTTCAGCGTTTATTCTGCTCGGGATAATTCAGTCGATTGCGACAAATTCCCGCTGGGAATGGGGCGTGTTCCGGCAATGGTTTTTTGATCCGGTGATTTTATCGGGTCTGGGCAAAACGCTGTTACTCACCCTGCTGGGCACCCTGTTTGGCGTCATTTTCGGCACGGCTCTCGCCCTCGCCCGCCTGTCGAAATCTTATCTGCTGAATGCGCTGGCCTGGGGCTATATCTGGCTGTTCCGCTCATTGCCGCTGTTGCTGGTATTAATCATCCTCTACAACTTTTCCTATCTGTACGACAACCTGTCGCTGGGCATTCCGTTCACCACCATCTCCTTTTTCAGCACTCCGACGGTGGATTTGCTGGATCAGTTTTCGGTTGCCGTTCTCGGCCTTTCGCTGGTGCAGTCCGCCTATACCGCAGAAATTATCCGTGGCGGGATTTTAGGCGTTGAGCACGGGCAGCATGAAGCCGCCGCCGCGCTGGGATTACCGGCTTACCGTCGCACCTTCCGCATTATTTTGCCGCAGGCGCTGCGCTCCATTCTGCCGACCGGGTTTAATGAAGTGATCAGCCTGGCGAAAGGCACGTCGATTGTTTATGTGCTGTCGATGCCGGAACTGTTTTATACCGTGCAGGTGATTTACAACCGCACGCAGCAGGTCATTCCGTTGCTGATGGTGGCGACGATCTGGTATCTGCTGATCACCACCGTGCTGTCTGTTTTGCAGTATTACGTCGAACGTTATTTCTCCCGCGGCACCGTTCGTCAGGCCGCGCCGACTCCGTTGCAGCGTCTGCGTCAGTGGCGCGTTGCCCGTCCTCATTAAAGGGAAAATCCTATGTCCGAAGCCTTTGATTTATTCGTTAACCGCCCGGCAGATGCTCCCGCAGAACGGCAATTTGTGCCTAAACCGCACAGCGCAACCGTCGGGCGCATCGACATCAGCAATTTGAGTAAATATTACGGCGCACACAAGGCGCTGGATAACGTCAGTCTGAGCATAGAACCGGGTACGGTGACGGTGATCCTCGGCCCTTCCGGCTCGGGAAAATCCACCCTGCTGCGCACCATTAATCATCTGGAACGGGTTGATGAAGGTTTTATCCAGATTGATGGCGATTACATTGGTTACCGGCGCAAAGGCGACACGCTGTATGAACTGAAAGAACGCGCCATTCTCAAGCAACGTACTCACGTCGGGTATGTGTTCCAGAATTTCAATTTATTCCCGCACATGACCGTGCTGGATAACATTATCGAAGCGCCGGTGGTTCACGGATTGCTAAGCCGCAAACAGGCCATCGCCCGTGCATATGAATTACTCGACACCGTCGGCCTGCGTGAAAAAGCGCTGGCATGGCCCCGACATCTGTCAGGCGGACAGCAACAACGCATCGCCATTGCCCGCGCGCTGGCACTCAATCCGAAAGTGATGTTATTTGATGAACCCACATCAGCGCTGGATCCCGAACTGGTCGGCGAGGTGCTGGACGTGATCAGGAAACTGGCGCAGTCAGGCGTCACGCTGGTGGTAGTGACGCATGAAATAGGCTTTGCGCGTCAGGTGGCCGATCAGGTGGTGTTTATGGTGGATGGTGCAGTGGTGGAAACCGGCAGCGCGGCGCAGGTGCTCGACCGTCCACGCCATGCGCGTACCCGCAAGTTTCTGGAAAAAGTGCTGTAAATACGGGTTGCTGGTGATTTGAAGAGATGAAAGCCCGGACAGTCGCCGGGCTTTTACTGAAACGTGGGAGGAATTAAGAGTACGCGTGCAGCGTATGTTTACACAGTTCTGAACGCACGCAATCCTCTTTGCCAAACTGAATGATGCCAACCATCTCGTCTTCTTCGAAGCGGGACATTGCATCGCTGAGCCCCGATACTACGCCGCGTGGTAAATCGCACTGGGTAATATCACCGTTAACGATCACCGTCACGTTTTCACCGAGACGGGTCAGGAACATTTTCATCTGACTGGCCGTGACATTCTGGGCTTCATCCAGAATAACCACCGCATTTTCAAAAGTTCGCCCGCGCATATAAGCGAATGGCGCAATTTCGACTTTGCCTATTTCCGGTCGCAAGCAATATTGCAGGAATGATGAGCCCAGGCGACGTAATAAGATGTCGTAAACCGGACGGAAATAAGGCGCGAACTTCTCAGAAATATCGCCGGGTAAAAAACCGAGATCTTCATCGGCCTGCAATACCGGACGTGTCACTATAATTCTGTCGATTTCTTTATGAATTAATGCCTCTGCCGCTTTCGCAGCGCTGATAAATGTTTTGCCACAGCCCGCTTCGCCGGTGGCAAAAATTAACTGCTTATTCTCTATGGCTGATAAGTAATGACCTTGAGCTTCAGTACGCGCTTCGATGACGGAAGTATCGCGACTGTCGCGAGCCATTCCGATCGATTCCAAACCGCCCATCTGTACCAGTGACGTCACAGACTCTTCCTCGCGCTGGCGGTGACTGCGTGAATCATTACGAATAACACGTTTTGCTTCACGACGAGCTTTGATCACTGCTTTCTGTCTTCCCATAGTGGCACCTTACAGTTTGATTCACTTAACGCTAAGGCATAATGCCCGCACGGTTATGTTTCACTAACAAATGAGGTTTTGGTCTCCTTTTAGACCAAGTAGAGCCAATGAATAACGTGAAGAGGAAAATAAACCAAAGCGATTGGATAATAATCTCCTGGTTGTTTTCTGTTCACGAGGAGGCATTGCCAATGTCGTCAATAATGACAAACCGCTGACCCATAAAATGAGATATCCAGGATAAAAGCCAGTGATATTCACATCATTTTTATCAACAATTGAGGGGTCATTTAAAGAACAGGGTTGAGGTTGCGTGGATGATGATTGTTGTAAAAAGCGGCAGGAATAAACTGAAAATGATGACGTCAATATTGGAGAGACGGTGGCCTTGCCCTCGTTTGCATTTAAGCGACAACAACGAGTCAGGCAGTGAAGCATGTTATTTTCGTTCACCAGCCCAAACATGGACTTTACCATTCGCGCTCCCCGCAGTGTTATTAACGGCACCTGCCGTACACCTTGTGAAAACCTGTCTTGTACATCTTAAAAACTATCGCTTTATAATTTCAGTATAATGACAGCTGAAATATTTGCGTTACCAAAATGTAAAAAAGTTTGTGGCTGGCGTCAATAGGATCACGCGGATCTTTTTCAGATCCTCCGCAAGCACGCTGAATTTTACTCAGCTCAGCAGATTGTTTTTCTTTTCATTGATGAAGTAACTGTTAATGCCATCTGCCAGCGCACGGGCCATTTTCTCCTGAAAGACCGGTTCGCCGAGCAGTTTTTCTTCCTGTTTATTGGTGATGAACGAGGTCTCCACCAGCACCGAGGGAATGCGTGGAGATTTTAAAACCGCAAAACCTGCCTGCTCCGGATGCGGGCTGTGCATGTGATGGACTTTGACGATATTCGCCGCCAGATGCGTGCCAAAATTC
>Ga0302348_1001033_pt1 | contig 10117 bp, 9 predicted proteins | sample PhySR1_FD_202177 | JGI IMG/M metagenome (GOLD analysis project Ga0302348, IMG submission 202177) | Leaf surface microbial communities from sunflower plants in UC Gill Tract Community Farm, Albany, California, United States - DLSL S.R1... | ecosystem: Host-associated > Plants > Phyllosphere >...
AGCCAGCACCACCAGCATCATGATGTTGCCGGTGCTGCGCCGGTTGTGGGTATAAGGTGAACTTGCTATACGAAAAGCCATTTAGTCCTCAGGTGTCAATGTCGATTGCGCTTTACGCGCTTTGGCACGTTCGATAGCAGCCGCAATAGCGGCTTTGCGCGCGTCAGTAGGGTGCTCAAGTTCCGGCGCCTGTTCGGCTTCAGCATTCGCATTATTGGCTTGTTCTTGCGCCATTTCCGCCTGCTCGACGTCACGGTGCGCCTCTGTTGCAGCCAGTGCAGCATCGTGAGAAGCGTCCTCCGCGCGAGCCAGGGCGGCGGCGGCTTTCTTCGCTTTGGCACGCTCCACGGCGGCGGCCACGGCGGCCTTGCGCGGGTCTTCCGGCGGAGCGGGCTGCACATCCTCGGTACTTTCAGCGACGGCGGCCTGCGCGGCTTTCTTCGCTTTGGCGCGTTCCACGGCGGCGGCCACGGCGGCCTTGCGCGGGTCTTCCGGCGGGGCGGGCTGCACATCCTCAGTACCGTCAGCGGCGGCGGCCTGCGCGGCTTTCTTCGCTTTGGCGCGTTCCACGGCGGCGGCCACGGCGGCCTTGCGTGGATCCTCCGGCGGGGCGGGCTGCACATCCTCAGTACCTTCAGCGCTGGCGGCCTGCGCGGCTTTCTTCGCTTTGGCGCGCTCCACGGCGGCGGCTACGGCGGCCTTGCGCGGGTCTTCCGGCGGGGCGGGCGGCACATTCTCAGTACTTTCAGCGCTGGCGGCCTGCGCGGCTTTCTTCGCTCTGGCACGTTCTACGGCGGCGGCCACGGCGGCCTTGCGTGGATGCTCCGGTGGGGCGGGCTGCACATCCTCAGTACCTTCAGCGCTGGCGGCCTGCGCGGCTTTCTTCGCTTTGGCGCGCTCCACGGCGGCGGCTACGGCGGCCTTGCGTGGATCCTCCGCTACCTCTTCCGACGCGTCCGGAACGGCTGATTTTTTTGCTTTAGCACGCGCAATAGCGGCTTCAACCGCCGCTTTGCGCGGATCGGTCGTCTGGCGGCTCAGTGCCTGGGTTTCCGACTGGGCTTCAGCCTGGCGCAGGCGAGCCTGAGCATGGCGAGCCTCGGCGACGGCCTCTTCGTTTCCACCAGGTTTTGCTTTCGCGCGTGCCTGAGCCGCAGCCAGTTCAGCACTGTCGCTGCGCGCTACGCGCTGCTTCGCCTCTGCATGGCGTGCTTCACGTGCCTGTTTTTCCCGTTCGAGTCGTGCCTGACGCGCTTCAAACCGTGCTTTGGCTTCCAGCGTCCGTTTGGCTTCCAGATCGATAGCCCGCAACTCGGCTTTTTCCTGGCGGTAATACTGCACCAGCGGGATGTTGCTGGGGCAAACATAGGCGCAGGCACCGCATTCAATACAGTCATCAATATGGTGCGCACGGGCTTTATCATGATCGCCGCCCTTGCTGTACCAGTAAAGCTGCTGCGGCAGCAGCTTAGCCGGGCAGGCATCAGCACAGGCAGAGCAGCGAATACAGGACTGCTCCTGCTCGTCGTTGCCCATTTCCGTGCTGGACGGTGCCAGAATACAGTTGGTGATTTTAACCACCGGGACATCCAGTGACGGCAGGGTAAAGCCCATCAGCGGGCCGCCCATAATCACCATCTGGCGTGGCGAGGGATGAAAACCGACCTGATGAAGCAGATGACTGATTGGCGTACCCAATCGGCTCCACACATTACGTGGCTGAGCGATGGCTTCACCTGTCAGCGTGACCACGCGCTCGGTGATGGGCTCGCCATTAATGATGGCGCGCTTAACCGCCCAGGCCGTGCCGACGTTTTGCATCAGCACGCCAATGTCCGTCGAGCGTCCGCCGTGCGGCACTTCCATACCGGTAAGAATTTTGGTGAGCTGTTTGGCACCGCCCGAAGGATACTTGGTGGGAATGACGCGAATCTGGAGATCGCGCTCACCGCCCAGCGCCTGCTTCAGAGCGGCGATGGCTTCAGGTTTGTTATCTTCGATGCCAATTAAAACGCGATCTGCCTGTAAGACCCAGGCCAGAATCCGGCTGCCTTCCAGCACTTCGGCTGCATAATCCTGCATCAGCCGATCGTCAGCGGTGATATAAGGCTCACACTCGGCGGCATTAATAATCAGCGTTTTAACGCCCCGCAGGCCGCCTTTCAGCTTAGTGGCGGTCGGGAAGCCTGCGCCGCCCAGGCCGGCGATGCCGGCATCGTGAATGCGTTTCAGGATGACGGCTCGTTCATGCTGGCGGTAGTCCGGCAGCGGTTCCAGCGGCATCCAGCGGTCCTCACCATCCGGCGTCAGGAAAATACACAGCTCTGACAGGCCCGAAGGGTGAGCCGTCATGTGCTGGGCAATATCCTCGATGACGCCGGACGTCGGTGCGTGCACCGGCAGCATTTTGCCCTGGCCAAACGTCAGTGGCTGACCGCGCAGTACGCGATCGCCGGGCGATACGCAGATCTCACCTTCATGACCAATATGCTGTTTCAGCGGAATAATAAACCGGTGCGGCAGCGGCAGCTCGGCCAGCGGCGTACCGTTAGACTGGGTTTTCATTTCAGGCGGATGAATGCCGCCCTGAAAATCCCAGGTTTTCTCTTTTTTAAAAAAATTTAGCAGATTAAGCATGACTCTCTACCGGGATCACCCGAACAGGAATGGTTTCAAGATCCCATTTCCAGTTGGCCGTGGTGGTGGCAACCGGACGCATCTCAATACAATCGGTAGGACAAGGCGCGACACACAGGTCGCAGCCCGTACACACGTCGCTCAGCACGGTGTGCATGGCGCGTGTTGCGCCAACGATGGCATCAACCGGGCAGGCCTGAATACATTTCGTGCAGCCAATACAGTTCGCTTCATCTATCCATGCTACGGTGCGCACGGGCGCTTTGGCTTCTTCGTCGCCATCAATCGGCTGCGGCTCAACGTTGAGCAGGGCCGCCAGCTTCAGCATGGTCTGTTCGCCACCGGGCGCACATTTGTTGATGGCTTCACCGTTATTGCCCACCGCATCGGCATAAGGACGACAGCCAGGATAACCGCACTGACCGCACTGGCTTTGCGGAAGAACAGCGTCGATCTGCTCAACAATGGGATCTTCTTCAACCTCAAAGCGTCGTGAGGCGTAACCCAGCAGGGCGCCAAACACAAGGCTCAGGGCGCTTAATACCGCAACCGCTATCCAAATCGCACTCATCAGAATTTCACCAAACCGGTAAAGCCCATAAACGCCAGTGCCATCAGGCCTGCGGTGATCAGCGCAATCGAGTTTCCTTTGAACGGGGCAGGCACGTTTGCCAGAACCAGGCGCTCACGCATACCGGCAAACAGCACCATGACAAGCGAGAAGCCCAGCGAGGCGCTGAATCCATACAGCGCCGCCTGCAGGAAGGTGTGGTTGAGGTTAACACTCAACAAGGGGACGCCCAGCACCGCGCAGTTGGTGGTAATCAGCGGCAGGAAAATACCCAGCAGTCGGTAAAGCGACGGGCTGGTTTTGCGCACCACCATTTCGGTGAACTGCACAACCACGGCGATCACCAGAATATAGGCCATGGTGCGCAGGTACACTAAGTCCAGTGGCACCAGAATAAGATGGTTCACCAGCCATGCACAAATAGAGGCCAGTGTGATAACAAATGTGGTGGCGAGGCCCATGCCAATCGCCGTTTCCAGCTTTTTGGAAACGCCCATAAAGGGACACAGGCCGAGGAACTTCACCAAAACGAAGTTATTCACCAGCACAGTACCCACAAAGAGAAGGAGATAATCGGTCATTTTTTCGCCTGAATACCAGAAAGCGGCTTATTATCATTGATAAAACGCTGTATCACAACTGTGACACAACATTGTCTACGGACAACCGCACTCAGGATTAAACTGTTGGCGATAATTTTGGCCTCACCGCTGAGTAAACGTCGCTTTTACCCGTGCTGAACGCTTGAAATAAGGCACAAAAATTGCCGCTGCCGCCAGAGACAGCAGTAACGTCTGAATCGCCCGGGCGTCAGAAACCGGCGTAAAGGCAAACGTTTTCAGGGCCAGCAGCACGGTAATCAGCAACCAGACAATATAGTGGCGGGGCAGCCGGGAAGAGCGCTTAAAGAAAATCCACACAACCCACATGCTGTAAGCCCACAGCGCGGTGGCGGTGAAAAGCGAAATGGCCCAGTAGGTGGTGACGAGCGAACTGTGATTAAACAGGGTGGCGCGCCATTGTGTATCAAACAGCGGTGTCAGATACATGGCCATCACCAGCGCCGTGGTGAGCAGCGTCATCAGCAACCATGCCAGCGGCACTAAAAGCCAGCCACCAATTCGGGGTGCGGCATCCTGTGTGTTCATTGCGGTTAATCCTGTCTCAATGTCAGAAGCGGCTCAGAATAGCATGTTAAGACAGAAGGGAAACATTATGGCTAAGCGCTTTCAGACAATATTCTGAACCTCAGAATTATACCACGTAGCGCCATACCGATTTAGGTACGCAGCCGAGATCAAACAGACGACCACCGGATACCAGCTCTGCGCGACGATGATCTGCAGCCCGGTACATATTAATGATATCGGTGTTGTCAGAAAGGGAATAATTCAGATGGTCGTAGAGTTTTTCCAGACTGTCGAGGTTATTCACTTTGCGGAATTTTAAAAGATAATCGTGCGCAGTCATTTTTATCGTAACGGATGGATGGGAAAGAATGCCAAGTATAGGGAGACACCCGGCCGTGTCCAGTTCTGCCACTTAAAAAAAGCAAAAATCAGACAATCACGAGAGATTGATCGCTAAACAACCTTTTTCATCATTTTCGTGCACAGTAAACGTCGCCGCCGTTATCAGGTCAGGTGCTGTACAGGGCGCATGTTGTTTGGGTTGATCAGCCCAGGTAACTTTTTATTTGTTTATATGTACGAATCGACTGCCATTAATTCCCGTTTCCCGCGTCAGATGAAGAGAACGTCAGTAAACCCTCAACAAAGGCTTATAGCGGAATCGTTTCATTCGATATACAGGGCCGTGTAGGGATGTGCTGGAAATCACAAAATGCACTTTTTGTCGCCGAATAATTGCCGTAACTCATTCTGTACGCCTCCCTGTAATCGTTTTCAACTGGCCTACACTTAAACGATTCTGTTTATTACATTTATTTATCATAAGTTGAAAAAACACACAGGCGTTTTGTCCATAACCCCTGATGAAATGCCCCCTCATGAAACGCGTAACTCCTTTAAATCGCTCGATTTTGTGAAGCGTGTCGCCCTAATTTACTTTTTTTTACGTCAGTCTTAATGGGCACTTTACCCTATACAGCGAACGCCCTTCAGAGGAATAAAAACTATGTGGAAACGTTTACTCCTGACCACGCTGGTCAGCGCCGCATTAAGTGGCTCAGTGTTAGCGGCGGAAATGACAGTGGGATTCTCACAGGTAGGTTCGGAATCCGGCTGGCGCTCGGCTGAAACCAATGTGGCAAAAAGCGAAGCCAAAAAACGCGGCATCAATCTGAAGATTGCCGATGGACAACAAAAACAAGAGAACCAAATCAAGGCCGTGCGTTCATTTATTGCGCAGGGCGTTGATGCCATCTTTATCGCACCAGTGGTTCAGACGGGCTGGGAGCCGGTATTAGAAGAAGCTAAAGACGCGAAAATCCCGGTTTACCTGCTGGATCGCGCCATTGTGGTGAAAGACAACTCGCTGTACCAGGCTGTCGTAACGGCAGATAACGTGCTGGAAGGTAAGCTTATCGGTGACTGGCTGGTGAAAACGGTGGGCGACAAGAAGTGTAACGTCGTTGAACTTCAAGGCACGGTAGGCGCCAGCGTCGCCATCGACCGCAAAAAAGGCTTTGCCGAAGCGATTAGCGGTCATCCTAATATCAAAATCATCCGTTCTCAGTCTGGCGACTTCACCCGCAGTAAAGGTAAAGAAGTCATGGAAAGCTTTATCAAAGCAGAGAATAACGGCAAAAACATTTGCATGGTTTACGCCCATAACGATGACATGGCCATCGGTGCCATTCAGGCCATCAAAGAGGCCGGCCTGAAACCGGGTAAAGACATCCTGACCGGTTCGATTGACGGTGTACCTGATATCTATAAAGCCATGCTGGCAGGCGAAGCCAACGCAAACGTGGAATTAACGCCAAACATGGCAGGCCCGGCGTTTGACGCGCTGGAAAAATTCAAAAAAGACGGCACGCTGCCGCCAAAAATTATCAGAACGCAATCAAAACTCTTTTTACCTGCTGACGCGCAGGCCGAGTTAGATAAGAAAAAGAACATGGGTTACTAAGCCGCAGGCCGCCCTTCGGGGCGGTTTTCCATGATGTAGGGCGGAGTTGACAGCATGACCACACACAACGAACAACCTCTTTTAGCCATCAGCGGCGTCAGTAAAGGCTTCCCCGGCGTCAAAGCGCTGGACGATGTGTCTTTCAGCCTGCGTAAAGGCGAGATCATGGCGCTGTTAGGTGAAAACGGCGCCGGAAAATCCACACTCATAAAAGTCCTGACCGGCGTTTACACCCGGGACAGCGGCACCGTAACGTTAAACGGCCAGGCGATTTCGCCGCACAGCACCGCCGAAGCCCAGGATATCGGTATCGGTACGGTTTATCAGGAAGTTAACCTGCTGCCCAACATGTCGGTGGCAGATAACCTGTATATCGGGCGTGAACCGCGTCGTTTTGGCATGATCGATCGTAAGCGCATGGTTCGCGATGCCGATGCCCTGATGCGTAATTACGGTTTTGCCCTTGATGTCACCCGGCCCCTTGGCCACTATTCAGTCGCCATGCAGCAGATCATTGCCATCTGCCGGGCTGTCGATCTTTCTGCGCAGGTCCTGATTCTGGATGAACCTACTGCCAGCCTGGATGCCAGCGAGGTTGAAATGCTGTTTACCCTCATGACGCAGCTGAAAAATCGCGGCATGAGCCTGATTTTCGTCACGCATTTTCTGGATCAGGTTTATCGCATCACCGACCGCATCACCGTACTGCGCAATGGTAAATTCATCGCCACGCATGACACGGCAACGCTGCCGCAGATTGATCTGGTGAAACTGATGATTGGCCGTGAGCTGATGGCGACCGCGCTGCAGCGTCAGGGCAGCACGCTACGCAGTAATCAGCCTGTCGTGTCTTTTGAAGATTACGGCAAGAAAGGCACCATCGAGCCTTTCAGCCTGCAGGTCAGGCCCGGCGAAGTGGTGGGGCTGGCCGGACTGCTGGGGTCCGGACGCACTGAAACGGCCGAAGTGTTATTTGGTATTCGTCGCGCCGATCGCGGTACGGCAAAAATCAAAGGCAAAGTTGAACACATTCGCACGCCTGCTCAGGCCTCACGCCTGGGCATGGGGTTCTGTCCGGAAGACCGCAAAACCGACGGTATCATTGGTGCGGCCTCGGTGCGGGAAAATATTATTCTGGCCCTGCAGGCGCAGCGCGGCTGGTTACGGCCGATTAAAAAACGGGAACAGCAGACGATTGCCGAACGTTTTATTAAAAGTCTGGGTATTCGCACGCCGCATGCAGAGCAGCCCGTTGAGCTGTTATCGGGCGGCAATCAGCAAAAGGTTCTGCTGTCACGCTGGCTGGTGACCAAACCGCAGTTCCTGATCCTGGATGAACCGACGCGCGGCATTGATGTGGGCGCTCATGCGGAAATTATCCGCCTCATCGAGTCGCTGTGTGCTGATGGTCTGGCGCTGCTGGTTATCTCTTCAGAGCTGGAAGAGCTGGTCGGCTACGCCGATCGTGTATTGATCATGCGTGATCTGAAACAGGTGGCTGAAATTCCACTGGAGCAGCTTTCAGTGGCGGCAATCGTTAACGCTATTGCTGACGGAGGTACGCAGCATGCTTGAATCCCCGGTCACCGCGACCAAACCTCAACGTCGCAAGTTCAGGCTGCCGCCCGGCATGCCGCAGATTATTGCCCTGTTGCTGGTGCTGTTAGTTGACAGCCTGGTCGCGAATAACTTTTTTGCGATTCATCTTCAGGACGGACGGCTGTTTGGCAGTCCGATCGACATTATCAACCGCGCCGCGCCCGTTGCTTTACTGGCCATCGGCATGACGCTGGTCATCGCCACCGGCGGGATCGACCTGTCGGTCGGCGCCGTGATGGCGATTGCCGGCGCCACCGCCGCTACGCTGACCGTCGCCGGGCACGGTGTACCCTTTATCATTATGGTGACGCTGGCCAGCGGTCTGGCCTGCGGCATATGGAACGGCATTCTGGTGGCCTTGCTCCGTATCCAGCCGTTTGTTGCCACGCTGATTTTAATGGTCGCCGGACGCGGTATTGCTCAGCTTATTACTCAGGGGCAAATCGTAACCTTTAATAATGACAGCCTTGGCTGGTTTGGGAATGGGGCGCTGTGGTTGTTACCGGTGCCGGTCTGGATCACGGTGGCGGTTGCGTTGCTGGTCTGGCTACTGGCGCGTAAAACCGCCCTGGGGCTGTTTATCGAAGCCGTGGGCATTAACCTGCGCGCCGCGCGCAATGCAGGCGTAAATGGCTGGCTGGTGGTGATGTCCACCTATGCCATCAGCGGCCTTTGCGCGGCGGTAGCCGGCCTGATTGTGGCGGCGGATATTCGTGGCGCAGATGCTAACAATGCCGGATTGTGGCTGGAACTGGATGCGATTCTCGCCGTGGTCATCGGCGGAGCATCCCTGATGGGCGGCCGGTTTAACATCGTGCTGTCATTGATAGGTGCGCTGATTATTCAGTCGATGAACACCGGTATTCTACTCTCTGGCTTTCCGCCAGAGTTGAATCAGGTGGTGAAGGCGATAGTGGTCATGTGCGTTCTGCTTCTGCAATCCCCGCGCTTTATTGCGATGTTTAAACGGAGACGTCCATCATGATTAAACGTCATCTGCCTCTAATGATCACCCTACTGGTGTTCGTCATGGGCTATCTGTTTTGCCTGAGCCAGTTTCCCGGCTTTGCTTCCACGCGGGTGATCTGTAACATTTTGACGGATAACGCCTTCCTCGGCATTATCGCTGTCGGTATGACCTTTGTGATTTTATCGGGCGGCATCGATCTTTCGGTGGGGGCCGTCATTGCGTTTTCGGGTGTATTTTTGGCAAAGGTTATCGGTGACTATCACCTCAACCCCGTCCTGGCGTTTGCCCTCATCCTGGGTATGGGAGCGATGTTTGGTGCCATGATGGGCTGGCTGATTGATGCGCTGAAAATTCCCGCATTTATTATCACCCTGGCGGGCATGTTTTTTCTGCGCGGCTGCAGTTACCTGGTCTCTGAGAATTCTATTCCGATCGATCATCCTCTTTACGCCACGCTGTCCAGCATGGCATGGAAGGTTCCGGGGGGCGGGCGGCTCAGTTTGCTGGCGCTGATCATGCTGGTGGTGGTGGCGGGCGGGATCATTCTGGCGCACCGCACTCGCTTTGGTAATCAGGTTTATGCGATTGGCGGCAGCCTGACCTCCGCGCAACTCATGGGCGTTTCAACCCGCGCCACCACCATTAAGATCTACATGCTGTCGACTACCCTGGCGACGCTGGCCGGCATTGTGTTTTCCATCTATACCTCGGCGGGCTATGCCCTGGCTGGATTGGGCGTGGAACTGGATGCGATTGCCTCTGTAGTGATTGGCGGAACCTTACTCTCGGGTGGCGTAGGCACGGTGCTGGGCACCTTGTTCGGCGTGTTAATTCAGGGGCTTATTCAAACCTGGATCAACTTTGACGGCACGCTCAGTTCCTGGTGGACCAAGATTGCTATTGGCATTTTGCTGTTTGCGTTTATCGCGTTACAGCGCCTGCTGACGGTGATGTGGGATCGTCAACGGAACGCGCCGGTGAAACGGCTGATTCAATAAGCTAAGGGCGGCGCTGATGCGCCGCTTTTTTGAGTAGCAGGTGGCGCAACCCATAATCGGTAATGGTAGGTGAGAGAGCGTGAGTGAATAAGCATTGCCTGAACAGGGATTATTCATCGTGCGGGTGCATGCGTTGTATCACATCATGCCAGCCTGCATGCTTTCTCAATCACGGATAAAGCATGTCCATTCCCTCTGCGTTATGTCGGTTTATTATTGCTAGCAGGTCATAACGCATTTGCAATGAAT
>Ga0302348_1001040_pt1 | contig 10074 bp, 4 predicted proteins | sample PhySR1_FD_202177 | JGI IMG/M metagenome (GOLD analysis project Ga0302348, IMG submission 202177) | Leaf surface microbial communities from sunflower plants in UC Gill Tract Community Farm, Albany, California, United States - DLSL S.R1... | ecosystem: Host-associated > Plants > Phyllosphere >...
TTTATATTCGCGAGTCTGGATCTGCTATCAGGTTCGCAGTCCTACATAATCTTGATGATCTCCCTGATCCGGCCGAACTGAATAACAGAATCAATCATCTTGCTCCTGACGAGTTTCTCAGAAACCCAAGCTTTAAGAAAAACTGCGATTTGATTTGTATTCATCGCCTTGATGTTCTGGCCAAGTTTAAGGATCACGAAGAAGAAATTTTTGCAATTGAGGAAGATCCGCACTTCTATAAAAAATATGTCCTCTATTACAGTACTGCGGAGGAAAGCGCACTCACCAATTTCACCTACGACAAACTGGTATCTGTGATTTCTGACAAAAAGGAATTTCTTGAATATAAAGAAAACCCTCTTCTTGCAACACAATACAGTTTTGCTGCGAAGACCTTTATCAAGCTTCCATTCTTAGAGCTACCTAGCCATCAAGGGAACCTTGTGTCCTTGAGGTTGCAGGCAACTGAAGCTGTAGCCGAAGCCGACCTAAACGATATATATTCGACTATCCAGCAATTCATAGATAAAAATGCTGACGATTTTATCAAGGAAATGATTCGTAATGAAATGGCAAATATCCAGGATTGAAGTCTCTAGTTTCAAAGCATTCAAACATATTTTGCTGGATCTTGGCGGGGCGTCATTACTAACTCTTGACGGCCCAAATGGTTATGGCAAAACAAGTATTTTCGATGCCATCGAGCTACTGCTTACTGGCCAGATCAATCGAATACAAAACCTATTCAATATATTATTAACCAGAAACAAGAGAGACTATGCAGACAATCTTTTCTGGAACAGTCGTTCTGGATATAACGATCTCTGCATCAAGATTGAATTCATTAATGATGGTCGAAAACTTGTTTTAGCCAGACATTGCCCTGCAGAGATATTCAAAAAACCAGCAAACAATCGTGCAGACAAATATGGAAACTTCAAGCTTTACGAGCTACCAGAATTCGAATCATCTGAATTCACTAAGAATAATTTCCGCGATAATAGCTTCCTTGACGAAATTTACGGAAAAAATTTCAGGGAAAACTTCTCTTTTCTTAACTATCTCGAGCAAGGCCAAAACCGGCTTTTACACACTCGGGTAGACGATCGTAAGGAGAAACTTGGAAACCTCTTTAACATCAGCGATATCGAAGCCGAGATCGAAAGCTGCAACACTGTATACACTAAACTTACAAGGTACATCAACAATCCAGAACGCACGGCAAAAGCTGTATCACTTAAAGAAGAGATAGCCACCCTAAGAGACACTTTGCAGGCAGAGGCTGGGATTATTGAGTACAAGAAGTTCTCGACGACTGATGTCCCACCTGGGTGGGACAAAGAGATACTGTTCTCATCGTATTCTGCGGTAGACCATGCTGCCTACCTGGAATCAGTTCGTAAGCTTATTGCCCTTCTGCCACTCAAAGCCACGATAAAAACCAGGATTCACAACGAGACAATCGATGCTGCCATCGAGCGTAATGAGGAATCAATGAGAAGCCTGGCTAGGTTCGGTAAAGACCTTGGCAAGCTTGATGGGCTTGAAGCTATCAAGCAGGAGATTGATGAATTAGAGCGCTCAGCAAACATCATCAAACGCGGTGCTAAGGTCATCAAGGTCGAAGAAGCCCGATCACTACCAAACTGGAAAGATGGGCGCCTTGAGTGGTTTGAGTTACAAATTGAATCCCGAAACAGACTAGCGGAAAAAAGCAGCACCAACGCTAATGTCGTAGCCGAACTGGAACATCTGAAAAAGCAACTGCTTGAGGAACATAAAAAGTCCTATCCCGACGATAAGATGTGCCCCCTCTGTGGCGCTGACTGGGAAGATCACAAATCAATGGTTGATGCCATTGAAGCAAAAACTAAGCAGATCTCTGATTCGCTAGGGCAGGACGGTAAAGACTTAGTTATCCTTATCGCTGCTATGGACGCTGAGCTGAAACTCATCAACACCCATATACAAGACCGCCTGAAACTTCTTACGCCTACCTTTGAACCAAATCTTCATGTGGCGCTGAGCAGAATTAAGCTTCGGCTCCCGGCAATTATCCAGCTACTGGAGAACCTGCAAAGCGAAAATATTCAATTTACTTATGCATTCACGGAAATTGATGACGTAGTAGATGAACGATTTGAAAAGCTTAAGGAAATTCTAAGAAATAAAAAACAGGTTGAAGCTGATGCCTTAGCGCTGCCGGAGGACTGGCGAGAAACCACAAATCGCGCTTTCAAAGACTTACAGGACTTCTATATAGTCACGGCTGAAGATCTGAAGGACAAAGAGAAGTACATATCGATTAAAGCTAATGAGGCTCAAAATTCCAGGCTCCAAACCTGTATTACCGAGCTTAAAGTTATCGAAAAGGAAACTAAGGCAGCCCAAAAAGCACAAGATAAAGTCGAAAAGCTCCGCAGTACACTGAAGAAAACAGAGCAAAGTTATACCGACCAGACAATTTCGGCTATTGAGTTTATATTCCACATCTATAGTGGCCGTCTGATCCAAAACTACCAGCGTGGCCTGGGCCTGTTTATCGAGAGCCGAGAAGGTACGCAATTAAGGTTCCTGACTGCCGAGAAGTCTGAGCACGATGCAGTGATGTCCATGAGTTCTGGGCAAGTGTCCGCCCTCAGCCTTGCCTTCTTCCTCTCGCTCAACAAAGTCTATTCACAGGTGCCTCTAATCCTGATTGATGACCCGTCTCAATCCCTGGATGAAGTCAACATTGCATCCTTGACAGATCTACTCCGTTGTGAGCTCAAGCATTGCCAGTTGGTTGTCTCTTCCCACGAGGAAGATATCTCGGCTTATATGCGCTACCGGTTCGACAGAGCAGGTTTGACAACAAGCTCGCTAAACATGCAGATCTTGGCGAAAGAAGCTTCGTAAATGCTGCCCGTGGCCATCTGGTCTAGCTGGATGGCACCACACAGAGGCCTGCCAACAGGCCTCGTGGTGAGGACAGAATTTGTCTAATGTCGTGGGGACTGTCCCTAAATAAACTGCCAACTACTGACCGTTTAGCCGGACAACTGCTTACTCCAATTAGTCAAAATATCTTCAGCTAATCTTTTCACTTCTTCAACTATAAGTTTGCGAGCCTTGTCATCGTGCTCCAGATGAGCAGACAGCACTTTCTCTGCCAGCAGAACATGCTGACTGGAATTCTCATTAAACTCTGGTAAATCTAAATGCTTGAATACGTCTGCGACCTGAATAGACACATTGTGTGCGTTGATCCATTCTTGCACTGTTGCTGAATTCAACAGTCCGCATAAGTAACACGCTGTCTCACGATCATCAAAGGCAGAAAAATACACCTTATGATCAGGGATATAAGTGCGTGTACCTACCAAGGGAACATCAGCACTTCCGGCTACTGCAGCGTAGAAGGATGAAGACATCTCGGGCCAGATTACTTTCCACGGTTTAAATGTGTACTCTCCAACGTTATAAACTGCATGAAAGGGAGCGCCTTTCATTTGTCGTCGGTATGTAGAGCGTGCCTGCAGCAACGGTTCAAATGAATCAAACCAGGCTGCGGTTTTCTTGTGGTCATGTCGGTTTATACGCTCTGCTGATTCGATGTAATCAGCATTAGAGATCCCCGTATTCGGCACGAACGTGTACAGGCGAGCTTCATTATTAATTCCTGGTGCGCTGATTTTTAGATAACACTCTTCAAAATCGCTCGCTCCCTTAATAAGGGGATATAAATCTTCAGGCTCTACCCAGGCTTGCTTTACCGGGCCAATGTCTTTTTTACCCGCCTCTGGACGGCTTCTTATCTGAACATACTTGTCATTCACATTGAGGATGGGAACGAAGAATACGCCATTAAGGTCAGTCGTGATCCCCTTGCGTCCCTTGGTCCAGGAACATTGGCGAGACAAATATTTAATGGCATCAAAACGATCTGGCGTAAGGATCGCCCAAGGTGAACCCGCTTCATTTACAGGGAAAGCTTCTTTTTCGTCATACCGGATAGTATCCATGACTGCTTCAAGAGTCTGAGAGGCTTTAATAGCTCGTTTATGGCCTATGCCTGGACTCCACACACGATATGGAACCGGATAATATGGCTCTTTTTCTGACTTTTTGAATACAGCTATTGTTGTATGATTGCTTGCATCTTCAAAAGGTTTTAGGCCTTTCATGTCATCAACAGATTCTGGTTGAAGGAAAAAAGAATCCTCTCGGGAAGGTTCAATCTTGAATGTTCTAAAGCCCGCTGATGAAGGATTTTTGAATAGCGTGCCAGTGATGACAAATACTAAGCGACCGCCAGCTTTTAGCCATTTATCTGCAACCGTATATGTAATCATTGCAGATATATCTAGTTCATTGCCGCCGTGCATACGAGTCTTTGAGAAAATCCCATATTGCTCACAGGTTGGCTTCACACGCTCCCGATACAGATCGGGTAATTTCGACCACCTTACCCATGGAGGATTGCCAATGACCAAGTCAAACTGCCCGGCAGTTGCCGACCAGAAAAAGTTCCTAACAATCCGGAACCATATGCCGTTCCAGTTCTGACGATGTAGCGTCAGAATCTGGTCATACGTATAGCGCAGAGGTGCATCCCATTCATCAGCCAGACCTTCAGTAAAGAATTTATCCTTGCGGACCTTCTCCATGCACTCATCAAACTCGATCCCCATTTCGACGTCCTTACCCATGCGATTAAACATGTAATCCAGACTTACCCGATCGAGTGCTAATGCTGTAGGTAAGCGAATGTCGAGTCTCGCAACCTGACTGCCAATACGATACTGAATTACTGGTTCAAACGTGTTCGGGGAAGCCGCAGGAGAATAAATCGCATCGGCCATTAGAACTGGTACTTCAAAATCCTGACCTGGGCATTGCGATAGCAGGTCAGCTACTTCAATAAGGAAGTTGACCCTGGCCGTCTGCACGGCCAGTGGGTTAAGGTCAAAACCCCATACACTTTCACAAAGAAGTTTCAGGGTTTCTTTCGCACTGAGATTCTTTGCCTTCGCTAATTGGCGTTTCTTGCGAATTGCGGCCAGTAGAAATGCACCTGAACCACAGGTTGGGTCGAGGACCCTATGGGTAAGAAGTTCCGGAGAACTGACTTTATTCAGCGTAAAATCTACCAGCCAATCTGGTGTGTAAAATTCGCCTAAGCTCTGCCGTAATTTACTTGGTACCAAGCCCTGATACAGGTCGCGTAATACATCGCGTGTTTGTGATAGCTGATCTAGGCGATAGAGTGACAGGACAGAAAGCAGTCGCCTCAACGTGGGAAGCAGTTCAGGAACTATATTCATGCTGGCAATATCGAGGTACCAGCTGAAAATGGCTTCTTCAACAAAACCAGTGATTCCCGCTTCCTGAAAAATGGCAGAGCGCTCAATAGCCGATCCGATAAATTCCAGCATCTGAGCATCGTCCATCAATGCCGCCATGCTTTGAGCTGGTTGAGCGATTGAAGTAAGCCCATGTGCTGATACTATCTCAGCTGCAAGTAGCTTTATAAGCATTGAGTTGTAAGTATGAAGTACAAAAAGCCGTGCAGAAATTGAATCTGATGGTGAGCCGAACCAAGCAAACTTTAGTTCTTTAGCGATGGCCTCAGCTTGAAGGACTGAAAGATCGGCAACCTGACCATATAGCGTTCGCCATTCTGCGAAGAGCATTTTAATTTTGTTGTTACCACTGTCGGCCAGTTGTTGCCATAAACCATCAGAGAGTTGTTGCATGAATGCGCGGGCATTTGCAGAACCATGCCCAAAATCAGCCAGCAGATTTTCTGTAGTTAAACCTTTGCGCGTATCCGAACGAAGCGCATCAACGACCATTTCAACGGATTCAGGAGTAAATGGCATCAGATGTTGAGTGATGATTTTTCCATCAATTACCTGGGCAAAACAAATATGCTCGCCATCAATAGCGATGCCAATGAAATCGGATTCAGCAATTTTAGTTTGTGACGCTTTTTTGACAATATACGGCAGCAGTCTCTCCGCAGTTGCATTCAGGAATGCAGGACTATTTTTTTTACCGTTGAAGAGTCCGGGCGCTTTATATTCAATTATGACGTGGTTGTAACTTGTTCGCGTTCTGCAAAAAGATGCAACCCCGTTGCGTCTTCTAACGCTTTATTCCAGGCAAACCGTACTTCTTCTTCACCCTTCCAGGGCTGTAGACGTTTTTCTTGAATGGAGGTGTAAGCGGGTTGCTTCATGTGGTGAGGCCTAGTAGCAAAAGGAATATATGCAACCGCACATTATGATAGCCGTATAAATCTAAATCAAGAACTATTGCTCTTTAGAAATTCCAAGCATGTCAATTAGTTAGGAAGTATTTCGCATATTTTCAGCCCCCTTAAGCGAAAACTACCTTTCGTTTGCTCCCAAGAGATTGGTACAACGACCTCTGCAACCCTCCGCAAGGCCGTATCCAAGCCAGATGAGAGTACCTTGCTATGTTCAGAAAAAGGCCTGCTTTGACGATATTTGCAAAAAATAAAAAAAAGAAAGCCCAGCCCTTATTGCTGGGCTGGTGTACTTCATCGGTCTCTGCTATCAGTTGTCCACTTTACTGTGCGCAGAGGCTGTCAATGTAATTGGCATACCATTGCATCATCTCGCGGCGGTTTTCCAGATATTGCGCGTGGTTATACGTACCGCGGATACTGTTTTTATCCACGTGAGCCAGTTGCATCTCGATCCAGGTTGTATTAAAACCCTGCTCATGCAAAATGGTACTCATTGTGTGCCGAAAGCCGTGTCCGGTAGCTTTACCATCGTAACCGATACGTTTGATCACCATGTTAATACTAGCTTCACTCATTGGTTTGTTGATGTTGCAGCGCCCTGGAAACACGAGTTGATACTGACCGGTATAAGTGCGGAGCTCTTGTAGGATCGACAGGACCTGGCTTGACAAAGGCACCAGATGTTTACGGCGCTTCTTCATGCGGCTTTCAGGGATTGCCCAGAGTGCATTATCCAGGTCAAACTCATGCCATTCTGCAGCGCGTAGCTCAATCGTACGAACACCTGTCAGTAACAATAGATTAGTTGCCATACGTGTAATGCAGCTACCGTGATAATCGGCAAGGCAGGAAAGGAATGTGGGTAATTCAGATGTCTGGAGGTGAGGGAAGTGTTCTGTTTTTGGCGCGGTTAATGTACCGGTCAATTCTGCGGCAGGATTAATCGTCGCACGTCCTGTTGCGATGGCGTAACGGAAGATCTGATTGCAGTACTGCCTGACCTTACGTAATTTTTCCAGCGAACCACGCTTTTCAATCAGACGTAAAACCTCCAGCATCTCCAGAGGCAGGATTTCTGCGACGGGACGTTTGCCCACATGTGGGAAGATATCCTTCTCCAGCGCTTCCATAACGCTCTCAGCGTAGCTTACTGACCATGAGATGCTCTTGTGCTTATGCCACTCCATAGCGAGCGCTCTGAAGGTATTTACGACGGATATCTTTTTGGCGAGTTTTTCGAGCTGCTTTTTCTCACTAGGGTCTCCACCATCAGCAATCACCTTTCTGGCTTCATCGCGTTTTACACGCGCGTCAGCCAGAGAGACTTCAGGGTAAACACCAATAGATAACTTTTTCTCTTTACCGGCGATACGGTATTTCATACGCCAGTAGCGTTTTCCTGTGGTGGTCACCAGGAGAAAAAGGCCACGTTCGTCAGAAAGTTTATAGTCCTTCTCTTTAGGCTTGGCGGTCTCTACCTGTCGGGCTGTCAGTGCCATATGGGGGCCTCAATTTTCATTGAACACAATGAGCCCCCTGAAAAGCCCCCAGATGCAACTTGATTTAGAGAGAGTTGCGTTGAGGTCAGTGGAGTTCGGAATGTTAGAAAGTGATGTATGGCAGTGATTATACTTGAGTTTTGTGGAGTTTGGGAGACGTACATAGAAGTGAAAGTGGTGCCCGGACTCGGAATCGAACCAAGGACACAGGGATTTTCAATCCCTTGCTCTACCGACTGAGCTATCCGGGCAACGGGGCGCATTAAACCGTATTGGGCATGTGTCGTCAACGGCTTTTTGTGACAACGGTGGTGTTCGTCACCTGAATGATGCTTTTTACGACGATTTGTCGATTTAACTGCCGGAATCTGCGGTTTGCCTGAAATTCACAGGCAAAATCCCATGCCGGACGGTGTCGTATTTTGTAAGAAATTCGCGCAATTTACAGGGTTGAACGGGGGTCTAAAAGATGCCATTATTGCGCCGATTTATTAAACAACTCTGTTCCCGTTTTCACGCGACAGCTCAAGAGGGTTGCGGCATGGCTGGTTTATCACATCGCGCTTTTTATAAGTGCATAAAAAATCTGATGATGATCTCCGGGTGCTGTAAACACCACGATTTCAGCTTTTCTCCTTTTGCAGTCTCTTTCATGCGGTAAGGCTACCGTTTGTCCGCTGTTAGGCATTATTAAAAACAGAGCGTCATCCACAGGGCAATTCTCTGATTTTACTGTTGTCTATCAGACGTGGCCGGGTCTGAAACTCGATTTGTCACCACTTTGCCTCACCGGCATTGTCCTGTCGCACTCGATATCTTGCTTAGCCAACGTCATTTGCCGGGCCGGACTCTGCGCGCAATTGCTCTATGACGTAAGAACCTGCTCATTGCCGTGCCATCTGGCACACCCTCTTACTTAACCGTTTGAGAGTCTGAATGAAACACTTAAAACTTGCAGCAAGCGCTTCTGTCGCCCCTTATCTCCAGACTGCTCGTCTGGTCGTTGACCTGCGCCGCGCCGATTACGCGGACGTAGCGGCCATCATCATTTCTGTGGGTGACCTGAATCACGGCAGGCTGGCGGAGATTGAAACGCTGGGATTCGGTATTCCCGCGTTTGTGGCAGTGCAGGGAACGGAGCAGGTGTCGCCGGAATTTTTGCCTTTGCTGAAAGGCGTGATCACGCTGTCGGACGCCAACCAGGCGTTTTACGCGGCACAAATCGAATCTGCCGCACAGGCCTATGAAGAGGCGCTCTTCCCGCCGTTTTTCGACACGCTGAAAAAGTATGTCGAGATGGAGAACGCCACGTTCGCTTGTCCGGGCCATCAGGGCGGTGAGTTTTTCCGTCGTCATCCGGCAGGGCGTCAGTTTTATGATTTCTACGGCCCGAATATTTTCCGCTCTGACATGTGTAATGCGGACGTCAAACTGGGCGATTTGCTGATCCACGAAGGCTCGGCGAAAGACGCTCAAAAGTATGCCGCTAAAGTCTTCAGCGCAGATAAAACCTATTTCGTGCTTAACGGGACATCTGCCGCCAATAAAGTCGTGACTAACGCGCTGCTGACCCGCGACGACCTCGTGCTGTTCGACCGTAATAATCACAAATCAAACCATCATGGCGCGCTGTTACAGGCAGGTGCAACGCCGGTGTATCTCGAAACAGCACGTAACCCGTTTGGTTTTATCGGCGGTATTGATGCGGCCTGTTTCGACGAAACTTATCTGCGTAAACAAATCAAAGAAGTGGCACCAGATCGTGCTAACGAGAAACGCCCGTTCCGCCTGGCCATCATCCAGCTCGGCACCTACGACGGCACGGTTTATAACGCGCGCCAGGTGGTCGATAAAATCGGTCATCTGTGCGATTACATTCTGTTTGATTCCGCATGGGTCGGTTACGAGCAATTCATCCCGATGATGAAAGAATGTTCGCCGTTGCTGCTGGAGCTTAATGAAAACGATCCGGGGATTATCGTCACACAGTCGGTGCATAAGCAGCAGGCCGGATTCTCGCAAACTTCGCAGATCCATAAAAAAGACAATCACATTAAGGGCCAGAAGCGCCATTGCAGCCATAAAAAGCTCAACAATGCCTTTATGATGCACGCCTCAACCAGCCCGTTTTATCCGCTGTTTGCCGCACTGGACGTGAATGCGCGTATTCATGCCGGTGGCAGCGGAAAACACATGTGGATGGAGTGCGTGAAGCTGGGCATCGAAACCCGCAAAATGCTGCTGGATCAATGCTCGATGATTTTGCCGTTTGTGCCGCCAGTGGTCGGCGGAAAGCGCTGGCAGGATCATGAAACCAAT
>Ga0302348_1001059_pt1 | contig 9803 bp, 9 predicted proteins | sample PhySR1_FD_202177 | JGI IMG/M metagenome (GOLD analysis project Ga0302348, IMG submission 202177) | Leaf surface microbial communities from sunflower plants in UC Gill Tract Community Farm, Albany, California, United States - DLSL S.R1... | ecosystem: Host-associated > Plants > Phyllosphere >...
GAAATTACCGATGCGGACGAATATGACCTGTTTGCAAAACTGATTTCGATTAAATCAGCCTAATACTTAGATAAAATTAAATGAAATAATTTGGAGTTTGATGATGTTGGATTCTAAAAAGCCGCGTTTTGGCCGTATTTTGCTGAAACTTTCAGGTGAAGCGCTTGCCGGCAACAAGGATATGGGTATTGATGCACCAATCCTTGACCAGATGTCTTTAGCGATTGCACACCTGGTTGGATTGGGTGTACAGGTCGGTATTGTTGTCGGTGGTGGTAACTTGTACCGTGGTAGCCAGTTGCAGAAAGATGGTCTGGTTGGTCGTGTAACCGGTGACCAGATGGGTATGCTGGCAACCGTGATGAACGGTCTGGCATTACGTGATGCACTGGTACGTCGTAACATCAAGACACGTTTACTTTCAGCATTGCCAATTGGCACCGTTGTAGAATCTTACTCAAGCCGTGATGCGATTCGTCACCTGACGCGTGGTGAAGTCTGCGTATTTGTTGCGGGTACAGGAAACCCGTTCTTTACCACTGATACAGCAGCTTGCTTGCGTGGCATTGAAATTGAAGCGGACCTGATTCTGAAAGCAACCAAGGTTGATGGTGTCTATAATAAAGATCCAAGCAAATTTGAAGATGCTGTTAAATACGAAACCTTAACCTTTGACCAAGTGCTTGATGAAAAACTGGGTGTGATGGATTTAACGGCGATCTGCCTATGCCGTGATCATAACGTACCGCTACAAGTTTTCGATATGAACAAGTCTGGTGCTTTATTGTCCGTTGTGATGGGTGAAAAAGAGGGTACTCACGTTACCAATTAATGACGTGAGCCTTGAAGCACTTTATACTAGTTAAAATTTAGCTTTTACATTTTTTAGAATTAAGTAAGGAAGATCATATGATTAACGATCTTAAAAAAGACGCAGAAGACCGTATGAATAAGTCATTGGAGTCTTTGGAACATGGTTTTGCAAAGGTTCGTACAGGTCGTGCGCATCCATCCATCCTAAATGGAGTTATGGTTCCTTACTATGGTTCTGACGTGCCATTAAATCAAGTGGCTAACGTGGGTGTTGAAGATTCACGTACTTTGTTAGTTCAACCATTTGAACGTTCAATGGTTTCTGCAATTGATAAAGCAATCCGTGAATCAGATTTGGGCTTAAACCCAGTAACTGCTGATGCGATTCGTGTGCCAATGGCAGCTTTGACAGAAGAAACACGTAAAGATATGCAGAAAGTTGCACGTAACGAAGCAGAAAATGCCAAAGTTGCGATTCGTAATATCCGTCGTGATGTTTTAGGCGATATCAAATCATTATTAAAAGATAAAGAAATTTCTGAAGATGATGAGCGTCGTGCAGGCGATGATATCCAAAAAATTACCGATAAATTTGTTGCTGAAGTGGACAAACGTCTTGCTGCGAAAGAAGCTGAATTGATGAAGGTCTAAGATTTAAATGACCACATCTGAAGACAACCATCTTCCAAAACATGTTGCCATCATCATGGATGGCAACAATCGTTTTGCAAAAAAGAAACAACTGCAAAAAGGTGATGGACACCGTGAAGGTAAAAATGTCCTTGATCCAATTGTAGAGCATTGCCGTAAAGTTGGTGTTCAGGCGCTTACTGTGTTTGCTTTCTCAAGTGAAAACTGGAACCGACCGCAGTATGAAGTTGATTTGTTAATGAAATTGTTAGAAGACACAATTCATGAGCAAATTCCACGGATGGAAAAATTCGAAATTTCGTTGAGATTTATTGGTGATCGTAGTCGGCTTTCTCCAGAGCTACGTGAATTAATGTTGCATGCTGAACAAAGGACTGCTAAGTTCAGTAACATGACTTTAACAATTGCGATTAGTTATGGTGGTATGTGGGATATCGCAGATACTGCACGTAAACTTGCGCAACAAGTTAAAGATCAACAAATTGATGTGAATCAAATCAATACTGAGTTATTTGCACAACAAATAAGTTTGGGGGATTTGCCACCCGTGGATTTATTGATTCGTACAGGCGGTGATTACCGACTGTCTAATTTCTTACTGTGGCAGGCTGCATACGCTGAGTTATATTTTACTGAGACATTATGGCCAGAATTTACAGTGCAAGAGTTGGATCATGCGTTCAATATTTTTTCAGGGCGTGAAAGACGTTTCGGAAAAACCTCTGAACAAATTCAACAAGAACATATAGAGAATTTATAATGTTAGAGCGGATTATAACCGCATTGGTATTGGTGGCAGTTGTACTGAGTTGTATGTTTGCAACAAAATCTCAATATCCAATGTTAGTGTTAATGATTATCGCAGCTGGGGCAGCAGGTTATGAGTGGTTTAAACTCATGCCACATGAATCTGACCATGTGAAGAAAATTAAAGCTGCTGGATTCGGTGTATTGACCGCTTTTTTTTCAGGGTTAGCATTATATTTTAATGATTTGGCGCTTATTCTTTGGAGTGCCTCTATTCTCACTTGGTTGTGTAGTCTGTATTGGGTAAAACATTATCCTGAATATGATGGCTGGTACAATATCACTTTAAATATTGTTGGCTTGGTTTTAATCAGTGCCGCAGTTACCGCTATTTTTGAAGTTTGGAAAAGTTCACCTTGGTGGTTGATGTACCTGTTCCTGTTGGTTTGGGGTGCGGACAGTGGTGCATATTTTGTTGGGCGTAAATTTGGTAAGCGTAAACTTGCGCCAGATGTGAGTCCAAACAAATCAATCGAAGGCTTAATTGGTGGGATTGTCACTGTTGCGATTGTGATCATCGTGGTTCAATCGATTTACCTACATTTAACGCTTCCACAACATATTCTTTTCCTCGTTTTGTCTATTGTGACTGTGTTTAGCTCTGTGCTTGGCGACTTGTTTGAATCTATGATTAAACGTCGTGCAGGAATTAAAGACTCAGGTCGTATCCTTCCAGGACATGGTGGGGTGCTTGATCGTATAGATTCATTGCTTGCTGCGGCTCCGTTTTTTGCGGCTGGCATGTATGTTTTAAAACTTATTGGTGTAGATTTATAGATGTCACAATCTGTTTGTATATTAGGTGTTACAGGTTCTATTGGGCGCAGTACTTTAAAAATTTTACAACAGCATTCGGACCAGTATTCAGTTTTTGCAGTGACTGGATTTAGTCGAATCAAAGAACTCAGTGAAATATGCAAACAATATCGACCGAAATGTGTTGTTGTACCATCGGATAAAGTAGATGAGTTACAACAGCTACTTGCTATACATCATATTTTTGATATCGAAATCCTCACAGATGAAGCAGGGCTTATCACCGTATCGGAACATCCTGATGTAGATGTGGTGATGGCTGCAATTGTTGGTGCCGCAGGATTGTTGCCAACTTTAGCCGCAGTGAAAGCAGGTAAGCGCGTTTTACTTGCCAACAAAGAAGCCTTGGTGATGTCTGGCGATATTATGCTTCAAGCAGCTAAAGATCATCATGCTTTGTTACTGCCTGTTGACTCTGAACATAATGCTATTTTTCAATGTCTTCCGCAAAATTATTTACAGATTCAACCCAATGGTGAGCCTCAATTGGGGGTCAAGCAAGTTTTGTTGACTGCTTCAGGCGGCCCATTTTTAAACTTTAGCTTAGAACAATTAAAAACCGTAACACCTGCACAAGCCTGTAAACATCCAAATTGGTCGATGGGACAAAAAATTTCGGTAGATTCTGCAACCCTGATGAATAAAGGTTTAGAATTGATCGAAGCATGTCATTTATTTTCAATTAAAGAACAATTTGTTACAGTTGTTGTTCATCCACAAAGTATCATTCATTCAATGGTTCAATATGTGGATGGTTCAACTTTGGCTCAAATGGGTAATCCTGATATGTGTACGCCGATTGCGCATGCACTTGCATGGCCTGAGCGGATTCAAACGCATGTCCCGCCTCTGGATTTATTTGTCCATTCACAACTCGATTTTCAAGCACCAGATGTTACGCGGTTTCCATCGCTTAAACTGGCTCGACATGCTATGCAGGCGGGCGGATTGGCACCGTCTATTCTCAATGCTGCCAATGAAATTGCTGTGAGTGCTTTTTTACAGCAAAAAATTGCATTTTTAGAAATTTCACAAGTGGTTGAACATACTTTAAATCACGTTCAAAATGGTTTGGCAGATTCGATTGACACGATTTTGCAGACAGATCAACTTGCGCGCCAAGTTGCTTCACAACGCATTACACAATTGGGAAGCTGATCATGAGTGTTTTATTTATCATTGTTGCTGCCATCTTCTTACTTGGTCCGCTGATTGCGATTCATGAATTTGGGCATTATTGGGTTGCACGTAAACTCGGTGTAAAAGTATTGGTCTATTCGATTGGTTTTGGTCCAACTTTGTTGAAGTGGACATCGAAAAAATCAGGCATCCAATATCAACTTTCTGCATTACCATTGGGTGGTTATGTCAAAATGTTGGATGAGCGTGAGGGAAATGTTAGTGCGGAAGATTTGCCGTTAGCATTTAACCGTCAGCCACCATGGAAGCGTATTGCGATTGTTGCTGCAGGTCCATTGATTAATTTGATTTTTGCAATCGTCCTATTTTGGATTCTATTTCTACCTGCACAAGAGCAATTAAATACTCGTGTTGGTGCAATTCTACCGAATACACCTGCTGCAACAGCTCAAATGCAGATTGGCGATAAAATTGTTGCTGTAGATGGAACAGATGTCAGCACTTGGGAAAAACTTAACTATGCCATCGTCGATCGTGTTGGTGAAACAGGTCATATCGATGTTCAGGTTGAGCGCAATGGTCAGCCGCAGAGTTTTGCTTTGCCGATCAAGAATTTCTTAAAAGACCAAAGTCAGTCACCATTTGATGTGCTAGGTTTTACCCCATATCGTCCACAGATTCCAGCAACTGTTTATAAGTTAAGTAGTGATGGCGCTGCGATTCGTCAAGGGATGAAGGAAGGTGACCAAATCATTTCAATCAATCAAGTGAAAATGAAAGATTGGTTTGATGTGGTAGATGTGGTACAAAAATCACCTGAAAAGTTACTTAAAGTTGATGTGTTGCGCCAAGGGCAGATTGTACATTTACAGGTAATGCCGCAAGGTAAACGCGACAATATGGGAAATGTAACAGGTATGTTGGGTGTGCAAGCACAGACTGATAAACTGACAATTCCTACTGAATATAAACAAACAATTCAATATAATCCTGCTGAAGCTTTTGTTGTTGCTGTTGAAAAGACTGGGCAACTTTCAGCAATGATTTTGAATTCGATGGTGAAGATGGTGCGTGGTTTAATTGGCTTAGATAATTTGTCGGGTCCAATTACCATTGCAAAAGTCGCCGGTCAAAGTGCTGAAATGGGGTGGCAGACGTTCATTTCATTTATGGCTTTGATGAGTGTGAGTTTGGGGATTTTAAATTTATTGCCTATCCCGATGTTAGATGGCGGTCATTTGGTTTATTACATTATTGAAGCAATTCGTGGTAAGCCTGTTTCTGAACAAATACAATTGGTTGGGTTAAAAATTGGTATGGTACTGCTTGGTAGCATGATGCTTCTTGCAATATTTAATGATTTTATGCGTTTATAACGCAATTGTGGATTAACTTACTGGAAAATAATAGGCATGCAGCACTCACATTTATTTATGCCATTAGCGCTCGTTAGTGCGATGGCAGCTGTACAGCAAGTACAAGCGGCAGATGAGTTCATTGCACGTGATATCCGTGTGGATGGCTTGGTTCGTTTAACGCAACAAAATGTTCTTGCACTTTTACCAATAAATAGTGGTGACCGTGTCAATGATCCTGCAATTGCGGATTCAATTCGTGCTTTGTACGCTTCAAATCTTTTTGATGATATCCAAGCATCTAACCAAGACGGTGTCTTGGTGTTTAAAGTGATTGAACGTCCAGTAATTTCAAAAATTAATTTTAAAGGCAATAAACTAATTCCAAAAGAAGCTTTGGCGGATGGTTTAAAGAAAATGGGCTTGGCCGAAGGCGAAGTGCTTAAAAAATCTGCCTTACAAACCTTAGAAACTGAGTTAGAGCAACAATATGCTCAACAAGGTCGTTATGATGCAGATATTAAAGTTGAACAAGTTGCTCAACCTAATAACCGCGTTGAATTGAATATCAATTTTAATGAAGGTAAGCCTGCAAAAGTCTTTGATATCAATATTATTGGTAATACCGTATTTAAAGAAGACGACATTAAACAGGCGTTTGCGGTAAAAGAGAGTGGCTGGTTATCGGTTATTTCTCGAAATGACCGTTATGCACGTGAAAAAATGTCAGCAAGTCTAGAGTCATTGCGTGCGCTATATCTCAATAAAGGTTATATCAATTTTGATATTAACAGTTCAAATTTAAATCTTAGTGAAGATAAAAAACATATCTTTATTGAAGTTTCAGTGAATGAAGGCGAGCAGTTTAAATTTGGCGAAACTAAATTTTTAGGCGATGCCCTTTATAAAACTGAAGATCTACAAGCGCTACAAATCTATAAAGATGGTACAACTTATTCTCAAGAAAAAGTCAATGCTGTAAAGCAGTTACTGCTACGTAAATACGGTAATGCGGGTTACTACTATGCAGAAGTGAATGTGGTCCCTGAAATCAATAATGAAACCCATATTGTTGATTTAAATTACTATATTAACCCTGGTCAACAAGTGACTGTGCGTCGCATTAACTTTACCGGTAATACCAAAACTGCGGACGAAGTATTACGTCGTGAAATGCGTCAAATGGAAGGTGCTTTAGCAAGTAACGAAAAAATTGACTTGTCTAAAGTCCGTTTAGAACGTACTGGTTTCTTTAGTAAAGTTGATGTTAAACCTGTTCGTGTACCGAACTTGCCAGATCAAATGGACTTGAATATTGATGTTGAAGAACAGCATTCTGGTACCAGTACATTGGCAGTCGGTTACTCTCAGAATGGTGGTATCACATTCCAAGCAGGTTTAAGCCAAACCAACTTTATGGGGACAGGTAATCGTGTTTCTATCGATTTATCTCGTTCAGAAACCCAAGATTATTATAACTTAAGTGTGACTGATCCATACTTTACCATTGATGGTGTTAGCCGTGGTTATAACATGTACTACCGCAAAACCAAGTTAAATGATGATTATAACGTTAACAACTATGTGACGGACAGTATCGGTGGTGGTGTTACATTTGGTTATCCAATTGATGAAAACCAAAATATTAGTGCGGGTCTAAATATTGATCAAACTAAAGTAACAACAGGTGCTTATGTTTCTACTTATGTACGTGACTACTTAAAAGCACATGGCGGTAAAACTATTGGCACAAGTACATATTGTGATGGTGAATGGAAAGCACTTGATAAAGATAAACCAGATGACCTGTCATGTGTTGATACAGCAGGAAATGTTAAAGATTTAACAGCATTTGATTCTGAGTTTGAGGGTAAATTCTTAACTTATAATTTAAATTTGGGTTGGTCATATAATACATTGAACCGTCCAATTTTCCCTACTAACGGCACATCACATCGTGTCAATGCCGAAATTGCATTGCCAGGTAGTGATGTTGAATATCAAAAAGTTACTTACGATGCACAGACTTATTTCCCATTAGGTCGTGATTTCGTATTACGTGGCTATGGTAAGTTAGGTTATGGTAATGATTTACCATTCTATAAAAACTTCTATGCGGGTGGTTTTGGTTCAGTCCGTGGTTATGACAACAGTACATTGGGTCCAAAATACCCAGGCGTAACCTATAACGAAAGAAAAACCAAAGACTATGACCCTGAAGAAGTTGGTGGTAATGCTTTAGTGCAATTCGGTACAGAATTGGCTTTACCTGTTCCATTCAAGGGTGATTGGGCACGTCAGATCCGTCCTGTGATCTTTGCTGAAGGTGCGCAAGTCTTTGATACAGACTGTAGCACAGCGACTGGTGATCTTTATCTAGATGGTTCAAAAACACCAATTAATGCAAAACAGTACTGTAAAGACAATAATGATTTTGACTTTGGTAACATGCGTTATAGTGTTGGTGTAGGTTTTACTTGGATTACCATGATTGGCCCACTTTCGTTGAGTTATGCATTCCCATTGAATGACAAACCGGGTGATGAAACTAAAAATATTCAATTCGAGATTGGTCGTACTTTCTAAGTGCGATCTTTTTACGAGATTTAACTTAATATAAGGAACAATGATGAAAACAATGAAAATGGCCATTATGGGCTTAGGCTTGGGTTTTGCTGGATTGGTTCAAGCGGCTGGTTTTGGTGTAGTTGATCTAGAAAAAGTTGTAGAAAGTAGCACCTACTTAAAGCAACAGAATGCAAGTTTAGAACAATCGGTTAAACCGCAAACAACAAAGCTTGAACAAATCACCAAAGATATTGAAGCGTTGAAACAAAAAGCACAGGCTCAAGGTGCAAATGTTCAGCAAATTAATGCGCAATACCAAGCAAAAGTGAATGAATTCCAAACGATTCAGCAAGGTGTTCAGGCGAAAGTGCAGAGCACAATTCAAAACACCAATGCAACTTTTGAGGCTCGTGTAAAGCAAGCTGCTGAACAATTGCGCCAAGAAGCTGGATTAGACTTTGTTTTGAATAAAAATTCAGCACTTGCTTATGACGCAAAGAGTGATTTAACTGCTAAAATAATCCAAAAGGTTAATGCAATTAAATAATCAATGAAATCAAATCGTTTTCATCTCGATGAATTAGCTCAGCTTGTACAAGGTGAGCTAATTGGTCAAGCCAATTTTGTTTTAGATGGGCTTGCAAGTTTAGAACACGCGCAATCCAATCATATTTCTTTTGTAAATAACGACAAATATTTGAATGAAGCTCAAAACTCTAAAGCTGGCGCTTTGATCGTCACGGCAGAGTTAAAAGAACAGCTTACAAATTGCCAGAATTTTATTGTTGTTGCCAATCCCTATCTTGCTTTTGCGATTTTAACCCATCAATTTGAAGTTAAAGTAACTCAACGGGGTATCGAAAGTACTGCGCAAATCTCTCCCTCAGCAATTATTGCAGATGATGCTTATATTGGTCATTATGTTGTGATTGGTGATGATTGTGTGGTGGGTGCAAATACAGTTATCCAATCGCACAGCAAAATTGATGATGGTGTTGAAATTGGCAAAGACGGTTTTGTCGATTCTCATGTGACCATTACAGGCCAAACAAAAATTGCAGATCGTGTTCGGATTCATTCCAATACTGCAATTGGTGGAGAGGGCTTCGGTTTTGCACCTTATCAAGGAAAGTGGAATCGTATTGCTCAATTGGGTTCTGTACGTATCGGAAATGATGTACGTATAGGTTCAAATTGTAGTATTGATCGTGGTGCTTTGGACGATACAATCATTCATGATGGTGTCATTATTGATAACCTTGTGCAAATCGCCCATAACGTGCAAATTGGCGAGAATACTGCCATTGCAGCCAAGTGTGGTATCGCGGGTAGTACGATTATTGGCAAAAACTGTGTTCTTGCAGGTGCTGTTGGCATCGTTGGGCATATAAAAATCACGGATAATGTCACAATTACTGGAATGTCAATAGTCACAAAAAGTATTTCTGAAGCAGGTTCTTATTCTTCAGGTACTGGACAGTTTGAAACAAATCATTGGAAAAGAACGGTTGTGCGCTTAAGACAATTAGCAGATGTGCCATTGACCAAACTGGTGAAACAAATAGATCATATGCAGGCTCAAATTGAGTCCATTGAATCAACTTTAAAGTCGCGTAAATAATTATGACTGAGTCTAAATCTCTACCTTTTACG